>Ga0310697_10003837_pt1 | contig 15029 bp, 18 predicted proteins | sample 172DNAGHGlowgp2_FD_203883 | JGI IMG/M metagenome (GOLD analysis project Ga0310697, IMG submission 203883) | Sheep rumen microbial communities from Palmerston North, Manawatu-Wanganui, New Zealand - 1728 DNA GHGlow gp2 (v2) (version 2) | ecosystem: Host-associated > Mammals > Digestive system >...
GCTGCTCTCATTTCTCAGAGATAACAGAGAGACAAAAGAGATTGTACTGACCGGCCGCGACCCTGCGCGTCAGCTGCTTGATCTTGCCGATTACGCGACCGAGATGAAAAAGCACAGGCATCCTTTCGACAAAGGAATTCCCGCAAGAGAAGGTATTGAATACTGATGGATATCAAAGAAACAGTAAACCGGATATCACCCCTTTATCCTGACGCAATGGCAAAGGCCCGGGAGCGCCAGGACATGCTGGCAAAGCCGCCGGGTTCCCTCGGCAGGCTTGAAGAGCTGTCCGTTCAGCTCGCCGGCATAACCGGAAAGGTTAACAACGAAATTAATAAAAAGACCCTCCTCGTATTCTGCGCCGACAACGGCGTTGTCGAGGAAGGTGTTGCGAGTGCGCCTCAGTCCGTCACGCTCGCCCAGACAATCAACCTTACAAGGAAAAAGACGGGCGCTGCCGTTTTGGCCGACCATACCGGCTGTGAGATTAAAGTCTTCGATATGGGCGTAAATGCAGACATAACCGATTCAAATGTCGCAGACAGGAAAATCAGAAAAGGCACTGACAATATTTTCAAAGGCCCCGCCATGACCCGCGAAGAGGCTGAAAAAGCCATATCCACGGGAATTTCCGAGGCAATGAGTGCCGCTGAAAAAGCCGATGTACTGGGCATCGGTGAGATGGGTATAGGCAATACCACGACCTCATCGGCAGTACTTGCAGTACTGACGGGAAAACCGGTAAAGGAACTTACCGGCCGCGGAGCCGGAATAACCGATGACGCATACGGGAAGAAAATAAAAACAATAGAAACCGCCATTGAAATCAACATACCCGACAGAGATGACGTCATTGACGTAATAGCAAAAGTCGGCGGCTTCGACATTGCCGCAATGACAGGCGCCTTCCTCGGTGCCGCGGCGGCACGCTGCCCCGTTGTCATTGACGGCTTCATCTCCGCCGTAGCGGCACTCTGTGCCGCACGAATCTGTCCGGCAGCGCGCGACTTCTTTATCCCGTCACACGCCTCGTTTGAAATCGGCTATCGCATTGCCATGGGCGAACTTGATCTTCGCCCCCTCTTCGACCTCGACATGCGTCTCGGCGAGGGCTCCGGCTGTCCGATAGCCATGCAGATTCTAGAAGACGCCTGTGCCGTCATGAACAATATGGCGACTTTTGAGGAAGCGGAGATAAACGACGACTATCTTGACCCCATAAGGAGTTCCGACTCATTTACGGTAAGGTAAGACTATGAAAATTTTCATCACCGGCGGATGCAAAAACGGCAAGACCTCCTTTGCTCAGGAACTCGCCGTGAAGCTTTCGGGCAACTGTCCGAGATACTACATCGCCACAATGGTTCCCGTCGATGACGAGGACAGAAAGCGAATAGAAAACCATATAAGGGACCGCGAGGGGCAGGGCTTCATCACGAAGGAGATTTCAGAAGATATCGCTCAGGTGAAGGACTTTGAAGGTACACTTCTGATTGACAGTGTCACTGCCCTGCTCGCAAACGAGATGTTTTCAAACCGCTGCCCGCAGAGGGCTTTTGACGGTCTCGCCGAAGTGGCGGAAAACACAGAAAATGCCGTATTCGTCTCGGACTTCATCTTCTCCGACGCGAATCTTTACGATGAATACACGGAGGAATACCGCAAATCACTGGCAAGAATCGGCAACATGCTTGCAAAAAAATGCGACGCAGTGATTGAACTCTGTGCGACAAACAGGATTATCCACAAGGGAGGCGAAAACCTTGAAGAAATACTTTAATGCTTTAACTATGTGCTTCTCCATGTTCTGCGCCATCCCGAGCCCTTTTAAAAAATGGGACGAAGACGCGAAAAACCATATACTCATCTTCCTTCCCCTGGTAGGTGCGGTAATCGGCGGCATCTGGACAGCTGCCGCATACCTGCTAAGGCTGACAAACCTGCCCGGTATAATCTGTGCCGCCATACTTACGGCCGTCCCTTACCTTCTCACGGGAGGTATCCACTTTGACGGCTTCCTGGATGTCACGGATGCCGTAAAGTCTTACAAGAGTGTCGAAGAGAGAGTAAAGATTCTCAAGGACCCGAATGTGGGCTCCTTCGCGGTTTTATATGCGATACTTCTGGTCATGGTACAGTTTTCACTCTTTGCCGGTGCAAAGGCTGACGCGAATATCTTCGCCCTCCTGCTTATACCGGTAATCTCACGCTCGGCAGCGGCCCTCTGCGTCACGTCAATGAAGCCGCTCGGCACCAGTGAATACAACAAAGAAAATCCCTCCAAAACACCGCAGGCAGTGACCCTTGCCGTCATTCTCGCGGCCGGTATCGCAGCAGGCTTTATCTTTCTCGGCCGCTACGGCTTCGTCTCCGTGGCCGTGCTTGCCGGATACTGTCTTTCCCTGCTGCGCGCCGTAAAATCGCTCAAAGGCATATCAGGGGACGTTTCAGGCTATGCCCTGACCATAGCGGAGGTCTGCGGAATTGCAGTCTTCGCGCTTATCTGAGGAGGCTTAAAATGACACTCATAATCGGAGGAGCCTTTCAGGGCAAACTCGACTTTGCGAAAAAACATTTCGGTCTGACAGACAGTCAGATCTGTGACTGTGAAAAAGAGCACGACCTTTCAAAGTCGTGCATATATCATTTTGAGAAATACATTCTCTCCCGTATTGAAAACAATCAGCCCGTGGATTTCGTTCCGGCTGAAAATCAGATAATCATCTGTGAGGACATCTTCTGCGGTGTCGTACCCGTCGACCCTAAACTGCGTGAGTGGCGCGAAGAGACGGGCCGCATCTGCGCAAAACTCTCAAAGGAATCTGATGAAGTATACCGCATCTTCTGCGGTCTGGAGCAGCGCATTAAATGAAACTTATACTTATACGCCACGGCATGACCGAGGCCAACGAGAGACGCCTGTACTGCGGTTCAACCGACATAGGTCTTTCCGAAAAAGGCAAAAGACAGCTCAGCGAAAAAGAGACGGACATCTCCGCAAAGGACTTTCGTATAATCACGAGCGGCAAACTCAGATGCGAGGAAACTCTGAAAATCCTCTTCGGCAATCTCCCCCATGAGACCGATCCCTCTTTCTGCGAAATGGACTTCGGCACATTTGAGATGCAAAGTTATGACAGTCTCAAGGACACCGATGACTATCAGCTCTGGCTGTCCGGCGACAACGAAGCGAACAGGACGCCGGGCGGTGAAAGCGGCATTGACCTTATAAAACGCGTCACGAAAGCGCTCGACAGAATCCTGGAAGAGGACCGCGACACGCTCATCGTGACGCACGGAGGCGTCATTGCCGCGATAATGGCAACACTCTTCCCCGAGGAAAACAAAAACCGCTACGAGTGGCAGTCCCCGCCCGGCGGCGGTTATATTATCGATACAAAAACAAAAACGCACATCGGCATTTAAGCCGGCTGTGCGTTTTCATTTATGAGGTTATTTATCCATTTACCTTCCATGGTCAGGTAAATGCCTATGGCGGCTTTTACGTAGTTGAGAAGCTGGATTACAAAGTAAATCCAGAAGACCGACAAAGCGGTGAAATGGACAAGAATTGAAGCGGTCGTAACAAGTGCGGCCCAGACAAATCCCGCATCCATGATGAAGGTTATGATGGTCTTTCCGCCCGAGCGCACCGCAAAGTATGTGCTGTTGCAGATTGAGTCGGCGGGCATGGCAATTGACGCTATCATCATAAGTCTCGTCGCAATCCGCTTGACCTCGGGTGTTGTCGAATAAAGTTCCGGCACAAACTGCGAGGCAATGATGTAGAGAAGCGCAGTCACAATGCTTATGAAAAAGCCCAGTACGACAAGTTTGTATGCGGTGTACTTTACTTCTTTCATATCGCCCGCGCCCAGCTTCTGTCCGAGGACAATGCCGACCGTGGCACCCATAGACAGGAATATCGTGCCGAACAGTCCCCAGAAGGTCTGCGATATACTGAAAGCCGCAACGACGTCCATTCCCCTGAGGGAATAGCACTGTGTAAGCCTCGTCATACCTGCGGCCCAGATTACCTCATTGAGCATCAGGGGCGTGCCCTTTCTGATGATATTCGAGACCAGGGACAGAGGAACTTTAAATGACCTGTAAGCGCCGGAAGCAAAGCTTATGAGACCTTCGGATGTATGCGTATGTGTCCAGATGATGAGGACAGCCAGTTCAACAAAACGCGCAAATACCGTAGCGACTGCGGCACCTGCGACTTCAAGACGCGGCGCTCCGAACTTGCCGAAGATAAGCACATAGTCGCCTATAAGATTCACGACAACGCCTGTTATGCTGGCAGCCATCGGCACCTTCGTCTGTCCCGTCTCACGGAGCGTGGACGAATAGGCCTGCGTCATGGCCGCCGGGTACAGTCCGACAAGCATGATTATCATATATCTTTTGGCGATGGCAAGCGTCTCCGCACGCAGAGCCTCGTCGCCGTCGCCCTTCAGGTAAAGCCCTATGAGTTCCTCATTCGCAACCGCAAAGAACCAACAGAAAAAGAACGTGAGCAAAAGTCCGGCAATAACCTTGAACCTGAAGGTATTCCGAAGACCTTGCGGATCATTATTTCCGGCATACTGCGCGCCGAAAATGCCTGCGCCGGAAACAAGTCCGAAAACCGCAAGCATATATACGAACAGGAACTGGTTCGCAACCGACACACCGCTCATGGAGGCCGTACCGAGGGTACCCACCATGAGGTTGTCGAGCATCGACAGGAAGTTCGTTATGAAATTTTGAATTATGATCGGTACGGCGAGCCCCAGAACATACCTGTAAAAGGCTCTGTCACCGAAGTACTTGGACTTTTGCACGAACTTTAATTCCTCTCAAACAGCGAAAGCACATAGTTTTTCAGAAGTTTTGTCTTCTCGTCGCTGTCGCTGAATCTTCTTACCTTTCTTACGACACCGCTTGTGATCTCCCTGACCTCTTCGGTCTGCTGAACCGTCGCGTCGACAAAGCTTCCCATGTTCTCGTCGAAAATGTCGCGGTAATGTAAAACCACCTTGTCGAAATGCTTGAGATCGTCGACGATCATCGAGAGATCCATTCCGAGTATGATTACAAAGACCAGAGCCAGCGACTCAATGACAAGCGGATGCCAGCCGTCGATAATTCCCTCGACAAACGGCTTCAGAACGTAAATTATCAGCACGCCCGCGAGACCGAAACCGGTGCTCGAGATCAGGTTGATTCTGCCGTTTATGTTGAGCGGCATGTTGCTGTAATCCCACCAGCGGGCATGGAAGATTTTCTCCATCGCCCAGGAGGTTACATATTCCATAATCGCGCTTCCTATCATTGAAACCAGGAAGACTTTCCATACGGGTGTCGTTACCTTGTTGTCCTCGGCAACAGTCACGAAAATCGAAATGATTACCGCGCCGAAACCGTAAATGGGAATAATGGGGCCGTACAGGAATCCCCTGTTCCTCCACTTCTTGTCCTTCACGGTACAAAAAATACTCTCGTAAATCCATCCCATGAAGCTGTATATGAAAAACAAAACGACATATCTGCAGATTATCATCTGACAATCACCTCTTAAAAAGTGTTTCGTGAAGAGCAATGCATTTATCTGCCAGGCAGACAATAAAAGCCTCACGTGAGCGCGGCACCCGAAGCGGATTAAGCGGCCACATATGGGAAAAGATGACGGAGTGAACAGCCTCATTCATTCCGAGCAGATTCACGGCATTGTTTGCCGCCCTCTTTGCGTGCCTGAAACCATGCATGCGATGGGAACCGTCCCCGAGTTCATGCCAGTCATAAAGATAAAAATCGTGGAGCATTGCACCCGGAATCAAAACAGACATATCCACTTCAAAGGGCACTGCATTTCCTATACGGTAAGCGAGTTTTGCGACGGAAAAGCAATGTTCAAATGTGGTTATGGAACCATGCTGGATATAATTCTTCATATCCTGTACGTTCTCATCCGATATTATGGGCGCAAGAATTTCCTGCAGCTCATCGTAGCCGCGCAAAACAGTCACCTCCGACATTTAATATAACAGTCAAAGTATTATATAAATTTTATTTAATAATTGCAACTTTTCTTTTTTAGTGCTAATATCTTACCATTGATTTTATGAGCAAAGGAACCGAAAAATGATTATTGACGCACATGCCCATGTCTATCCCGAAAAGATAGCGCAGAAGGCCACCGATGCAGTCGGCGACTTCTACAAGCTCGATATGGATGCCGAAGTCGGCTCTGTAAAGCAGCTGCTGAAGCTCGGTGAAAAAGCCGGTATAGACATGTTTCTCATCCACTCCGTCGCCACGACGGTTCATCAGGTGGAGAGCATAGACAACTTTATTATCGACACAATGAATGCCCATCCGGGCAAATTTATCGGTTTTGCCACGGGTCATCCGGACAACCCCGAGCCCGAAGAGGAACTTGAGAGGGTTGTAAAAGCAGGACTCAAAGGTGTGAAACTCCATCCGGATTTTCAGAAATTCCAGATAACGGACCACAGGATGGATCGCCTCTACAAGTACTGTGAGGGCAACAAAATCCCCATCCTCTTCCACACCGGAGACTACCGCTACCACTACTCAAATCCTCACCTTGTACCGGAGCTCCTTGAGCGCTTCCCCGACCTCCGCCTCATATGTGCTCATTTCGGCGGCTGGTCCGAGTGGGATGAGGCCGAAAAGTGGCTTCCCGGCACGGGAGTCAAGGTCGACTGCTCCTCGAGTTTCTTCGCAATAAGCGACGAGCGTGCAGTCGAGCTCATTGAGGCCTTCGGCGAGGACAACGTATTCTTCGGAAGTGACTTCCCCATGTGGGATCCGGGCGAGGAACTCGCCCACCTTCGGAGACTTCCGATCTCCGACGAGGCCAAGGCCAAAATCGAATCAAAGAATCTCCTGGATTTCCTCGGACTTTAACAAAGACAAAAAGAGCTGCTTACAGCCGTAAGCAGCTCTTTTTTTGTTTTGATTTATCTTCCGACGATTGTCACATCACCTGCAGCAAGGTCAAGCGAGAAATGAGCGGAACCGTCTCCGAAAACATAATCGTTGCCATCCTTTTCATAGTTCATATCGGTCCTGAAACCGCCTGCGGCCTTGTCAACCGTCAGGGTTATGCCGCTGTCAGCAGGCACGCCGATGGCCACATTACCTGCGGCCATGTCTACGTCAAGGCTCTCCGGAGCCTTTGCGAAACCGAGTGTCAGGTTTCCCGCGGCCATGTCCGCGGCAAATGATTTCGCCTCGTTCGCAAAGAACTTGACGTCGCCGGCCGCCGCGTCGATATCAGCCCTGTTGCAGACAGCGAGGTCAATCTCGGCCTCGCCGGCAGCCATGTCAAGGGCAAAGACATCAAGTGCCATATCCTTTGGAAGCGTGATTGTAAGAGCCTTCTTGTTGGTCTCCTCCCAATCTTCCCAGGACTGACGAACCTTCACGCCGGACTTGCAGTACTTGACATAAAGCCTGCCGTCATCGAGATAAGTATGAAGACGGAAGTCATCGGAAGTAGCATTCGGTGCATCTTCGGAAACCGAGACAGTCGCCTCATCGCCTAAAACGATTTTTACATCGCCGACATAATCAATATCGAGCGACTTTATCTTCTCCGCTTCAAATGAAGCGTCACCGATGGCGTACTTTTCAGCATCGGGATATGTTGCGGATGTCGTAATTGTGCATCCTGTAAAGGAAAACGCGAGTGCCAGAATTAAGATCAGTGATACTAAGCGTTTCATTGTTTTACCTCCGAAATCAGGCCCATTCAAAATTCTCTTTGCCTGCTCCCAATTCAAAATGACATTTTACTATGCCGAGATCTATCTTAAGGCACGGACCGAGAAGTCCGGACTCAGCACGGACCTTACCGTCCGCCAGGGTCAGTTTAAACTTCTGCTGATTCATTGCCGTAGGAGCCAGAAGCGCTGCCTCTATGCCCTTTTTGAACCACTCGGGGCTGTCGTCTGCAATATTGCTGATTACAGCTGCTTCCTTGCACTTTCTGTCATGACCCTGTGTTCGGCCGTATCCGAGTGCAATGATGATAATCTCAACCTCATCCTTCGCTACAGCCGCCTTGCTCTTGCCGTGTGTCGTAGCAGTCCAGCAGGTATTGAGACCGAGTTCCTGTGCCTTCAGCACAAGAAATTCACCATAGTATCCGCAGAGTTCATCAAGTTTAGGTGTCTTCTTTTTGCCGACCAGAACGATGTAGTTTGAGCAGCCCTCAAAATTGCCGTAATGAGCAAATCCCGTGCTGTAGCAGGTCGGATCATCATAGATAATCTGCATGTTGAGACCGCTCTTCTCATTGAGTTCTCTGCAGCATGCGTCAAGCTGTTCACGGATATCAGCCGGAATCGGCTTCTCTTCAAATTGTCTGACGCTGTGACGCGCCTTCATGAGTTCAAGATAATTTTCCATATGGACCTCCCTATTATCATTCTATAACAATTCTGCCTTCCATTCATCCTCTTTGAAACCTGTCAGGACAAAGTCCTTGCCGACAAGCAAAGGACGTTTTACGAGCAGACCGTCAGTCGCGAGCAGGGCAAGCTGGTTGTCCTCACTCATTGAGGGAAGTTTCTTTGAGAGTTCAAGTTCGCGGTACTGAATGCCGCTGGTATTGAAAAAGCGCTTAAGCGGAAGACCGCTCATCTTGTAGTATTTGCGAAGTGTCTTCTCATCGGGGTGCTGCGTCTTTATGTCGAGCAGTTCGTATTTTACTCCGTTATCATCGAGCCACTTGAGTGCTTTCTTGCAGGTAGTGCACCTGCTGTAGCAATAAACCTTAATCATTTTTTCACCTCAGACTAAATATACTCTACGCCGAGAACATCGAGGTCATGGCGCATTCTTTTGACTTTAGCGTACGGGAAGCGCGTACCTGTTGCATCTTTAAGGACGAAAGTGCGCACGCCCATCCCGGCGGCACCCTTTGCGGTTGCACCTACACAGCCGTATTCATCAAGACCGCAGAGCACCACTTCAGAGTACTCCTGAGCCTTCATATGATCGCGGAACTCCTTTGAAAAATAGGAGTTCGGAAGACTTTTTTCAAAACACAGGTCCGACACGACATCGAGTCCGCCGTAGAGTTCCGCGCCTTCAGTGCCGTCAATTGAAAAACCTATGGCAAGTCTGTTTGTGATGATATTCGGGAAAACCATTTTGACATATATGATGTCATATCCTTTTGCCGAATACTCCTTTATGGCGGCATTTACATTGCTGACAAGTGTCTCTGTGTCATAAGAGAACTTGGATTTTCTCTTATCCCAGAGATAGTCGTTCTGCATGTCGATGACCACCAGAGCTTTTTTATCATTCATTCTGATCACCTTAGGCCTTTCTCTTTAAAGACTGTTTAAGTTGCACTCGGCGAAGCCTTCGCCGAAAATGTCATCCGCCTTGCATATTATTACGAAAGCGGACTTATCAATGTTGATAATGGTAGATTTCAGCTCGGAAATCTTGCTCGGCTTGAATGCACATATCAGCATATCCTTTCCGGTATTGCTGTAACCGCCCACCGCCTTGATTTCAGTGACTCCGAGGTCAAGTTCTATGAGTTTCTGCTTCATGGCCTCTCCGTCATCACAGACAATACAGGCGACCTTTGAAGTGTTCCTGCCGTAGACCACGAGGTCAATTGCGAGGGTGCTGATATACATCGCCACGATTGCGTAAAGAATGCTGTCAACACGCTTTGATACGACAATGTATGCGACGATTATGAAAATGTCTATGGCAAGACACAGACGGCCGATTGAGATATGGCGGTATTTGTATTTTAAAAGCCGCGCGGCGAGTTCTGTGCCGCCTGTTGTCGCGCCCACGAGCAGGAGCAGACCGAGGCCTATGCCTACGAGCACGCCGCCGAAAACGCTGACGAGGAACTTGTCCTTTATCGGATGGAAAGTTATGAAGAGCGGTATGATATCGATAAACAGAGAGCTTATCACCATAGCCGCAATCGAAGTTATAAGTATGCGTCTTCCCTGCAGTTTCACTCCTATGATAAACAGCGGAATATTGAGGATGATTACCAGCACACCGACGGGAATCTGCGGAAGGAAATGCGTGATAATCTGGGAGATACCGGTCAGGCCTCCCATTGATATGTTATTGGGGATATAGAGCCAGTCAAAAGCAAATGCGTAGATGAAGCTTCCTATGGTTATGAGCCCCAGGTACTTCAAAGTATTCAAATACTTCCCTTTCATTTGTTATCCTCTTTATAAATTTTTAGATTTCAGTATAATTAAAATGTATCCTAAATTCCGGAGGTTTGCAATGATTGAAAATATAAAAAAGCGAATTAAAGACAGAGTAATCAATGAAGGCGTTGCATTTGCAGTAGCAAAATTCACGACAATGAATTTCCAGAACGTGCCCCGTCCCCTTGTCGCAAAGCTCAAGGCCACGCCCGCGGCACGCATAATTGAAAAGCGCTACAACGTCGACGTTCACACCGTCGAATCCTTTGACGGAATAAAGCTCAACGTCACACGTTTCCGCGCCGTCAAAGGCTGTGAATGGGGCGGCAAAAAGCACGTGGTTCTGCTTGTTCACGGTTTCCAGGTTCAGCAGGCCATGATGTGGATGAACCTGCCCTTCTTCCTCCCTCACGGCTATGACTGTGTGACGGTTGACCTGCGCACAGCCGGTCTGTCGGAGGGCAAAGGAATTAATACCATGGGCGCAAATGAGTCGAAAGATGTAGCTGCCGTCTGCAAATGGATCCGCAAGGAATACGGTGACGATGTCGTCCTCGGTCTATACGGCCAGTCCATGGGTTCAGCCACAATAATGCAGTACTCTTCAAATGACCCGAACCTCGGTTTCATAATCGAGGACTGCGGTTATGCGGACCTCGAAGAGACCATCCACGAAATTCAACAGAGACTCCTGAAATTCCTGGACTGGGAAAAATTCCACCCCCGCGTTTTAAGATACGCAAGGGTCGGCGATGTAACTTATGCGGATGTAAAGCCCATAGAATCAGTAAGAAAGCTTGATCCCGACATACCGATGATGATACTCCACAGCACCCCGGATGCCTATATTGTAATCGATAACGCGGATAAAATCTACGAAGCAAAGCGCGGAAAGAAAGAGATTCATAAATACTCTCTCGCCCCGCACTCTGCATCATTTATGCTCCATCCCGTAAAGTATTACAGGGATGTCAGTTCATTCCTCCGCCGCAACGGACTTACGAGGTAGAATTTTCTTGGCTTTCTGAGCGGCATTTTTTACCTTCTCAGTTTCCTTTTCTACCTTTTTCTCAACTTCCTTAGCCTTTTTCCTGGACTCGGCTTTTGCCATTTCTTCGGCCTTTTTCTTGGCCTCCCTTATGAGGCGGGCATTCTCTTTGGCGGAAATTCTGGCTTGCCTTACTGCCTCTGCGGCCGCTTCCTTCTCTTTCTGGACGGCCTCACGTTTGGCCTCTGCCTCTTTTCTGCGGCGCTCTACTTCCTCGGCCTTCTCAGTCTCTTCTATGGCCTCAAAGTAGCGCCTGCCGGCCTCCTTGGAAACTTCAGCACGCACATTGTCAATCTCATCATAGTGCGCAATGAGAATATCAACGAGATATTCCGAAATCTCGCCCCTTTCGACATTCTCTTTCATAATCGTTATTACTTTATCCTTCGGCATACCCTTACGGTAAGGACGCACCTCCGTTATTGCGGAGAAAATGTCCGCCACCGTCATAATGCGCGTGCCGAGGGGTATTTCTTCTTCAGAGAGACCGAACGGGTATCCGTTGCCGTTGAGTTTCTCGTGATGGAAACCCGCCCACTCGGCTATCTCATCAAAGCCCTTGGCTTCCCTGAGTATCTGATATGTGTAAAAGACGTGTTCTTTTATGACGTCAAATTCTTCATCGGTCAGTTTTCCGTTCTTTTCGAGGATCGCGGTCGGAACCTTAAGTTTTCCCAGATCATGAAGGTTTCCCGCTATACGCATCTTCTTCTGTTCAGTATCATTCATACCCGCATACCTGGCAAGTTCAACAGCGGATGCCGCGACTCCCGCGGAATGCATGGCAGTAAAGGGAGAACGGAAGTCGATAAGGAAAGAGATGGCTTCCGTCATTCTGATGGTGTCATCAAGCGAAACCGAAACATTGTGTTTTATTACCTCGCCGAAAAGGTCTTTGCCGTAGAAGAGGTTCATCCAGGCATAGTCCTTTGTGCGCATTATTTCAAGCGCATTTATAACTTCTGCGGGATACTTGTTTTCAGGGGTAAAGTTCTTCGCGAACTCAAGCGGAGCGACATTATCATCCATAGCCGTAACTATTTCTTCGGCGAGATCTATCATCTTGTCCGCCGTGCCTGCCCTCAGCACCTTCTGATTAGCCTCGGGATCGGGCACAAGTTTGAAAAGAGTTGTACCCATTCCCTGAAAGTTCCTGGCACTGAGACGCATGTCATGGAAAGAGTAATCAGCATCTTTGAGAAGGGACAGTACGCTCTTGTAAAGCAGACGGCTTATGAGTTCACTCAGCTGCGCGTCGACATAGCCGGCCTGGGCGGCAAGTTCAGAGGACGCATAGGTAATCCTCTGATAGTATTCCCTTGTCTCCGGACTTGTGAGGTCCATCGCCGAACCGAGACAGTTTATGAGACTTTTAATGTCAGTGAATTGTTCTGCATTTGTATTCATAGATATTTCTCCTTGATAAATTCCTCTCTCATAGTACCATAATTCGCTCGGTAATGATATAATAATCTGGTAATCTTAATTTATGAGGTGTAGTTATGACTGACAGATCGAAGAATATTTTCGGCAATGTTATCTCAGGCAAAGACTATAAGAAAGCACTCAAATCAAAAGCAAAATTCATCAGGAAGTTCGGTGATGACAGCGACAAGCCGCATCCCGCCATTCTGGTTGAAAACCCGACAATAGGTCCCTTGCTCGGTGTAAACGATATCCGCATTGAGGACGGAAAATCCGCAGCTGAATTTGACACCGAAAAAGGCATCATAGTGGGAAATATCCGTATGGGATTCGGCCACTACAGAATTTCCATGGCAATGGCCTCGGCCGCAAACGCCCTCGGCTACAAACCCTACTGGATGGACTTAAACTCCTATCCCGACACAACCTGCACAAAGGTTATAGGATCACAGAATGACCTATACTCCATGGGTTCACGTATCTCACAGAAAAGCAAACTCTTCAACAAGTTCTTCTGGGAGCCCATGAACTATGAAGGCTTCAGAAAACTCTCATACAACTCATCCGACCAGAAGAATGCCGAGCTCATGGCTCCGGTATTTCAGAATGTCCCAAAGGACATCCCCGTAATCGGCACACATGTCTGGCCGGCACAGGCGGCCCTCCACGCAGGTATGAAGTATGTTGTCAACGCCATACCCGACAACTGGCCGATGGCCCTTCATCTCGCTGAAGGCAGCATTCACACCATCCAGACCCACTATGCCTACCAGGGCTACCGCATCTTAAACGGTATGCGCGGCGAAGAGACTTTAAACCCCATGCCGGAGGACAGTCTCGTTTACACGGGTCACTATATTGACGACGAACTCGTAAAGAATATTGAGGCCGATTGTGCCGCCCGCATGGCGCGCAAGGAAAGCGGCAAGCCCATGCGCTTCCTGCTTACAATAGGCGGCGCAGGCGCTCAGAAAGAGATCTTCGCCGCAATCATAAAGCACCTTCTCCCTCTCATCAATGAGAACAAGGCCGCCCTCTATGTAAATGTCGGCGACTACAAAGGTGTCTGGGAAGACCTCATAAAGGAAATCAAAGGTCTGAAGGATATCTCAACAGAGCACTTTGAGAATTGGGAGGACACCCTGAAGTTCACGGAAGACGCGCTGACCGGCGATGTTACAGGCGTCCACGCCTTCTACCACAGCAATATCTTCCAGGCAGTCTATGCCACAAACCTTCTCATGAGAAGCTGCGATGTATTGGTAACCAAGCCCTCAGAACTCGCCTTCTACCCCGTACCGAAGCTCTTCATAAAGCGCATCGGCGGACATGAGCAATGGGGCGCCGTACACTCAGCTGAAATCGGTGACGGCACGCTCGAGTGCAGGGACATCCCTCACACTCTCCAGATGATAGACCTCTTTATGAACGACAATGTCACCCTCAAGGACATGTGTGACAACATCATCAGAAACAAGTCCATGGGCATTTACGACGGCGCATACGAAGTCGTAAAACTCGCCATGGGCATGAAGAAATAACCACAAAAAAAAAGAAAAAGAGAGGCTCGCGCCTCTCTTTTTTATTAATCCATACTTATAGTGATAGTTACATCGCCGTTTCCGAGAAGTACAGACAGTTCCTCACCGGACTTGTCGGTTATTCTTCCGAGGCGGGTGTAGCCCCACGGATTTGAGCCGTAGAATATGACAATCTGATTGCCGGAATAAAGCACGATATCTCCGGCCTGTGTTGTCATCTGCTCATCGTTTTTCGGCAGGCTTTTTCCGAGTGAACCTACCTGCTCAAAGCCTCCGTACATAGAAAGCTGAACAGACAGCTGTTCTGAACCGACAAGTTCGGATAGCGCCTCAACGGATTCGTTATTCTCCCACTCCACTGATACTTCAGTACCGTCTATCGAAAGCTGCAAAGTCCTCACCTCTTTTGTGGTATCCTCAACCGTCTCAGTCTCAGGCATCTGTTCGGGAGCGCAGCCCGCACAAAAAAGCATAATCAATACTGAGACAACAATACAGATAATTCTTTTCATAAAGAACACCTCTTAAACCAAATATGTTTTGCCACATTCCCCGAATCCGGTCAAAAACAAAAAAGAGAGGCTCATGCCTCTCTTTATAAAAAGCGGAGAGAAGGAAACTTCTCTCCGCTTTTTTGGCAGGGGCAGTCGCAGGCCAAACTCTCCGGTGGAGAGTTTGGCCGTCTGCGATACAATTCTTGCCGTCGGGAGACGGCAGTAACCTTTAAAAGACTCGAACCCTCGGCACGCGGTTTTGGAGACCGCTTTATTCAAAGGATGACTGGCGACTGCCGTC
>Ga0310697_10003841_pt1 | contig 15022 bp, 14 predicted proteins | sample 172DNAGHGlowgp2_FD_203883 | JGI IMG/M metagenome (GOLD analysis project Ga0310697, IMG submission 203883) | Sheep rumen microbial communities from Palmerston North, Manawatu-Wanganui, New Zealand - 1728 DNA GHGlow gp2 (v2) (version 2) | ecosystem: Host-associated > Mammals > Digestive system >...
CCCCTTTATTTAAGTAGTGGAGCTTAGGAGGATCGAACTCCTGACCCCCTGCTTGCAAAGCAGGTGCTCTCCCAGCTGAGCTAAAACCCCATGTATATTTAATCCGGAGAATGACAGTGGGCCTGAATGGACTTGAACCAACGACCTCACCCTTATCAGGGGTGCGCTCTAACCACCTGAGCTACAGGCCCATCTCTCTCCAGATGCTCAATCATATTACCTCGCCAATAAAATAAAGTCAACAATAATTTTTCAAAAAATGAAAAAATTCGAAATTATTTCTGCGTTTCTTTTTCGGCAGTTTTTTGGATGGAGTAACGCGGATCCAGAGTCTTCGGAAAGAAGAAATTCCGTACATGGCATCTACTCTCTGGCCTGGAAACCTGTCCTGAGGAAACAGAATCCGGTTTTAATGCAGGAAAAGGGAATGTGACGTGAAAAAGACGACCGGAGGATGGATTCCATCAATGGAAAATCCGGTTTACGGTCGAAATCCCGTGGGTTACAATAGGTATTCGGAGAAAAAATATGGAAAGTTTTATTACCTGGTTTATGTCTACGATCGGAAGATTCATATCACCTGAACTGTCGGTCTTTCTTGTCAGTATGGTTCCATTGGTTGAGGAAAGAGGCGGTCTTTTGCTTTCAAGCATGCTGGGAATACCGATTTGGAAGGCAATCATACTCTGTGTCTGCGGAAACATTCTGCCGATTCCTTTTATTCTTCTGTTCATCAAAAAGATTTTTCACTGGATGGCAGATCATCACATGTCCTCTGTCGTAGAAAAAATGGAAGAAAAGGCCGCGAAAAACAAACCGAAGATCGATCGCTATGGATTCTGGGGTCTGACTCTGTTTGTAGGTATTCCTCTGCCCGGGACCGGCGCATGGACGGGATCTCTGGTAGCGGCGCTGTTTGATATGGATCTTAAAAAAGCGAGTCTCTCGATTCTGCTGGGTATTTTCCTTGCGGCTGTCATCATGACCGCAGTATCATATGGTGCCTTGGGACGACTGTTCTGATCCCAAGGAATGAAATGCATGGGACATCCCTTTGATGACTTGGAATCGGAATTATTTCAGGTAGGATGAATCACAGTAAAACGCATACAATTTTAAAAGCATCCTGTAAATAAGCCAACAATACATCCTATTAATATTGAAAATGTTTACATTTTTAATAAATTCATTCCCTTTTTCAGAAGAAAACGGAATGAATTGTATGGTAAATTGGACAAACAGGATTTAAAGTAAAGATGCAGCCGGGACGCCGGCTCAGCAACTTCAGCAGGAGTACCTGCCTGATAAAAACAAAACCTATAATTTCGGATTCGGGAATAAGCTGCTTGTGGTAGGGCGGCTTTTTCTTTGTTTTTCAAGTACAATGAAACTATGAAATATACAGCACTGATTGTCGCGGCGGGCAGCGGAAGCCGTCTTGGCCTGGGATACAACAAAGCATATTACCTTCTGGATGAGAGAACGATACTTGAACATTCCATGGAGCTTTTTGTTCAGGATCAGGATTGTGAGGAGATCGTGGTGGTGACGGATCCCGCCGAATACTTCAGAAAAGTGAGCCGGGACACAACGGGCCGGATTGTATTTGCGGCAGGCGGAAAGACCCGTCAGGAAAGTGTCTGGAACGGACTCCAGGCGGTGATCAGCAATACGGTGCTGATTCATGACGGCGCCCGTCCCTACCTTTCGAAGGACTGTCTTGAAGCGATCAAGAAAGCAATGGAAACAGAAGATGCCGCATGTCTTGCAGTTAAGTGCAAGGATACCATCAAGCTTACGGAAGACGGATACTTCGTACAGACGCTGCCCCGTGAAAAACTGATGGCCGCGCAGACACCGCAGGCGTTTCGGACCGAACTGATTCTTACGGCCATGCACAGGGCATTTCAGGCAAGGGCGGAGCTTACGGATGACTGTTCTGCCGTGGAACAGTTTACAGACACAAAGGTAAGAGCGGTAACGGGAAGCTATGGCAATTTCAAGATTACAACCGCCGAGGATCTGAAAGGGGCGTGACACGCATGAGGCTGTCTCTTTCCCTGAAGGAAGATACAGAATTGGAATCCCAGGGGAAACAGCGGACAGGCCATGCACGCATGAGATTCAGGAAAGACAACGGTCTTTCTGAAACGATTGTTTACGGACACTTCGGAAAACTTTCGAAGTGTTTTCTTTTCTTTTTTGGAGAGTCCCTTCTTTTTTTACTAAAGGATAAGCAGGAAGTCTTTGCGAAGGTAAAAAAGGAGGAAAAGAATGAAATGTCCAAGATGTCTGAATACTGACAGAAGGTATTTCTATAAAGGTTCGAAGGGATGGTACTGCCGCCGGTGCATCTCCTTCGGCAGGATCCTGATTCAGGAGGAGCGGACACCGGCTCAGACGCCGAAGCTTCATGAGGGCGCGGAGGAATACATTCTTGCTTATCCATTGACACCGGCTCAGAAACGAATCGGTCATGAAGCTGCCATAGCGCTGGAGAAACAGGATGTCCTGATCGAAGCAGTATGCGGCGCCGGCAAGACGGAAATGACCATTGAGGCGATCGCCCGGACACTTGCACAGAAGAAAACGGTATGTTTCGCGATTGCCCGCAGACAGGTGGTGCTGGAAATCCGGGATCGTCTGGCCGGACTGTTTCCCGGCGCCAGGGTAACCGCGGTATGTCAGGGATTTACTTCCGTGACGGAGGGAGACATTATTGTCGCAACGACCCATCAGCTGTACCGCTACGAAAAACGGTTTGATCTTCTGATTCTTGATGAGCCGGATGCCTTTCCTTTCCGGGGCAATCCGGTTCTGCATGGCATCGCTGAAACAGCCTGCCGGGGCCATCGTCTGTTTCTGACCGCTACTCCGGATGCGGTTCTGAAAAAGCGGACAGCAGATGGGAGTCTTCTTTGCCTGTATCTGAACCGGCGTCCGCATGGCCATGATCTGCCGGAGCCGGTACTGTTTGCTTCGGTTCTTCCGGTGCTGATGATCCGGCTTCTGCACTGGCTTAAAACGCATCCGGGCCCGCGCATGGTGTTTGCTCCGACGATCCGGGAAGCACGGCTTCTGAGTCTTTTCCTTTCTCTGTTTTTTCCATGTTCATGCTGTACATCCAAAACAGAGAACCGGGATGAAGTCATTGAAAACTTCCGGAAAAGGAAAAACGGCGTAATCGTTGCGACGACCGTACTTGAAAGAGGAGTGACGATTCCGGGTGCTGATATCTGCGTGTTTCATGCGGATCATGGCGTGTTCGACGAAGCCAGTCTGATCCAGATGGCAGGACGGGCCGGCCGTTCCTTTTCCAGTCCGGACGGATCTGTTCTGTTTCTGCTTATGAAAAGAAGCCGGACGGCGGAAGAATGCCGCAGCCGGATCAAAGAGGCGAACCGATGCGCTGCCTGATGTGTGACAGGACGATCACGGAGGAGTCCCTGGCTGATTTTTTCCGGGAAACGGACGTTCTCTGTACCGAGTGCAGATCCAAATGGAAACGGATCGGCCGCCGGACCAGGTTTGCGGGTGTTCCGGCTTTTCTGCTTTATGAATACAACGAAGCGTTTTCTGACTGTCTGATTCAGTTCAAGGAATGCAAGGATGAAGCACTGAAGCCGGTGTTTCTTTATCCGGACCGAAGAAGGCTGCGCTGGATGTTCCGCGGGCGTACCTTGCTGCTGCTTCCAAGCAGCCGGGAAAAAAGGGAGGAACGGGGATTCTCCCATCTCAGAGAAATGTTTGAAATTCTTCGTCTTCCGATGATGGAGCCGTTTGAAAAGCGGGAGGATCGGAATCAGAAGCAGTCCAGCCGGAAAGACCGGTTGAAAATGGAAAGGAATCTTGTTCTTAGGTCCGATGCGTCCATTCCGAAAAAAGTGGTGCTTGCGGATGATGTCATCACAACCGGTGCCACGATGCGCGGTGCTCTGGCATGCCTTCCGCGGGATTGTGATGCTATGGTATTTGCCTGTGCACTGACTCCTGGAAAAGAGAAACAGAAAAAAAGAAGGAAACGCCGTTTCCTTCTGTAGTCACGCACTTTCTACTGGGCAGCTTCTTTTTCTGCGATCAGTTTTTTGGCACTGGCGATTTTTACGCACAGAGCGAAGACGGTCATGGCCTTCTTCAGATCGTCAAGACCCGGGTAGGTCGGGGCAATCCGGATATTGGAGTCGTTGGGGTCTTTTCCATAAGGCCAGGTGGCTCCGGCAGGAGTGATGATGACACCGGCTTTCTTGGCTCTTGCGACAATGTCCTTTGCACATCCGGGCAGAGAATCAAACAGGATGAAGTATCCGCCCAGCGGCTTGGTCCAGGAGCCGATTTCCAGTTCTCCGAGTTCCTTTTCAAGAATCTCTTCCACCGCTTCGAATTTCGGACGGATGATGTCCGCGTGCTTGCGCATATGTTCCACCATACCGTGGATATCACCGAAGAAGCGCACATGCCGCAGCTGGTTGACTTTGTCATGACCGATGGTCTGTCGGCGCAGGTGCGACAGGAAATCTTCCATGTTATTCGGGCTGGTCGCAACCGCGGCGATACCGCTTCCCGGGAAAGTAATCTTGGAAGTGGAGGAAAACTTGTATACAAGATCCGGGTTGCCGGCTCTCTTGCATTCCGCAAGAATTTCGATCAGATAGTCCTGGTGATCATCATAGAGGTGATGGATGCCATAGGCGTTGTCCCAGAAAATCCGGAAATCGTTCGCGGCCGGTTTCAGACGGGCAAAACGGCGGACCGTTGTGTCTGAGTAGGAGATTCCCTGCGGATTGGAATACTTGGGGACGCACCAGATGCCTTTGATGGAGTCATCTTCAGAAACATATTTCTCCACCAGATCCATGTCCGGTCCGGTCGGAGTCATGGGAACTGGAATCATTTTGATTCCGAAATATTCCGTGATTGCAAAGTGACGGTCATAGCCCGGAACCGGACACAGAAATTTGACTTCCGGAAGCCTGCACCAGGGCGTACTGCCCATGATTCCGTGGGTCCATGCTCTGCTGATGGTATCGAACATGACATTCAGTGAGGAGTTTCCGTAGATAATGATGTCCTTGGGGTTGTTTTCCATCATGTCGCCGAGCAGCTGTCTTGCCTCAACGATACCGCTGAGCTGTCCGTAATTGCGGCAGTCCGTGCCGTCTTCACAGGTCAGATCGGAAGAAGAATCCAGAACGTCCATCAGTCCCATGGAAAGGTTCAGCTGTTCGATACTGGGTTTGCCTCGGCTCATGTCAAGATGAATATCCTGGGCCTGAACCGCCTGATACTGTTTCTTCAGTTCCGCAAGTTCGCTTTTCAGCTCTTCGATGCTCATTTCCGCATAGGTTTTCATTTTTGCCTCCATTTCATGGCACTTCCTGCCGCAGTCTTCTAAAACAGGATCTCTTAGAAGCTGTGAATGGAAAAAGTATAATATCAATTCCGCGTGGAAAACAAGGGTCCTCTTGATCTGCGGATGATCTTTGGAAAAGCAGGTTTTCCTCGGAATGTGCACGCTTGAATGCCTTTTTTCGGCAATGTATAATGGACACGCTGATGAAGAGTCAGGAGGTTTTTATTATGGGAACGATATTTGACAAACTGTTTAACGTTGATGGAAGACGTCTGAAGGAAACAGAAAAAAAGATCAAGCCAGTACTTGCACTGGAAGAAAAATATGCCGGAATGAGCGATGAGGAGCTTAAGGCGGAAACACCGCGGCTGCGTCAGCTTCTTGCGGAGGGAAAGACACTGGATGACATTCTTCCTGAGGCATTCGCAACTGCCCGCGAGGCATGCCGAAGAGTCATCGGGGAGTTTCCTTATCCGGTGCAGCTGATGGGCGCTGCAGTCATGCAGGGCGGTGACATTGCGGAAATGAAAACCGGTGAGGGAAAGACGCTCACCTCCGTCATGGCCGTCTATCTGAACGCATTGGAAGGAAAGGGTGTACATGTAGTCACCGTCAATGAATATCTGTCGGAACGAGACAGTGAGTGGATGGGACAGATTCACCGGTTTCTGGGTCTTACCGTCGGTCTGAATCTTCGCTCCATGTCGCCAGCGCAGAAGCGCGCCGCCTATAACTGTGATATTACCTATACAACCAACTCCGAGCTTGGCTTTGACTACCTGCGCGACAACATGGTCAAAAATGCCAGAGACCGGGTTCAGAGAGGTCTGAACTTCGCGCTGGTTGATGAAGTGGACAGCATTCTGATTGATGAATCCAGAACACCGCTGATTATTTCCGGCGGTATGCGTCAGACTGCGAATCTCTACCTTCAGGCAGATCGTTTTGTCAAACGCCTCAAGGAACAGGTAAGCGAAGGAGATGAGGTTGTGACCCCGGGCGATTATGAAATCGATGTCAAGGCCAGAACCGTACAGCTGACGGAGCAGGGCGTTGCCAAAGCGGAAAAGGTATTCCGGATTGAAAACCTCTATAATCTGGAGCACACCCAGCTTCTGCACCGGATCAACCAGGCCCTCAAGGCGAATTACATCATGATGAAGGATGTGGAATATGTCGTGGATACGGAAAACGATGAAATCGATATCGTCGACCCGAATACCGGACGTCTTATGAAAGGACGGGAATGGTCCGATGGTCTTCATCAGGCAGTATGTGCGAAGGAAGGTATTTCCATCCGTCAGGAAACAACCATTCTCGCAACGATTACCTATCAGAATTTCTTCCGTCTTTACAATAAGCTCGCCGGCATGACCGGTACCGCAAAGACCGAAGAAGAGGAATTCACTGAGATTTACAACATGCTCGTCTATGAGATTCCTACCAACCGCCCGGTGGCGAGAATCGATCATCCGGACGCGATTTTCGGAACCAAGGATGCCAAGTTCAAGGCTCTGGTTGAAGAAGTCAGAGCCCGGCATGAAAAGGGCCAGCCGGTACTGGTCGGTACGATTGCGGTTGAGACTTCGGAGCTGATCCACGAGATGCTGAAGAAGGAAAAAATCCGCCATGAGGTACTGAACGCGAAGAATCACGCAAGAGAAGCGGAGATTATTGCCAAGGCAGGTCAGAAAGGCGCGGTCACGATCGCTACCAACATGGCCGGCCGAGGAACCGACATCAAACTCGGAGAGGGCGTACGGGAACTCGGAGGCCTCTGTGTTCTCGGTAGTGAACGGCATGAGTCGAGACGTATTGACAATCAGCTCCGCGGCCGTTCCGGACGTCAGGGAGATCCGGGAGAGTCCAGATTCTATGTCAGCGTACAGGATGATCTGATGGTACGCTTCGGATCGGAGCGTCTGGAAGGAATCTTCAAATCTCTGGGCGATACCGCCGTGGAATCGAAAACAGTCACCAAGTCCATCAACAGTGCCCAGAAGCGGGTTGAAGGCGTAAACTTCGACGCCCGAAAGACGCTGCTTCAGTATGATGATGTTCTTCGCCAGCAGCGTGAGGTCATGTATGATCAGAGAAACTATATTCTTGATCATGATGATGTGCACAGTGTCATCAGACAGATGTTTGAACGGGTGATCTCAGATACCGTAGGAGCTCATATCAATCCTGAATCAAGAAGCGGTGAGCTGTTTGTTCCGGAACTCGTGGAATCATTGAAGAAACTTGGTTTCGGAGGACTGGTGACAGAAAACGATCTGAATGGAAAGACAGCGGAAGAAGCAGCGGCACTGATCAATGAAAAAGCATGGACTGCCTATGATCAGAAGATTGATCCGGTACGGGAGCAGATCCGTCATTATGAACGCGACATGTCGCTTCAGGTCATCGACCGGGCGTGGGTCGGACATATTGACATGATGTCCAAGCTCAGAGACGGAATCGGACTCAGAAGCTATGCTCAGGATAATCCGCTGCAGGCCTATGTTCAGGAAGGCTTTGCCATGTTTGAGAATATGATGAGCAATATTGCCCAGGATATCGTCAGCTACTGCATGCGTCTGAATGTGGTAGTCCGCCGTCCGGCAGAAACGCAGAACGCGTAACAGGAGAATACAGTATGGAACTTTATGAAATGAAACAGGGCATCGCCCGCTGCCAGGCCAAATTGGAGCAGCTTGGCTCCTCTCTTTGACCTGGCCGGAAAAAAAGAGCAGATTGCACAGAATGAAGAGGCGATGAACGCGGCGGATTTCTGGAATGACCAGAAAAAAGCCCAGGCACTCATCCGCTCCAACAACGCGCTGAAGGAACTGGTGTCTTCCAGCGAGAAACTGACCGGCGAGCTGAATGATCTGTCGGAATCAGTAGCTGAACTGAATGAGTCCTTTGATCCGGATCTCGCGGAACTGGTGGAAGAGGAATACCGTTCGGTCATGAAGGACTTTGAAGCGTATGAGATTCAGGTGCTTCTGAGCGGTCCTTATGACAACCATAACGCCCTTCTCGAAATTCATCCGGGAGCGGGCGGAACGGAAGCGATGGACTGGGCCGGCATGCTTTACCGCATGTATGTCAGATGGGCTGAACGGCGCGGATACAAGGTTACCGTACTTGATTATCAGGATGGGGAAGAAGCGGGAATGAAATCCTGCAGCCTGCAGATCAGCGGTCCGATGGCTTATGGATATCTGAAGGCAGAGAGCGGCGTACACCGGCTGGTGCGCATTTCGCCGTTTGACTCAAACGCCAGACGTCATACCAGCTTCGCCAGTGTGGAAGTCATGCCGGAATTTGAGGATGATATTGACATTGAGATTGATGAAAAGGATCTTGAGGTCATCACCATGCGTTCCTCCGGAGCCGGCGGCCAGCATATCAACAAAACCGACAGCGCGGTACGTATGACCTACAAGCCGCTGAACATTACAGTATTCTGTCAGACCCAGCGTTCTCAGCTTCAGAACCGGGAAGCCTGCATGAACATGCTGAAATCAAAACTGCTTCAGATCAGAATTCAGGAACAGGCAAAAAAGATGGCGGAAATCAAAGGTGAGGTCAAGGCAAACGAATGGGGATCCCAGATCCGTTCCTATGTCTTTCAGCCTTATACCATGGTCAAGGATCTTCGTACCGGTCATGAGGCCGGAAATATTCAGGGCGTCATGGACGGAGATCTGGATGAGTTTATCTACAGTTATCTGCGTCAGCAGATTGCCTGATGACAGGCGGATTTTTCCGCCTGATTTATTGCGAGTATGAAAAAAGAGATCAACTATACCCTCCGGCTTCAGGACTGGCCGGTCACTGACAGCGGCAGTGTAAAGCGGGTTATGACCCGGGAGCTGAACCTGTCCAGAAAGGAAATCTCACGTCTGAAATTCGACGGCGAGATTCTTTTGAACGGCAGATCGGTAAAGGTAAATGATCACATGCGGATCGGAGATACCCTGACGCTTCGTTTTCCGGAAAGCGAGACCGGTCCGATTCCCGCCGTCAGTATGAGACCGGATATTCTGTATGAGGATGAGGATGTTGTCGTGGTGAACAAGCCTTCCGGGATTGTCAGTCATCCGGTGCACGGACATCTGAATGACTCCATGGGGACGATTCTTGCGGCGCATTACGCGGAAAGCGGAGGAGATTTTGTCATCCGTCCGATCGGACGGCTGGACAAGGATGTCAGCGGTGTGGCGGTTTATGGAAAAAACCGGCCGGGAGCCGCAAGACTGTCCAGAGATCTTTCTGAAGGGAGATTTCAGAAACACTATACTGCGTTTGTCGGCGGCGTTCTTGAAACAAGGGCAGGGATGATCGATGAGCCGATTGAAAAGGAAGATGGGGAAAGACGCCGGGTAGTCGGCACGGAAGATGGCAAACCGGCCAGGACTTTCTACCGCGTGACGCATGAATTCCATGTCGGAGACAAATCCATCTCCGTTCTTGCGGTGGAGATTGATACCGGCAGAACCCATCAGATCCGCGCGCATCTTGCGTCAATCGGGTTTCCGATTCTCGGGGATGAGCTGTATGGCGGGGATATGTCTCTGATTCAGCGGCCGGCCCTCCACTGCGCAAGAGCGGATTTTCTGACTCCGTTTACAAGGCTGCCGGTAGTGGTGGAAGCACCGATTCCGAATGATATGAAAAATCTGCTTTCGGCAAGCGCTTCGGAAAAGGAAAATGTTCTGAGTCAGAAGCCCGCTTCCGAAAATGATTCCGATAATGTTCCTTCCGCTGTAAAAAAAGAAGACAGTCCGCCGGTACGCCGGGAAGCACCGGTTTCAATGGAACGGACGATGATTGAGGAGCCGGCTGTCATGGATGAGGGAACAGACCGGGCGGATCGTGTAAAAAGGACTGTGGGCATCTGTCTTCTGGTCGCTGCGGTGATCGGCGGCGTTATTCTTCTGTTTCTGGGAATTCAGAACAGACAGCGCAGAAAAGCGGCGGAGGCTGCAGAGGAAGCCGCGATCTATGAATTCCTGGACATTCAGTTCCGGGATGAGACAACGGTGGAATACGGCGGTGATTTCCGTCCGGAAGACTATGTTGTTTTCGCAAACGGCACTCTGACGGTCAATGGAACCGTGGATACGATGAAGCTCGGAAATCAGGAAGTCGTTTATATTCTGACGACGGAATCAACCGGCGGCGTTCAGGTCAAAAAGGATTTCACCCACACATTTACCGTCAAGGATACGGTGGGACCGGAGATTCTGCTCAGGGAAAAAGAAATCGAAATCGATCTGAATCAGGAGTATGATCTGCGACAGAATGTCATTTCCGCAAAGGATCCGGTAGATGGAGATGTGGAATTTGAAATAGATGAATCTGAATTCGTCAACAATACTCCCGGTACCTATACGGTAACTGTTACTGCATCTGACCAGTTTGGAAACAGAACGGAAAAAACCTTTCAGGTGACAGTGAAGGAAAAAGCTTCCCTGGCTGCGGCAGATAAAAAGGAAGAAAAGAAAACAAAGACCGACGCGTCTCCTGCTCCATCCCCCACACCCGCTCCAAGCGCGGCGCCTTCCGATGTGAAAGCTCCGGTTATTGAGCTTGGCTCTGATAAGGTAACGATTACTGTCGGCGACAGTTTTGCGGCAGGAACCTATATTTCCTCAGTCAGTGATGAGACAGACGGAGCGCTCCGGTATTCGGAGGAACTGAAGGAAGGAACCTATACCGTTGCGTCCAATGTCGACCCGAATGCGGCTGGATCCTATGAGGTAAGTGTGACTGCCCTTGATAAGGCAGGCAATCGGGCTTCTGCTCTTATGGCAGTGACGGTCGAGGAAAAAAAGACTGAAAGCAAAGCCGAAGACAGGACGGAAGAAAAGACCGTGCATTCCGTTCCGGATTCATCCGATCCCAAAAGACAGATCTATGAGTTTCTGGTGAATGAAATGAGTTTCAGCCATGCCCAGGCCTGTGGAATTCTTGCCAACATGCACCGGGAATCGCGATTTAATCCGACCGCGGACAATGGGCTTGGATATTTCGGACTCTGTCAGTGGGGGTATGAGCGAAAGGACAATCTGATCAGCTGGTGTGAGGAAAATGGATATGATTATAAAACCATTGATGGCCAGCTTCATTTTCTGAAGTACGAAATGCCTCTGTTCTATCCCAACACCACGGCTCAGCTGCGGGCCGCGTCCGATGATGAGGAGGGCGCACGCCGGGCATGCTGGGTATTCTCCATTGGATATGAGGTCTCGGGTGAGGAAATCGCGGAAATGTCAAAAGACAAGGCTGTGGAGTATTTCAATGAGCTTGCCTGAAGCGGAAAAGATCCCTTCATCCCAACAGAATTCATAACAGAAAAAAGACTTAAGGTTCAGGCTTAAGTCTCTTTTATTTCCTGCTCTGACAAACCCCCGGTCACTTGCTCTCGGGATTATTATCCGCCGCAAAAGGAGGGTCATCGTGATCATCATCGTTTTGCCAGTTGGTATCGCCACCGCCGCCGCCGATCGCGCAGCAACAACGTGAGACAGTGACCCACCAGCCATGAATGCCGTTATTCCAGCATCTTTTATCGTAAAAGCCGTCTCCGACAAGCGGGCATGCACAGATTCCCTGATGATCCAGTGATGCCTCTCCGCCGCCGCCGACGACACAGACGCAGGTCTTTCCGCCGGCAACCGCAGCCATTTCATCTTCACTGAGGTTCTGCGGTTTCGAGTTACTCAAATCATTGAAATCCTCTTCTGTAAGCGTGATGTCATACTTCTTCGCGAGTTCAATCAGCTTTTCCTTTTCCGTGCATGTGGTGATCTCTTCACGGGCCTTTTCGTCTTTTGATATCAGTTCATAAAGCTTCTTAATGTTTTCTGTCATGATATTCCTCCTGTATGATACGGAATGTTCCATTCCTATATACGATTCAATTGAACATTTCTCTCGCAAAAATCTGTATTTTTCTGAATATCCGTCTTTTTTTGTGCGTAAACCAGCAAAACAGGTGCCTACCCGCCGAATTTCACTTTTCCATCCCGGAACATCTGAATCATTTCAGCGGTCAGAGAAGCATTTCCCGGGACATCGAACGAGTCGTCAGGATTCTTCCAGACAGCGGATTTCAGTTCTCTGCGGTCAAGCTTGATCAGCTCACCGCCCTCCTGGTCACAGAAGAAGCCGAACAGAAGGGATTCCGAAAAGGGCCAGGGCTGGGATTTGTAGTAGCGGAGATTTCCGACACTCAGCCCGGTTTCTTCCCGTACTTCCCGGCGGACACAGTCTTCAATGTCCTCACCGATTTCACAGTATCCTGCGACAAGCGCGTCATGGCGGTATTCCCCGTGACGGATGGCATACTGGGTGATCAGCAGCTGGTTGTCAGGATTGAGTATGCCGACAATGACAGCTGGATTGATCCGCGGATAAATCAGGTTTCCGCAGTGAGGACAGCGCAGTGCCCGTTCCTTTCCATCCATCATCATCTGATGGCCACACGCCCCGCAGTAACGGTTGATGCGCATCCAGGAATAGAGATGCCATCCGACAGCGCATGCATAGCCAAGCCAACGCGGCTCATAGGTCCGAGTAAAATTGATGTTCAGAGAGATCGCCTGATCCATGACAGGGATTTCGGTCAGAAAGAAGGCAGTGTCATCGATGGAAAAAAGATAGACATATTCATGGGCGGAACCGAGATCCTTCCATCGGAAAAAGGTCTGATCACTGCGGAGAATGGCATTGCGGCGGTCGTAGCCGAATACAATATCATCCCCGGATGGTCTTCTCGGGGACCAGTCATTGTGAAATTCATGTGGTTCAATGTTCTGTATCATAATAAATAAAACCCCGGTTTTCCGGGCTCCAACAATATTATTATAATGAAAATTTTTTTCTTGAGAAGACTGTTCAGGAACGAAATTCTGATTATATTGTAGGTATACAAAGAAAAAAAGAAACGAGGTAAACAGACATGAAGAAGGTGTTACTCGAATATTAATACATGTTCTCTGATTCAGGCAGAAGTTTCAGGGAACGGTAAAATCCTCGAAGAATCAAAAAGAAAGTGATGTCTGCAATGAGGACAGACCAATGGCAGTATTTAACTGAAATCTGAATCAAACAATCTCCGGGGAGAATTCTCCGGAACACAAGAGACATGATGTCATTAAGCGGATGGTAATAAAAGCCGCTGAAAAAGAATTGAATTTCAGAAAGATCCCGATGTCAAAGGGGTCTTTTCTTTTCCTCCGGCTCATTCCGTGAAGGATGTCAGGGTTTTGAGTATAATGTTCTTCGTGAGGAAAAAGAAAAAATGAATGTAAATGAACGTGTACGGCAGCTGCGCCGGCTGATGAAGGAAAAGAACATTGATGTGTATTATGTTCCGAACGAGGATGATCATCTTTCCGATGAATATACCGCTCCTTATTTTCAGTGCAAATCATTCCTGTCCGGCTTTACCGGTGATTCCGGATGTGTGATTGTCACCAAATCGTTTGCCGGTCTCTGGACGGATGGTCGTTACTTTACCCAGGCGGAGCAGGAACTGGAAGGAACCTGCTTCACTCTGATGCGTCTTCGTCAGGAGGGGGTTCCGGATCCGCTGGATTTTCTGATTCAGAAAACGCCGAAGAACGGCACACTTGGATTTGACGGAAGAGTGGTCAGCACCAATGCGGCAAAAAAACTCGCAAAAGGTCTTGAGGACAAGCACGTCAGTTTCCGGATGGATGTTGATCTGGTCAGCCAGGTCTGGGGAAAGGACCGTCCGTACATGCCTTCTGACAGGCTGTTTGTGCTGGATGGAAAGTATACCGGTGAGGATATTCCGGATCGGATCGCAAGAGTACGGAAGGCGATGAAGGAAAAGAAGGCAGATACCCTGATTCTGACGGCTCTGGAAGATCCCTGCTGGCTTCTGAACCTGCGCGGGAATGATATTCCATCCACACCGGTTGCCTACGCGTTTGCGATGGTGACAAATACAAAGGTGTTCTACTATGTCGCTTCCGAAAAGATCACCTCTGAGGTAAAGCAAGTTCTGAGCGAAAACCGTGTCAGTATCCGGCCTTATGCCATGCTTGCAAAGGATATAGAAGCTCTCAGAAACCGGACAATCTGGGCGGATCTCAATAAGCTCAGCGCCGCCCTTTATTCCCGTCTGGATGCGTCGAATACCGTTATTTCCGAACCGTCTCCGATTCTGAAATTCCGGGCGGTAAAGAATGATACGGAAATCAGAAATACCATCAATGCCCATATCAAGGACGGGGTGGCGATGGTGAAGTTCCTGTACTGGGTCAAGAAAGCGGTGAGCGAGGAAAAGCTGACGGAAGTAAGCGTGCAGAACTATCTTTATGAACTGCGCCGTCAGGGTGAGGATTATATCGAACCATCCTTTCCGACCATCTGCGCCTATAAGGAAAACGGCGCCATGATGCATTACAACGCAACGGAAGAAAACCATGCCGAGATCAAAGACAGAAGCTTTCTTCTGGTGGATTCGGGCGGAACCTATAAAGACGGCACCACGGATATCACCCGTACGATTGCGATGGGAAAGCTTTCCGCGGAGGAGAAACGGATGTACACAAAGGTGCTCAAGGGACATCTTGCGCTGGCAAGAGCGAGATTTCTGAGCGGTACGGCCGGCAATAATCTCGATATTCTGGCAAGAACACCGAT
>Ga0310697_10003843_pt1 | contig 15015 bp, 13 predicted proteins | sample 172DNAGHGlowgp2_FD_203883 | JGI IMG/M metagenome (GOLD analysis project Ga0310697, IMG submission 203883) | Sheep rumen microbial communities from Palmerston North, Manawatu-Wanganui, New Zealand - 1728 DNA GHGlow gp2 (v2) (version 2) | ecosystem: Host-associated > Mammals > Digestive system >...
AATATAATATCGACGTTGGAGGTGTCCACAGTCATGGTGTAAGTGATTGCCTGACAAAAATATGAGCCGTATGCGCATCCCAGTCGTACCGAAGAACAGCCAGTAGGTGGTATGGTAGGCAGCTGTCTGTTGCTGAGGGAGTCCATAATAGAGGGGTCGGTATGTACGGTATGACGGCTTGCCTGTTGGCTTGTGGGATAACCATAGGCTCGCGGGCCGTTGTTTACAACTCCTCGGGTTGAGTAAGGCCCGGTGTGGTTACTGCTGTTGTACTCTCCCCAGCCGTTATTGTATTGTCCTGTTCCTTCTGTATTCGAGGCCAGGCCGTAGGTACATACGCAGTTCGGGCCTGTCAGGTTGGTGAAATCTATACATCCTTGCAACTGAGAGCAATAGCGAACATGTATCCTTTCGCTGTTCTTGCTGGTATCGCCGTTGGGGCATATTGCCCTTACCATAAAGTCGTAAGTCATATCTTCCATCAATCCGCAAATAGTGTCGGGTTTGGAAGTTACATAACGTGTGGTTCCTGTGCCGGCAGTAAAGCCGTATTGTCCGTATTCGACAATCCATCCTGTGGGTTGTGGGTTGCCGAAGTCGGTCCAGTCTATTTCCACGCAGCCTCCTCCGAGGTTGGTTTTTGTGATATTTATGGGTTGCGGACAGCTAACAGGTTCTATGCAGATATTGTCTATTGCTCCCGGCGGTTGGGTTGCCGTGCTGGTATTGTTGTACCAGTAGAAAACAAGAAAATAGTCTTGTGTGGTGGGCACCTGGACCAATGGGTTGGAATAAGTTTGCCATGTGTTGCGGCCATAAAGACCTGTGCCGCCGTCGATGGCTATGGCTCCTGCGGGGACGGTTGTCTGGCTGAGCCCCGACAACGCCGAGCCAGCTGTAAAAGTAGTGGTGGCAGGAATAAGAAAAGCTCTTATATAAGCGTATGCCGTGGAACCGCTGACATATCCTTGCGATGCCCAGTTGTAGGAAATGTCGTATATGCCTTGAGGTATGAATATTCTGCGGTATGCGTAGGAATAGGAGGCAACGTTGGTGTAGGCGTTGCTTATTCCGTCGTTTGTTATGTACAGACTATAAACACCTACTCCTGTTTGGGTGGCATTACCTATCATCCATCGGCTGCCGTTGGATGTGCTTGTGTTGGCAAATCGCCAAAAAGCCAACTCACGCTGATTTTCGAAATTACAGCAGTACGGAACGGAATCCGTAGCGGTTTGCGAGTTGGCAAAAAGTGGGATAAATAGCGCAATCCCACATATCAACCTTTTGAATATTGAAGCTGTCCTGTTCATATCAAGTATTTATTATTTTTGTTTTATGTGTTTTGTCTTTAATAACAATGTCATAAAAAAACTATTCCATGACATTGTTGTGCATTCATTATGTATTGTTTTACAATGTTTTATGTGTTATTTATAATTTAAAATGTCTATAAAATGTCTCGCAAAAATACGATTTTTTTTTGTCATATTCAAGTTTTGTGTCTCATTTTTTTCTTTCTTCATTTTTATATGGACATTGTTAGATGTTGCTTTGTTACATTTTATTGACGGATAATGTTTTGTTTTTCTTATCTGATTACTTCAATAACACCGTTGCGTAGTGTGTTTCCGGTGTGGCCTTTGGCGGAGAATCGGTAATAGTATGTGCCTGTGGGTTCGTTTGTTAGCGAGGGGTCCCAGAAGTCTTCGCGGGTGGATATGTCTTTTTTATAGTAAACCAAGCGTCCCCAGTGGTTGTAGATGTATAGTTCGTTGTCGGTATAGTTGCCACCGTCAAGCAGGTTTTTGATTTCGAATATGTCGTTGATGCCGTCACCGTTCGGGGTGAGGACATTGGGGAACTGCAGAAAATCGTTTAGGATGTATATTACGTAGTCGATAGAGTCCATGCAAAGGAATTCGTTATCGGGAGTGCGTATGTTGGTGTAGGCCACCAGACGGGTTTTGTAGAATCCCACGTCGTTGTTGTCGGTTACTGGCCATGTGTAGTATGGCTCGAAATTGTTTGAAACATCGAAGGCGCTTGTGTCGGTGGAGTCATGGAAGAACTCCCATTTGTAGTAGTTGAATTCGGGTTCGTGTGGGGCGCTGAGGTTTTCGAAAAACATATCGGGTTGTGTTATTTTGCCAAAGAAAGAGTGCCATCTGAAATCGGCTTTGGTATAGTCGTATGAGTAGGCAAACAGGTTGGTGGTGTCGGCACAACCCGGTATTGTTGTGGCTATGCATAATATGTTGTATCGGCCCGGGGTGTGATATGTGTGTTGCGAGTGTGCCGTGTCTTTGGAGGTGGTGCCGTCGCCCCAGTCCCATAAGTAGCCGCATGTGTCGGCATTGGGACCGTGGTCGGTTATGTTAACCGTAAGCGGGTTGCAGCTGGCATAGTGGGTGGTGTCTATCACTATACGTGGTCTGTGGGCCACACGGACAAAGATGGAGTCGTCGGCTTCGCACCCTCTGAAGTCGGTTACATGTACCGAGAAGGTGTAGGGCACTATCATCGTTCTGTCTATGGCCTGTGTCGAATCTCCTGTGTTCCATTCATACTTGACGAATGTCTGTCCTTCCACCCATATATGGTTGTTCACCCCGTGGCATGCCAAAGTGTCGCCATGAATTACGGGCACTTCGGGAGGTGCAAAAGTAACTGTCTTGTATACGGTGTCGTAGCATCCCAGGATTGTCTTGCCGGCTACAAGCATCACGTTGTATGTGCCGTAGGTTGGGAAGGAATGTGTCAAGTTGTTCTGTATTACTGAGCCGGAGTCAGCAGTTCCGTCGTCGAAATTCCAATAGAAGTAGTCGCAGTCGTAGGCTGTTTCGGTTCCGGTGGAATTGGACGTATGACTGAGGTTTTCGAAAGTGGCTTTATATGAGCAATTTGAAGAGTCTTTGGTGAAACTGAAGTCGGCATGGGTATACTGCCGCTCCACAAGGTCGCTGTTGGCTATCACCGAAAGAGTGAATTTGCAGTTGGAGCTGTCGTTTCCGAAGAAAACATCGCAGTAGTAGAGCGTGTTGTCGAGAGCTACCAATATGGACTGGTCGGTGGAGGAGAATCCTGGATGATGTGGGCTGTACCAGTGGTAGCGGAAGCCTTCTGGGGCCAGAAATTCGGCGATGTAGGGCGAGTTGAGGTTGCCGCAGACTTTGGCTTTGATGCGCGATTTTTCGCATTTCAGATTGTAGTAGGCGTATCCGAAGTGCGCCTCGGCTCCCTGTCCGCAGGCATAGGTGGTAAGTCTGACGGTAAGGTTATGTCCGTGGTAGTCGGCGATGTTGAGGCCTACCGGAGTCCAGTCGTGCCAGTAGGTTAAGTTGTCCATGCCCGTATGCCACGATGAGTCGCCTCGTACGTTGTCGGGGGTGAAGTCGGCGAAATAGCAGCCTCTGTCTACAAGGTTGTTGTTGCTGTCGAGCACCTCTAGTATGAAACGCGGCTTGCGGACGCTGTCGTGGTTGTCGGGGTTGTAAAGCACACATGCGTATTTGAGCATGAGCAGGTCGGCTACAGAGGAGTCCACCGTGATGTCGTATGAGATGCTTTGGCATATCCATCTGCCGTAAACGGTGCCCAGACGTACCGACGACGCCTCGCCCAATGGCACGGTATGCAATTGATATCCTGAGCAAGAGTCGAACTCGGCGGGGTCGGTGTGTACTGTGTGGCGGCTGGCATGAAGCATGGTGTTGGGGTCGCCGTAGTTCTGATATCCAAAGTTTACTATGCCAGTGTCGGAGTAGGGTCCGTAGAATTCGCCTATAGTGTCGCCGTGTTCCTCGTACTGTCCGTAGGTGCACACGGTGCCGGGGGCTTTAAGGTCGCAGAAATTTCGGCAAAGGTATGTCTCTGACTTGTAGCATATACTCAGAACATCGCTGTAGCCGCTCATAGAGCCGTTTTGGCAGTTCGACCGTACGTAAAAGTCGTATGTCGAATCGGCTTGAAGTCCGCAGATGGTATATGGATGGTTTGTAGCGGCGACCTGTGTGCCCGTTCCCAACTGGAATCCACGAGGTCCGTATTCTATATTCCACGAAGTGGGGGTGGGTATCTGAACATCGTCCCAGTCGAGCGAAATACATCCGTTGCCCAAATTGCCATACACAAGGGCTCGTGGACGTTGGCAAGTCACTGCGGTTATGTTTATGTTGTCTATTGCAGGTCCATTTGCAAAATATATGTTTGGGTCGTAATATACAAATTGTCCGTCGTTGAAGAAGAAAAACACAAGGTAGTAATCGTCGGTAACGGGTATTTGTACTGTCGGATTTGAGAATCTGGCGAAATTAAAACCGTTTATCAGTTGAGCGCCGCTGAAATCCACAGGTATGGCGTTGGAAGGCAGTCCCGACGCTGTTAGTCCTTGATATCGTTGTCCGCCATTAAAAGTAGTTGTGGAGGGTATAAGAAACACCCTCATATAGGTAAAACTTATATAGTTGCTCAAGCCGGGATTAATCCAATCGAAACTGATGTTGTATAACCCTCTGTTGAAGTGTATTTTTCGATAGGCATACGAATTGGACATGGCTTGGAAATAGAAATAAGGATAATCACTGTACATTGAGTCGGGCGATATATACAGTGAGTACATGCCGCCATTGTTTATCGCCGTGTCTATTATCCAAATGTTTATATAATCGTTGGAGACCACCCAGTCGGAACGTTCCTGAGGGTTCTCAAAATCACAATAATACGGAACCGTTGCCGCGGTCTGGGATCTTGCGACCCCGGCAATAGTCAGCAAAGCCAGAAGTATTACCGTTATTTTGTGATTTTTGTTCATGATTATCAATTTTACAATTGACACACAATTACCATGCAAAGATACAATTTTATTGCCATTTTTAACAAATTTTTGTCCAAATAAATGTGGGTAATCTGTATTATCACTTGATAATCAAGATTATGTGAAAGGCGTTGGTGTGGGTGTTTTGTTTTTATTGTATCGTTATTGCTTTTTCAACTTGGTTAAAATCTCTTCAAAGACACAATAATACGCTGTTTTTTTTGTTTTTAAAAGTGCTCTAAATTTACTAAAAGATATGCGCATATACCTTGTGGGATACATGTACAGCGGAAAGACGTCGGTAGGGAAGAGGCTGGCTCGGCAGTTGGGCTATGCTTTTGTCGACCTTGACGAGCTTTTCGAGCAGCGCTACAAAATTTCAATACCCGATTTTTTTAGCCGCTACGACGAGGCCGCGTTCCGCAAGTTGGAGCACGACATGCTGCTGTCCACTGCCGATATGGACGATTGTGTGATTTCCACCGGTGGCGGAACACCGTGTTTCCATGGCAATATGGATTTTATCAAAGCGCAGGGCCTGAGTATCTACCTCGAAGCTTCGGAGGGGACAATACTCAATCGCAAGGCCAATTCGAAAAAAGCCCGTCCAGTGCTCGACGCTCTCCTGCCCGACGAGCTAAGGACTTTTATATCGAACCAGCTGAACCGACGCCGCCCGTTTTACGAACAGGCCGACTTGCGTTTCGATGCCGAAAATGTTTCCATAAACGACATCTGTAAAGCTGTGTTGAACAAGTAATTACAGGTGCTTCAGCAGCTCTTCCGGAGTGTTGATGATAATGTTGGCGTTGTTTTGTTCCAATTCCGACTTGGGCCGCAGTCCCCATGTAACGCCCACGGCGGTGAGGCCGGCGTTGTGTGCCGTTTGCATGTCCACGCCCGAATCGCCGACGTAAAGTACATCTTTTTTATCGATTCCGGTATCCGCCAAGATGTCGTCAACTATAGCGGGATGGGGTTTTGTGGGCACTCCGTCGCGCTGGCCGATGACGCTTGCAAAAGGTATGTCGGGGAAAAAGTGGTGTATCATTGCCACCGTGGCGTCGTTCACTTTGTTGGATGCCACTGCGAGAGTGACACCTTTTTGGGTGAGAGTTTGCAGTAGCTCGTCGATGCCGTCGTAAACTGTGCTTTTGTCGGTGTTGTGAAGCATGTAGTGCTCCATAAAATGTTCTTTTACAGAGCGTATTGTCTGTTCGTCGCGGTTTTCGGGGGGCAAGGCCCTTTCTATTAGTTTGTATATGCCGTTGCCCACAAAGTGTGGGAATTTTTCGTATGGTTGCGCAGGGAAGCCGAGGGTTTGCAAGGCATAGTTCACACTGTCGGCCAAATCGGCTATGGTGTTTATCAGGGTGCCGTCCAAATCGAATATAACAAGTCGTTTCATATGTGGGTAGTTCGTCTGAAAGTTGTATAATCAAAAACGCAACCAATTGAAAATTAGTTGCGTTTTGTTGTCCTACCAGGACTCGAACCTAGACAGGCAGAACCAAAATCTGTAGTGCTACCATTACACCATAGGACAATCATTTTCTTTCAAAAATGCGTTTGCAAAAGTACGCTTTTTTTTTGGTCCGACAAAGTTTTTTTGTCATTTCGCCCTTGTAAAACCGTGCAATAAGTTGTCATTCAATAAATTGATTACAATTTATTTTGAGATGCCGATTGCGTAAAATGTCGTTTTTTAAGCCCGTTTAGGTGCTAAGAAAATGCTTTTTGTCTAATATCGTGGGCAAAAAATGGGCAAAAACGGACATTATTTTTTGCGCTGTTTCAGTTTTGCTTCCACCGACATTGTTGTGTGGGGCACGACGCGCAGACGTTCCTTCGGGATAAGCTGTCCGGTAACCTTGCAGATGCCGTAGGTTCCGTTTTCGATGCGTACAAGTGCGGCTTCGAGGTCTTTCACAAATTTCTGCTGGCGCACTGCCTGACGGGCGTTTTCCTCTTTGGAACGTACTTCGCCGCTATCTTCGAGCAACTTGAATGTTGGCGAGGTGTCGCTAACATCTTCTGGCGAGTTAGCCACGGCTTCGGTCAGCAGCTCGAGGTTTTTTCTGGCTTTTTCGAGTTTCTTCTCGATAATCTCGCGAAATTCGGCAAGTTCTTCGTCCGAATAGCGTGTCTTTGTCGGTTTGTTGTCTTCTGTGTCTGCCATAGAGTTTCTGTTTATGGTTTGACTGTCAATGAATTATTTGCTTGCATCACGAAAAGATTTCGTTTCGTTGCCGACTGCAAAAATACGGCATTATTTAAAGTTTTTTGCAAATGTCCTGCAAATGTTATCAAAAATTTATCAACTATTTTTGAAGATACAGGTCAATAAGTCCGTTTGGTGCGGTTACGGCGATGGTGCGTTTCTCTCTGTCCACGCTGTCGATAATCTGGTCAATTACCGGGAGTAGTATTTCGGTGCCGTTGTTGATAATTTGGAAAAGCGGCTGTGCGGGATAGTCTATCACCGAGGCCACTGTCCCGATGTCGCCTTTTTCGCTGTCGATGACGGTGAAGCCTATAATTTCGTGGAAATAGAATTTTTTTCCGGTGAGTTTTGGTAGCAGGTCCAAAGGCAGGTAAAGGTCGCAGCCTACAAGTGCAAGGGATTCTTCTCGGCTTAGGTCTTCGAAAAGCACGGTGGCTTTATTGCCGTTGATGCGGATGCTTTGAATGAAATAGGGCACGAGCTGGTTTTTAACCTCGACAAACACGGAGTCGAGAGCGGCGTAGTTTTCGGGTTCGTCCACGTCGAGGAAAAACACCACCTCGCCTTTCAGTCCGAAGGGCTTTGTTATCTTGCCTAGGTTGAAGCAATCTTTTTTGTCCATTGATCTTGTTTTTTTATAAAAAGAAATAGCGAATAAAAACGTGTTTTATCCGCTATTTTGTTTTGTTGTCGTTGTTCTGCTTTACTCTTGAGCGGGAGCTTCTTCGGCAGGCTGTTCTGCATCGGCGGGAGCGTCTGCGTTAGCTTCTGCTTCGGCAGCAGCCTTAGCGGCAGCTTCTGCTTCGGCGGCAGCGGCTTTCTTGGCGGCTACGGCCTCGGCTTTGGCGGCGTTGGCTTTGGTTTCGGCCTCAAGACGTGCCTTGCGGGCGTCGCGGGCTTCGCTTTCCAAAGTGTTGCGCTTGCTGTTGATTTTGGCTTCTTTTTCCTGCAGCCATTGGTTGAATTTAACGTCGGCCTGTTCCTGGCTGATGGCGCCTTTTTCAACACCAATCTGGAGGTGGCGTTTCAGAAGCACACCCTTGTACGACAGTATGCGGCGAGCTGTCTCGCTGGGCTGGGCTCCGTTTTTGAGCCAATTTACTGCGCTGTCGATATTGAGATTGATCTCGGCAGGGTTTTTCATGGGATTGTAGGTTCCCAATTTTTCAATGAATTTTCCGTCTCGTGGTGCACGACCATCCGCAACTACTATGTGGTAATAAGGTTGATTCTTTTTACCATGACGTTGCAATCTAATTCTTGCTGGCATAATTTATTGTGTTTTAAATAATTAAATAATTTTCGTTTTAAACTAACGAACTGCAAAGATACGATTTATTTTTGAAACAACAAAATTTCGTGTGCTTTTTGTCATTTTTTTTTCACTGCGATGCGCCGAAATGCTCTCGCCAAGTGCCAATAAAATCGCTTTTCACAACCTTTTTCGATTAAAAATGTGCCAACCATACCACACTGTCGTTTTTTTTATGTAAATTTGCATTACCGAATACCGATTTCAACACTGCGTAAAATACTGTAAAATATGAAACTACATAGACTTCTGTTTTTGTTGTCCGTCGTTGCCGCCTCTGTTATGGCCGGCTGCTCCGACGGCGCCGACGTATATATTGGGACATGGCACCGTATCCCCGCCGGCGACAGCCTATACCGCGGTTTTACTCTTGGCGGCAACGGCATCGCTGCTCCATTGAACGAACCTACTAATCAGTATAACAGCTGGCGACGCAAGCGCGACACCCTATGGCTTTCGGGCCAACGCTTCACCGACACTTCGGTAGCTCCTTTTATCGACACTTTAATCGTGAAAAAGATTACCAGCGACTCGCTTGTTGTCCGTTCCGAAGGCAGACTGCTGCATTTTTCGCGCGAATAAATTTGTACAAGGGCAATAAAAACAAGTTTTCTACGTTGAATAATTTTTGCAACACATAAAAACCTCATTATATGAAAAAAATAATTCTGCTATCCGCTCTCTGCATGGCCTTGTCACTCACGGCTCAGGAGCGTCAGGTATCGGCATTGTTCACGCACTCCACTTTCAATATTCCGGGTGACGCTCCATACGTGGAGACATACCTGTTGATTGACGCATGGAGTTTGGAGTTTGTGCCCGCCAACGGCAAATATCAGGCCACCATCGACTTGGAGATTGTGGCACGCAAAGTTTCTTCCAAGGTACTGGGATATGTGAACACCAGCTATTCGGTTGACGACCGTTCAAACTCTACCAAAGCCGATTCGATATGCTATGTAAAGAAGTATAGTCTTAATAGTCCGGCCGTTGCCAAGCCCACCGACGACCAGTTCCAGTTCCTCGACCTGCAACGTTTTTCGCTTGCAAACGGTGTTTACGTGCTGGAGCTTACCGCCAAGGATCACAACACCACCGCAAAACCCCAGACCATTATCGACACATTGTTCGTGGCCTATCCATCTACCACTCCTTCCATTTCGTCGATACAGCTGATTTCGTCGATAACACCCACGCAAACAGTGAACAAACTCTCGCGTGGCGGATACGATATGGTGCCATACACCAACAGTTTTGTGCCCGAAAGCATGAAAAAACTGAACTTTTATTTCGAGATTTACAATATCAACAACGAAATAAAGGAAGGAATAATTGCAACCCACAGCTATCTGGAGACTATGGAAACCGGTCGCAAAATCGGCGGTACCGACCAGTACATGCGCCACAAACCAGACACAATAGTGGCCGAATACAACGCTATCAACATCAGCGACTTGCCTTCGGGAAACTACAATCTTGTGGTGGAAGTGGTTAACGTGAACAACGAAATGCTGCTTTTCCGCAAATTTCCCTTCCAACGCAGCAATCCCAAAATGGACCTGCAGTTGGAAAACTATTCCAGTGTCGAATATACCGACAGCAATTTCGCGACCCGCATCACCGATGAGAAAGAAATTACATACTATATAAAAGGTCTGTGGCCTGTTGCCAACGCCGAAGAGCGCAACTTTATCACCCATTGCAACGAACTCTCTTTGGAAGAAAAACAGCATTTTTTGTTCATGTTCTGGGCAAAACGCAGTCTTTTGGATCCCGAAACAGAATGGGAGAAATACTTGCTTCAACTTAAATTTGTGGAGAAGGAGTTCGGCTATGGCAAGACTCCCGGCTACAACACCGACCGCGGTCGCGTGTATCTGCAGTACGGTCCGCCGAATTATATCATCGACGGACACCACAAAGTTAGTGTGCGCAACCACCAAACCCAGGGACAGGTGTTTTACTATCCTTACGAGATGTGGCGCTACGACATGCTCCCAGCCGACGAACCCAAACGTATGTTCGTGTTTTTCGACGAATTTCAGGCAGGCGACTACAAGCTGTTGCACTCCAATGCCAAAGGCGAGGTGCAGGACATGCTGTGGGAACGCCGTCTCAGCCGCAATATGCTCGACGAATACGTGCAGGGCGAAGCAGGTATGCAATTTGAAAGAGGATACTAACCGATGCTCAGCAAACTGCTTTTCTACCTTGTGCTGCTCCCTTTGGCATACCTGCCGATAAGGGTGTTATACTGGCTGTCCGATTTCAACTATTTTTTGATTTACAAAGTGTTCCGTTACCGGAAAAAGATTGTTTTCAACAACCTTCGCAACTCCTTTCCCGACAAAAGCGACGAAGAAATAGCCGTTCTGGCAAAGAAATACTACCACCATCTGTCTGACATAGCCTCAGAGCTGATACTTAACATGCGGCTGCAGCCGAAAAAGCTCTTCGCCCGATACCACGTCACCAATCCCGAAATGACTTTCAAATACTACGAGCAGGGAAAGAGCGTGATACTGATGTCGTCGCACTACAACAACTGGGAATATATGATTACCTCCCTCGAACATCAGGTGAGGCACCACGGCATAGGTGTAGGCAAAGAGCTGTCGAACAAAGCGTTGGACAAATGTCTTAACAAACGTCGCACCCGCTACGGCACCGAGGTGGTGTTTGCCGACCGCGTGAGGCAGACTTTCGAATACTACCACCAACACCAAGTCCCCGTGGCATATATGATGCTTTGCGACCAGTCGCCGAACGACATACACAAATGCTGGTGGACCACTTTTCTCAATCAGGACACCGGTGTTATCTACGGAGCCGAATATTTCGCCAAGAAATACGACATCCCCGTGCTTTACTACGAAGTGAACAAGGTGAAGCGCGGCTTTTACGAAGTAACCTTCCACCACATCACCGACACGCCGCAGCAGACCGAGCACGGCGAGATTGTGGAGAAGTACGTGCGGCTGCTTGAGCAGACCATCACCCGCAAACCCGAATACTGGCTGTGGTCGCACCGCCGCTGGAAACACAAAAGACCCTCAGAATCAGAACAATGAACAAACGAGTTGCTATAGTAATACTTAACTGGAACGGACGGAAGATGCTGCAGGAGTTTCTGCCGTCGGTGGTGGAGCACAGCGCCACGGCACAGATAGTGGTCGCCGACAACGGTTCCACCGACGATTCGCTGGATTTCCTCCGCACTAACTATCCTCAAATTCAGCTTGTTATAAACGACAAAAACTACGGTTTCGCCGAGGGATACAACAAAGCCCTTGCTCATGTGGAGGCAGACTACTACGTCATACTCAACTCCGACGTGGAGGTAACCCCCAACTGGATAGAGCCTGTTGTGGAGCTGATGGAAAGCGACGAAAAGATCGCCATCTGCCAGCCCAAGCTGCTTTCGCACATCAACCGCGAGAATTTCGAATATGCGGGTGGCGCCGGCGGTTTCATCGACCGTTTCGGTTACCCTTTCTGTCGCGGAAGGGTGTTCAGTACTTTGGAGAAAGACGAAGGTCAGTACGACGACGTGCGCGAGGTGTTCTGGGCCACCGGGGCCGCGATGTTCGTCAAAGCACCTCTGTTCCACAAACTTGGCGGCTTCGACGGCGATTTCTTCGCCCACATGGAGGAGATAGACTTCTGCTGGAGAGCAAAAAACAGCGGCTACAAAGTCATGTACTGTCCCGCCTCGAAGATTTACCACGTGGGCGGCGGCACCTTGCCTCCCAGCTCGCCTTTCAAGACGTTCCTCAATTTCCGCAACAATTTCGCACTTCTGTACAAAAACCTGCGCCGCATAAGCATAGCCTACGTCTTTCCCGCACGCATAGTGCTTGACTACGTGGCGGCAGTGCGTTTCCTCACCGAGGGCAAACCCAAGGAGTTCTGGGCGGTGGTAAGGGCGCATTTCGCCTTTTACCGCATGGTGCCCAACCTAACCCGCAAACGCCGCAAGATGGACCACCGCAAAGTGGGTGAGATTTACCGCGGCAGCGTGGTGTTCGCCAATTTCCTGTTCAAGAAAAACAAATTTTCGATGTTCGACGAAAAGAAGTTTAGCAGGTAATCATATCAAATACAGAAGATTATGAACAATGCCGGCGACATAATCATCTATCAGACCGAAGACGGTTTGACAAAAATCAATGTAAACATTCAGGGTGAAACCGTTTGGCTTTCTCTTGATTTGATGGCAGAACTATTCCAGCGCGACAAATCAACCATCTCACGCCACATAAAGAATATCTTTAACGAAGGTGAACTCTCGCCAAATTCAGTTGTTGCAAAATTTGCAACAACTGCCGCTGATGGGAAAACCTACCAAGTGGATTACTATAATCTTGATGTCATTATTTCAGTAGGCTATAGAGTGAAATCCGTAAGAGGTACTCAATTTCGCATCTGGGCTACGCAGCGGTTGAAGGAGTATATGATAAAAGGGTTTACGATGGACGACGAGCGGCTGAAAGGCAACGGCGGCGGCAATTATTGGAAAGAACTGCTTGACCGCATCCGCGACATCCGTTCCTCGGAAAAAGTGTTGTACCGCCAAGTGCTTGACCTATATGCCACCAGTGTGGATTATGATCCCAAGAGTGATGAATCCATACTGTTTTTCAAGATGGTGCAGAACAAACTGCATTATGCCGCCCACGGACATACGGCAGCGGAAGTCATTTACGAACGTGCCGATGCCGAGAAGCCTTTTATGGGATTGACCACCTTTTCGGGAGAACTGCCTGCATTGAAAGATATTGGTATTGCCAAAAACTATCTGAATGAAAACGAGTTGAAGATTTTGAACAACCTCGTTTCGGGTTATTTCGATTTGGCCGAAATCAATGCGTTGGAGCACAAGCCCATGTACATGAGTGACTATGTTCGCCAATTGGATTCCGTGCTTTCTTCCGGAAACAGACCACTGCTTGAAGGCGCTGGTTCTGTAAGCCATGCCCAAGCCGTGGAGAAAGCCACCGCCGAGTACCGCAAATACCAGAACAACACCCTCTCGCCCGTGGAAGAGGCCTATTTGGAAACTCTGAAAGAGACAGCCAAATTGGTGAAAAAAAACAAACAAGACAAGCAATAAACCAACTACACAATGAAAAAAATAGCAGGTAAAGCTTTGGCTTTACCTGCTGTTTTTCAAATTATTGAATCCCCTCCCCCTATCTTTTCAGCATCTCCACCGGGAAGGTGAAATAGGTGTTGGGGTAAGGTTCGTTTTTGAGGGTGAAATGCCACCATTCGCACTCGTAAGGCTTGAATCCGTGGTTTATCATAGCTTTACGTAAAATCATACGGTTGGCGAACTGCTGTGCGGTGATGGTGTCGTTGGTGCGGTACTCCATTGTTTTTGGGTTGCCGCCGCAGTCGGGATGGCTCTCGCGGCCGAACCAGTCGAAGGTGCCACCCATGTCGAGTTCTTTTTCGGTGTTCATGTCGAAAAGGGTGAGGTCCACCGTGGAGCCGCGCGAATGGCCGCTTTTTTCGGCAATATACTCAAGTTCGAACAAACGGCTTTTGTCCACATTGGGGTAGAAATAGCGTTTCATCGCGGTGTCGCTGAGGTCGGCGCCCCAGCGCAGGAAATGGTCAACGCCCATCTGCGGACGGTAGGCGTCGTAAATCTTCAGACGGTACCCCATCTTCTTCACCTCGTCGCTGACGGCACGGAGACTGTCGGCGGCGCGGCGGGTGAGCAGCGCCACAGGGGCGAGATAGCCGTCGATGCGTGTGCCAACAAAATTGTAGGTGCTGTAGTAACGTATCTCCAGAATGGCGTCGGGCACCACGTCGGTAATCATCACAAAATTGCTGTTGTCGTTTTCAGGAACGACCTGTGCACTTTTGGGTGCCGCTTTGCTGCAGCACGAAGAAAAGGCGACAATCGCAAAGAGTCCTAACAAAAGAGCTATGAATTTGGTTTTAAGCATATTATGATTAAATTTGAAATTTTAATATCCTTGCAAATATATGTATTTTTTACGACAAACGGAAGTTGACTACGTTTTATCAAAATAAATACCATTTTTTTCACACGACCGCACGCAATAAAACATCGTTTTTGTCGTTACACATTTTTTAATATCAAGAAAATGGATAGAAAAGTCAGAGTACGTTTTGCGCCAAGTCCCACCGGACCGCTGCACATAGGCGGCGTAAGGACAGCCCTTTACAACTATTTCTTCGCCAAACAGAACGGCGGCGACATGATACTGCGTATCGAGGATACCGACCAAACACGTTTTGTGCCCGGTGCCGAAGAGTATATCATCGAAGCCCTTACGTGGCTTGGAATCAAGTTCGACGAAGGCGTGGGCATAGGTGGCAACTACGGCCCCTACCGCCAGAGCGAACGCAAACCCATGTACAAACAGTACGCCGACCAGCTTATCGCAACAGGCTGGGCCTACTATGCTTTCGACAAACCCGAGGAGCTCGACGCCAAACGTAAGGAGTTCGGGGCTCAGAAAAAGACCTTCCAGTACGACTGCAACACCCGCAAGGACATGTGCAACTCGCTTACACTGCCCGTCGACGAGGTGAGACGCCGTATCGAGTCGGGCGAGCCTTATGTGGTGCGTTTCAAATTCCCCGCCGACACCGAAATCCATGTCCACGACCTCATTCGCGGCG
>Ga0310697_10003844_pt1 | contig 15014 bp, 14 predicted proteins | sample 172DNAGHGlowgp2_FD_203883 | JGI IMG/M metagenome (GOLD analysis project Ga0310697, IMG submission 203883) | Sheep rumen microbial communities from Palmerston North, Manawatu-Wanganui, New Zealand - 1728 DNA GHGlow gp2 (v2) (version 2) | ecosystem: Host-associated > Mammals > Digestive system >...
CGAAGGGGCCGTATGCCTCTCGCTATAGTACTGATCAACATATGCGCTGATTTCATTCATCAGCTGCTGGCTTTTGGATCTCATGGCGGCATTCCTTTCATTGGATCTATCGAGAACGGTACGTTCCAGATAAGGCTATTATACTCAGGATTCAGAGAAATGCAATGGGTTTGTAACCGGTATTTTGCCCAGTTGACCCTGTTGACGGTTCCAGCCGTCAACGTAAAAAAGAGGCCAGAGAATAACAGGCTCTCCGACCTCTTCGAATGATATAGTTCTATTTTTATGAAACTTCTTTATACCGAAGCAGCAATCTTCCACGATGCTGCTTCCTGACGTCCTTCTACGAAGCTCTTATAAATTCCTTCCTGTTTCATCAAATCATCGTGCGTACCTTTCTCGGCGATATGTCCATTGTCGATCACAAAGATCTGATCCGCATGGCGAACGGTCTTCAGGCGATGTGCGATCATGATGATCGTCTTCTCTTTTGTCAGCGCTTCGATTGCCGCCGTCAGCTCCGTCTCATTTTCCGGATCTACATTGGCTGTTGCTTCGTCCAAGATAATGATCGGCGCATCCTTCATAATAGCGCGGGCAATGGAGATACGCTGCTTCTCACCGCCGGACAGACTCGCGCCGCCTTCTCCGATGATTGTTTCATAACCGTTTGGCAGGGACATGATGAACTCGTGGCATTTTGCTTTCTTCGCTGCTTCAATGACTCGTTCCATGGAGGCTTCCGGTTCACCGAAGCGTATGTTATTGGCGATGGTGTCCTCAAAGAGATAGACGCTCTGGAACACAAAACTGAAGTTCTTCATCAGGGAATCAAAGCTGTAATCTTTCACATTCTTTCCGCCCAAGAAGACTTCTCCTTCCTGCACATCCCAGAACCGGGCCATCAAATGGCAGAGCGTGGTCTTACCGCCGCCGGACGGACCAACGAAAGCGGTCGTGGTTTTCTCAGGAATCCGCAGACTCACGTCATCGATGATCTTTTTCTTATCGTAAGAGAAGCCGACGTTCCTGAGTTCGATATCCCGCTTCAAAGGCTCGATCTCCGCGCCGTCGATATCCATAGGGGGCATGTCCAGGATCTCTTTCGTTTTTGTAACAGCGATATTGATGTTCCGCATCAGCGCCGTAAACGAGCTCATGGAATCCAGGCTCTCGTAAACCATAAAGGAAGCGACCATCATCATGATACAGTAAAGGAGTGGCATTGACCCCGCGAAATACAGTTTCAGACTAAGGATGCACATGACTACACCGGTCATCTTTGTTGCGAGGTTCTGCATCGTGACCCAGGGGATGACCGTGTATTCCAGATGGGTATCAGCGCCCTGCTTCTCTGTGATTGCGGCATCCAGCTTTTTCGCCGTATCGTCGGTCATGGAATAATTCTTGACCTCGGCAATGCCCTGCACATACTCGATCACCTGAGATACCAGATCTTCATCTGCCCGGTGCTTCCGGGGAGCCGCAGGACGGGTCGCCTGCTGCATGACGGCATTAAAGATGATATACAATACGATACCGACAGCCAGAACCAGACCAATGCGCCAGTCGAAGGCAAATACAAAGCAGGTGATCACGGCAGTGGTAAGGATACCCTGCGTGGTGATCATGACGATCCGGGTAGCGATATCTGCCAGAGACTCCATAGTATTGGTCGTCACATTTGTGATAGCACCCAGGGAGTTCTTGTTGAAGAAGCCCATCGGGAGATACCGCAGATGCTCCGCGATCTCGATGCGCTTATGGGCGCAGGAGTGGTAGCCTGCCTCACATTGGAGCATCGTCGTTTTCAGATTGATGAGGAACTGACCAAGAACGGAAACGACCATGATCGAAAGCGACAGCCAGAGATGCTTCATCGTCAGCTGCCCTTCGATCAGGCCCTGAACAACAACGGCGATCGCCGGCATCCGGAGCGCCGCGAAAATGGCCTTTATAACACCCAGCGCAATTGCCAGGTACAGCTTATTTCGGTCTTCTTTATTACAGAAATCGAAGAACTGCTTCAGTGTCTTAAACATTGCTTTCTCCCTCCTTTGCCGCGATATGCGCCTGCCACATCCTGCGGTACAGGGCGCTTTCTGCAAGCAGTTCTTCCTGTGTGCCGCTTGCTTCCACATTGCCCTCATTGATCAGGATGATCTGATCGGCGGAAGCAATCGTGGACAGCCTGTGGGCAATCACGAGAAGCGTCCTGCCCTGCACCAGCTTCGCGACGCTCCGCTGGACCAGTGCCTCATTTTCGGGATCCGTATATGCCGTCGCTTCATCCAGGATGATAATCGGCGCGTTTTTCAACATTGCCCTGGCAATGGAGATCCTTTGCCGTTCGCCTCCGGAAAGGTGACTGCCGGAACCGCCGCAAATTGTCTCATATCCATTTTCCAGTCCCAGAATGAACTCATGACAGCCACAGGCTTTCGCAGCCTTCATTACCTCCTCATCGGATGCTTTCGGATTGCCGAGACGGATATTCTCCATGACGCTCATATCGAACAGGTAGTTGTCCTGAGAAACGTATGCGATCATCTTCTGATAGTCATCCAGAGGGATCTTTCGGATATCCACACCGCCGAAGGTGATGCTTCCGCTGCCCACATCCCAGAAGGACGCGATCAGCTTGGCGATTGTGGACTTACCGGATCCGGAGGGTCCGACCAGCGCATTGACCGTACCTTCCTTGATCGTAAGACTTACGCCGTGAAGCACTTCGTCTTCTTTGTAGGCAAAATGTACGTCCTGAAGGCGGATATCTGTTCCCTGAAGCTTAGACTCCAAAGTCTCTGGCCTCACAAGCTCCGGTTTTTCCAGAATGTCCGTCACTTCTCCGACAATGGTCCCCAGCTTCGACATGTCGTCCATATAGCTGGCCGCGATTACAAAGGGAGAGATCAGGCCCAACGAAAGGATGATCAGCATCAGAAGATCCGGCGCAGTCACGGAGCCCTTCATAAAGTACGACACGCCGAAGGGAAGCAGCGCCAGAAGCGTGGCGGGCATCAGCACCAGTGCCAGGTTCTGATAAACATTGCAACGCCGCATCCAGTCAATAAAGCAGTCCGCGCCTTCTTGTGCCGCCACGACGAATTTCTCATAGCTGGTCTTCGCCTTGCCGAAGGCTTTAATGACCTCGATACCGCCAATATATTCCACAGCGGTGTCATTCAGCGCTTTCGTCTTGACGACTGTATTCTCGTAGCTTTCCTTGCTGCCGGCCATCATCAGCATAAAGAACAGGCCGCCTACAGGAACCGTGATAAGGGAAAGAAGAGCGAGCCGCCAGTCGATCCGCAGCATATACGCGAAGATCACGAAGGGAATGATCAAGTTTGACGTAACCTCCGGGATCATGTGAGCGAGCGTTGTCTCAATGGAATCCACGCGCTCCACGATAATGTTTTTATATGTGCCGGAGGATTCGTCCAGGACGTCTCCCAAAGGCATCCTCGCCAGCTTTTTTGTCAGCCGTCTGCGGATATTCGCAAGCACTTCAAACGTTGCTTTATGCGACATCGTGGTGGATGCCGCGTGGAACAGACGGTCCAGTACAAAGAACAGCGCCATCCAGAGGCATTGTGTCATGCAAAAGCTGAAATCCGCTGTTTTTTTCAAAAGCCCCCTTACCATGTTCGCTAAAAACACATAGGGGATAAAGCCGGAAACAACGCTCAGGATCGCCAGAACAACGCTCAAAGCATAGCTGCTTCGCTTGCTGCCCGCGAACTCCATGACCCAGCTTAATACGCTACGCTTTTTGACCTTGCTTATCTGCTTTTCTTTGTCCATATGCTTTCAACCTCCGGGTTAGTTATTGCTAACTGATGTTCGATAAAAAACGCCTTCCCTTGAGGGGATTAAGGAAGGCGTTAATATCCGAAAAACTCTTTCCAGCCTTTTGAGAAAAACCGGTCCAGAGTGTCCGCGTAATGCATGGCTTCGTCACGGGTAAAGTCATGCTCTACGGTCTGAAATACCGCATTGACATTGGATGTAGTAAGAAGATGAAGCTCTTTCTCGCTGAAGTCGTTGAGCTTCACACCCTGCTTTTTAAGAACTTCCATGAAAGATAATGTCAGTTCTTCCTCCAGTACGGCCAGATCATGAAGAGTGTTCTCGTACTTAGTTCCCTGCGATTTGCATACGATCAGGCGAAAAGCGTCAAGATGATCATAGATATAGGCAACTGCCCGTTTTGCGTCCTGTCCGGTCTCCCAAATGCTCACATCACCCGTTCCGATCACCTGCTCCTGATCACCCGCTTCCTGGCGGAACAATGCCAGCAGCCCCTGATAAGCAGGCTCGACCAGTGCAGAGAACATTTCTTCCTTGCTGGCAAAATGCTTATACAGTCCGGAAGCGCTCATTCCGGCTTCCTCAGCAATATGCCGCATGGAGGCATCCGTAAATCCATATGTCAGGAATTCTTTTTTTGCCGCCGCGATGATCTTTTCGTGGTTTGCTGTTTTATCGATGGGCATCTGCTTCACCTCGCCTAAACAGAGAACGGTGTTCGCTCTCGTTTAAGAGAATACACCGTTCGCTCTCGTTTGTCAAGCTCTATTTTGAGTTCCAAAGTATTTTCAACTTGTCTTTATTCAGAAAGCAAGAGCCACAGACATCTGGCACGATGTCTGTGGCTCCTTTCAGACGCTGAGGAATCATTCCCTCATAACCCGCATGACTTCTTCCCGGAAGCGTTCCGGGAACATCAGTACCATCTCCGCATGGGCAAGGCCTTTGAATTCCCTCGGTACAGTTTGCGGAAATGCCTTGATGGTATACGCCAGATTGTTTTTCCTTGCCTTCTTTTCTTCCTCCCCATACCAGTATTCGATTTCCGTTTTGACACGAGGAACCGGATCCGGCATGGAATAGTTGTTCGCAGACCAGAAGACATTGTAGATCGTCCTTGAGGAAAAATGATTCTTCTCAAACGCGAAGATCTTCCGGTAATGCTCCTCCGGATCCTCACCCTTCGGCGTCCAGCGCTCCGGCGGTGCTGCCAGCTTCATGAAAAAGTATGATTTGGTGCCCAACATAATCGTGGCCCAATCTTTCAGCGCGATCAGACGGCATACCGGCTTCGGATAAGGATATGGCGTGATCCCGGCGTCGATAATAGCCTTGTCCACGATCATATCCTGTGTGGCAAGGAATCGGATGACTGCCGCGCCGCCCATGGATACACCATAGATAAGATCCAAGCGGCGGGTCCCGTTTTCTTTTAGATACAAGGCGGCATCATCCACGTATTTCTCTATCGAAACGAAGGTCGTGCCCAACTCGTCATGTCCGTCTGCAATAAACAGAAATACATGATGATCCTTTGCCAGTGCTTCCGCAGAAGGGATAAAAACCCACCCGGGCTCCGCTGCACACTGGAACATGGCTATGGTCTTTTCGTGCTCTGAACCATATTCGTTTACCTTCATAAGTCAGCCTCCTAAATTTTCGGGGAGCCGCTTCCTGCTGACCAGAAAGCCCTGCTCATCCGACACAGTAACATATTCCGCTGCCATGGGATTATCACTTCCTACAACCAGATAATCACACACATCGCTGTTTCCGCAGGTTCCGCAGCGGATCAAGGTCCCATGGATCTCGCTGATCCCGAAGAAGTCGCTGTTGCACAAAAGCGGAAGTATATGGAGAAGTCCGTGCTTTTTGGCAAATTCTGCGTTGGGGCACTGTGTGAAGCTGTAGCGTGCCGCATGATGCTCTTTGTCATAGGGAGCATCGATGTTGATAAACCCTTCCGGGTACCGGAGGATATCTTTGCGGTCCCGATTCCCGGACTTCCGGAATACTTTATCGATCAGCCACATGTGGGACGGGCGGTTCAGATCAAAGATCTTCCCGAGCTTTGTAAAAGGCCCCATAAACAGGTTCTGTACAAAGTCCTGCAGTTCGGAGACCGGAGGCTGGTCCGGCAGCGCCGGATAGAGCGAGAAGATCAGAAGACCGCCGTAGATCGCCCTCGCGTGTCCGTTTTTAGATCCGCCGTAGTCCGGCAGATCCCGGAGATAGTTCCGGTAGTTCTCCTGTGTCTGTTCCCAGATCTGATTTGCCTCAGTTTCTCCATAACGGTCTTTCAGCCAGCTTTGGACCGGCTTTCCGTAAGGGAGCTGTTCGATCGTCATATGACAGGCCATCATCCCATCCTCCGTTTCATATCGCTTTTGCGCCTTTCCCTGACCTTGAATATATCCATATGCCGTGAGGTATTCCCGTGTATTAGATACGGACATCAAATCAAAAGTATGAAATGAGATCACCGCTCCGCGTCGTTTTCCATCAGATACCAGAAATCACAGTCAGGGAAGCCCTCTGCTTCCGTATGTTGCCGGATCAGACGCATTCCATACAGCTCCGCCACTTTGAAATCCGATCTGCAGAACAATGGCATCAGGTGTTCGTACCCGTGCTTTTTCGCAAAAGCCGCCACCGGGCAGTTCATCAGCGGCATACTGATCCCGTTTTTATGACCCTCCGGATTGACCGCGAATTTCCAGGTGTTTTTCCATCGTCCACTGTCCGCCCGTTTATTTGCGAACGAGGCGTATCGTCGCAGGACCGCATAGGTCAACCTTTGCAGCCAGGTCCCGCTGAAGGGAAACCGGATGGGTTTCCTATTGTGAATATCTCTGCCGCCAAGCAGCATACGCCAGAGGATCTCCTGCAGAACATCCATTTCGACTTTCCTATCCATCGTCTCATAAAAGGCGAATACAGACAGACCTCCGTAATATTGCGGGCGAAGAAGATTCATCCCGCCCGGCGCAGGTGCTTCCTGAATAAAACAGTTGTACAGCGCCTGCGTTTGAGACAGGATACGCTTCGTTTCAGTCCGGGAGCATGTATTGCACAGAACCCGCCGGATCGCAAGCCTCGTTCCCTTTGGCAGTTTCATCCGATCAGCTCCATTCCTCCAGGAACCGGAACTCCTGCTCGAAGCAATCCTTTCTTGCATCGTTGCATTCCTCCGGCCATTTCTTTTCCGCCGGGAAGACTTTCTTCCAGGACTCCGGCGGATAGGTCCCCAGTAAGTGGCTTGCATGGGGATAGATCACGGCCTTTACCCGATAGGGATAAGCCGTCTCTTTCAGCTTCTGCTCCATTCTCCGAACCGCTGTGGGCGAAGGCCATTGGCTGTCCCGCTCCGGCGCGATGAGAAGCACATCCGCCTTCATGTTTTCCACCTTAATGCGGGATGTCTCGGTCAGCGTCGCGTTTTCATAGAGGGAACGGAGAAATTCGCCCTGATGCTCCGTGTCCTGCCGTCGGTATTCCCGCAGGGAACCAAAGAATCCCTTCTCCCGCTGTCCGGTATAGAGAGAACAGGTAAAGTCCTTCCCCCGGTAACTGAACCAGGATCGTCCGGTGGGTCTGCCGAAGATCTTCGGCTCCTCCATTACATAATCAAAAGGGCAGATGCTCAGCACCAGACTGATTTCCGGGATCAACGAGGCGCATAACAGCGCATAGGCTGCACCGGAGGAGATGCCGTGGATGCCGATTTTCTCAAAGCCGCTGCGTCTCAGCTCGGCCACGGCCTTTTCCACGTATTCCACCGGGATAGCACGCATTGCCTTCGGCATGCCTTTCCAGAGATAAAAACCGAGAACCAGTACGGAATATCCGGCCTTGCGCATATACTCTGAATCCGCAAGGCAATATTTTTCGTTCATCCCGGAGCCGTGCATCCAGATGATCACTTTTTCCTTATGGCCTGTCCCCTCAAACCAACGGGCTTCAAACCCGTCTTCCTTCAGATGATAACTGCTTTTCACTGCAAAAACTCCATTGTCTTTTGGGTAAACTCCTCCGGGTGCATCATGTCAAGCTCCCTCATGCTCGGCCAATTCACGCTTTTACTCCCGTCCTTTCCTTGATATCCATGTTCTCTTTCATAAGCCGGACCATCATATTCCAGCCGTCTTTTCCTTCCTTACAGATTGGGAAAACCGGATAGCAGTGGAACATTCCTTCTCCGACGATCATCTCGTAATCGACGTTGTATTTCTTCATGGCCGCCTCAAAGGAAGGGGCACAGGCATACAGTGTCTCATCGCTGCCGTAGATGAAGGTGGTTTTCGGACAGTTCGTAAAGTCGCCCTTCTGCAGCCAGATCATATACTCCGGGACACTGTCATCCCCGTGCCGCATGACTTCCACGGCTGTCTTCATGTACTGCACCGGGATGGCCACGTCCTTTTTATCCAGTTCCAGCATCCGCTGCCATTCCTCCTCAGTATCCACGCAGGTGCCGGGAGAGATCGCCATAATGCAGCCCGGCATCGGCGTATCTCCATGGCCGTCGTTGATATACGGAACCATTCCGAGCGCAAGGTTTCCGCCGGAGGACGTTCCGAGCACAGAAGTATTCTCAGCCTTATAGTCCTGCAGCATAATCCGGTAGGTCTCATGGATCATCTCATAAGCCCTGGTCAGCGGATAGTCCGTGCAAAGCGGATAATAGGGAACGAACACATCCAGCCCTGTTTCTTTAGCGAATCGAAGCGCTTTCTTTATGGAACCGGGTCTTGGCGCCGATATCATCCCGCCGCCGATCAGGAAGAGGTTGGCCTTATCTACCTTTTTCCTGTGGATTAGTTTCAGTACGGGGCAGCCCATGATTTCAATGCGACTGATATCAAAAGCCTCGTCCTTCAGGTCCGGGATCCAGTTCTTGGCATTCTGCTTTCGCCGGTTTTCCAGGAGCTCTTCTGTACTCATGCCGGTCCACATTTTCTTAATGTTTGCGGCTTTTACCAGCCGCTTCAGAATTTCATATTTAACAGACATAAGATTTTCACCTCTTCCATCGGACGCTGAGAACAACCTTCAATTCAGTATTTAAGTATTACCGAATAATCCATCAAACAGTGCAGAAGCACGGGAAGCCAGATCGAGCCTGACTTTTCCTTCAGAAGCTGCAGCAGACAACCGCTAAATATATAGCCAAGAAGACCGCTGAACAGGAAGGTGAGCAGCACCTCGCCGCTGATTTCACCCCATCCCGCATAGTTGAACAGATGCGGCAAAGCAAAGAACAGATTGGGCAGCAAATAGCGAAGCGGCCATGAGGCGTCCCTGAGGAAATATGTACATGCATCACGGATGACGAATTCTTCTGCAAAGGCAACGATCACAAAATAGTAAAACAGGCTGAGCAGGATGGACACTTTATCCGGTTTCAAAGCCAATCCGTAAGCAGTGAATCCCAGGATCCCTGTAACAAGGATAGCTGCAGTGATCCTCTGCCATTTTCCTTTGAGCGTCATATACATGCTTGAGAGGAAATCTCTTTTCAGCACCAGCGCGAAAAGGATCAGCAAAACCGCCGGAAACAGGAATTCCCGCAGACATTGCAGGAGAAAAGCTGCCGGCTCTCCGGAGGATAAGCGCACGGAAATCACTTCGCCGTTCCGGATCTTCCGGTAGAGCAGGAAAACATCAAGGAACTCGATGATGCCGATTGCCGCAGCAGCAAGTATTCCCGGTAAATTGATCCTTTTCTTTTTTGTATTCTTTTTTCTCATGATCGTCATTTACCGCAAAACCAGCGTCATGATCCCGGACAGAATTGCACTGAAAATCGCAAATCCTGCAGTTCCCATAAGCCATTTTCCGAGTTTGTCCTTCTTGTTGATGTACGGTTTCATATCCTCCGTACCGGGGATCTCCCAGGCTTTCGTGTGTCCGACCCAGTACTCGTCGATCAGCAGCCGGTCGATCAGATTCACGATAGAGAGGATCGCGAACATCTGCCAGAAACCTGCAAAGAAGCCTCTGGCTCCATTGACGGCATACGTGCTTACGATAACAAAGACAAAGTAAATCGGAATGCCCACGCCCTTGAAAAGCTTTCTGTTCTTTCCGATCTTTTCCCGGGTAATCAAACCGTTTTTCACGCACCTGTCCTGAACATCCTGATGATACAGGAACACCATATTGACAGCACCGTTTCGGATGCCGACAGCGCAGAAAAGGGCCAACAGAGCTCCGAGCAGTATCCCTTCAACGATGATCTTAACGGCCATCAGTCCTTCCTCCGATATCTTGAACTTCCGCCCATGCAGACAGCCCGGGCCGGCTTTCATCATTATCACGCGGCATCTGTTCGGGGATCGTTTTGACGCGGAGACCGAAATACCAGATATGCGCGATCCATACGCCTGCCAGGATGACACAGGGTATCCAGATCCCTTTCCTTGCCATCATGAAAAAGCCGAAGGCCATCAAAAGAGTCACGCTGCCGATGATCGAGAGCTTGGTCGACCGCAGCATCCCCTGCCCTTTAACGAAAGAGGCGAGGTGCTTTTTGTAAAGCTCCGTGCCCAGAAACCAGCTGTGCAGTTTTTCTGAGCTGTTGGCAAAGAAAAACACTGTTGCCAGATAGAATGGCGTTGTCGGAAGGACCGGCAGGAATACGCCTACTGTTCCTAAAGCAAGGCATATGAAACCAAGTACCATAAATACTGCTTTCTTAATCTTCATTGTTTTTCCATCCTTCTTTTCTCTATCTTCGTCGACAGAACATGGTGTATTGCAGCAACAGGATGATGAAAGATCATTCTGGGACCTGAAAACCGCATGACCGCACGAATCTTTTCCCTCATTTCCGGTCTGTAGCAGTGTACCTTGCAGTTGGAACAAAAGGACTTGTTTTCCATGAACGGGCACTTCTCGCTGCGCTGTCTGGCATATTCGTTCAATTCGGTACAAGCCTCGCAGAGCTGCGCCCGTCCTGTGCCATGCTGCTTTCTGCAGTACAGCGCTATCATCTCACCGACCATGCGCTTTTCACGTTCGCGTTTCCTCTGAACCTTGTTCATGACAGTCTGCCTCCCTCCATCGGGATCACACTATCCGCGATATGTACAGTGCTTTTTCGATGGGATACCAGCACGACTGTCTTACCGGAAGAAGCTTCTTTCAGAGACTTAAGGATCGCCGCCTCATTAAGGCTGTCCAGGTTACTGGTAGGCTCATCCAGCAGAAGGAACGGCGCATTATGCAGGAACGCACGGGCAAGTCCGATCCGCTGACGCTCACCGCCGGAAAGGGTTTCACCCAGCTCACCGACCTCTGTCTCATAGCCCTTTGGCAGCGTCATAATGAAATCATGGATCGACGCCTTCTTGCATGCTGCCTCGATCTCTTCCTGCGATGCATCAAGTTTTGCCACCCGGATATTTCCTGCGATAGTATCCTTGAACAGCTGGGTGTCCTGTGTCATGTAGCTTTCCATCATTCTGAGGTCAGATGTGTTTATCTCTTCTATGTTTTTCCCGGAGATCATGACAGCCCCATCCTTCACTCTCCAGAACCGCATCAGAAGCTTCAGCAAGGTAGATTTTCCACAGCCGCTCCTGCCGACGATCCCGATGATCCTGTTCTCGGGAAGTATCAGAGAAAGGTCATCCAATACCATTTCTCCACCGTAAGAAAACTTTACATTTTTCAGCTCCGCGCCGGAAAATGCTGTCAGATCCTTTCCCGTGACATCTTCGGTCTCCGGAGCTTCGTCCAGGATCGCAAGTACGCGGGAACCAGAGGCGACCGTAGACTGCAGGGTTGTTCCCAGACCGGCCAGTGCGGAAACAGGTCCAAACGAACTCATGAGCGCGATGAGAGGGATCAGGAAGCCGTCCAGCCCTACCACCCCGTTCGCATAAAGCGAAGCGCAAAGCACGAGCATGGCAAGGTCGAAGATCAGGATCATTGTATTGGCCAGTGCAAGGTTCACTCCTGTAAGCTTATTCAGCTTTCCCTGCTTTTCGGAAAGTGCCTCTGTTCTTTTAGTCAGTCCTGCGATCCTTTCGGATCCGCCGCCATATTGTATAGTCTCGTCAAGACCTCTTATGCATTCCAAAACATAAGCGGCTAAAGCCCCGTTATCTGCGCGAAGCTCGTCACCCAGGCTGCCACTGCGTCCGGAAATGATCAGCGGCAAAACCACGCCAACGCAGAAGAAAGCGATAAGCGCAAGCAGCCCTGACGACCAGTGGAAGGAACCGATAAACAGTACCATGACCAGTTCTGTAAGGAATGCTATACAGATCGGCGAAATCGTATGGGCATAGAATACTTCCAGGAGTTCCACATCCGAAGTAATCAGGGAGATCAGATTGCCTTTGTCTTTTCCTTCCAGTTTTGCGGGGCAAAGCTTTCTGAGGGCCTTAAACACCTTGTCACGGATGATTGCCAGCAGGGTGAACGCGATGTAATGATTCGTACGCTGTTCCGCCAGCTTCAGAACGGCACGAAGAAGCGCGATGACGATAAGGATCGTAAAGACCGGGGCGAGGGAGGCCGCGCTTTCCCCGCCGATCCCGCGGACGGCCGCCATCCCTCCGAGGATCGGGATGAACTGGGCGCAGAGGAAACCCAGCGTCCCCATGACCACGGCAAGGATCATAAAGCCCGCGAGCGGCTTGACCAGTTTTATCATGCGAAGAAGCACTGAGGCTTTGCCTGGCTTTTTCATATCAGACCGCCTCCTTCCCGAAAGCTTCCAGAACGGACTGCGTCTTCCAAAGTTTCGAATAAAGCCCATCCCGGCCAAGGAGCTGCTCATGTGTTCCGCTCTCCCGGATGTGTCCGCTTTCCATCACGAAGATGCAGTCCGCATCTTTGACATTCGCCAGCCGGTGAGAGATCATCAAAACGGTTTTGTGTGCTGCCAATGCCCGGATCCGGGAGAGGATCGCTTCTTCGCTTTCGACGTCTATGTTGCTCGTCGCTTCATCGAAGATATAGACAGGGGAATCGTGCAGGATCGCGCGGGCCAGGGCCAGGCGCTGGCGCTGCCCTCCCGAAAGGTTGGCCGCGTTCTCCAGAAGCGGAGTGTCGAGCCCCTTTTCGCCTTTGAAGAAGTCCGCCAGAGCGCAGTCGGACAGCACCTTCCAAAGCTTTTCATCTGTTGCCGAAGGATCTGCAAGGAGCAGATTTTCACGCACCGTACCCTTGAACAGCACAGAATTGAAGCCCACATAGGTGACCGTTTTCATCAGACAGTCCTCGGATATTTCGCTGATATTCTTTCCGCCTATAGTCAGGTTTCCGTCTGAAACACCATGTCTGCCCATGATCAGCGAGGCGATCGTGGATTTGCCGCTGCCGGACTCTCCGACGATTCCTGTGAAGCTGTGCTGCGGCACAGTCAGGCTCACATTGTGAAGTATCTCGCGCTCGCCGTCATAACTGAAGCAGATGTTCTTCAGTTCGATCTCTCCGCCGTTTACAGTCACGTGCTTTTCATCCGGCTCCTCTTCTCCGAGGAAGCGGAAGATCTTATCACTTGCCGCCATGCCGTTCATCGCCACATGGAAATAGCTTCCGAGGCGGCGCATGGGAAGGAAGAAGTCCGCAGACAGAAGGATCATGAAAACGACGTTGGCAAGGCCGATCCCGCCCCTTAAAAAGCTTTTCACAGCCAGCAGAATGCCCAGCGCAGCCCCGCCATAAGCCACAAGATCCATGATGACGATCGAGTTCAGCTGCATGGTCAGGACCGCCATCGTGACCTTCCGGAACAGCTCAGCTTCCCGGTTCATCTCTAAGTTTTTGAACTCATCCGCCTGATAAGTCTTAAGCGTCGTCATGCCCTGCAGGTTTTCCAGAAAAGTACTCCCAAGCTGTGTGTACTGTCCCCAGTACTTTGCCAGGATCTTCTTAGCAATCTTCTGAACCATGATGATGGCGCCGGGAATCAGAGGCACGCAGATGAGCAGAACCGCCGCTACACGCCACGACCCGCTGAAACCAAAGAGGAAGAATAACAGGATTGGTGCCAGAAAAGCATAGAAAAACTGAGGAACATATTGGCCGAAGTAGCTTTCCAGCTGATCCACGCCCTCTACGCTCTCCTGTACGAGCTCTGCAGTGGAGGCATGCTCCCGATAGGAGGTGCCAAGGCGCAGAAGCTTGGAATAGATCTTTTCACGCAAGACCTGTTTGACTGTGCGGGAAGCCAGATAGCTCATACGCACGGCATACTTCGTAGTGAAAAAGCGCAGGATCACGGTCACTGCAATAATGGCCGCCGAAACAGCAATCCCCTTCACGCCCCAGCTTTTGTCATACAGGTTCTGTACGGCAAGCGCAATCATCGTAATCATTACCGTATTGAAGCACAGATCCAGAAACTGAAGGATGACATTTCCTGCTATGTACTTACGGCTCTCCGGACAGAGAGCCATCAGTCGTTTGTCAAACATCGTATACCTCTCGCAAAAGTATTATCCGCGCAGATGGATCAGAAACCCGCGTCTGCCGCCTTCATCGACAACCTTCATGGCGATGCGGGTGTAGAGCTTCAGCTTGCGCTTTAATTGCTTTCTGGCAGCGCCGAAGAATGGCCGTTCCTCTACAAGCTCCATGCCGCATTTTGCAGCCACGCTTTGACCGTTATCGGTACTGAAATGCAGCTCTGCGTCATTGTTTCCGGTCTTTTTGATGTAGTCATTGGCGTACTTGATCGCCTTGCCAGTCATAGCATCGAAGATCACTTCCACACCAGGGAAGGATTTTTTAAGCTGCTTCAGGAAGCCGATGACTTTTTCTTCCTCGAAATACTGGAAGACACCGATTACCGTGACAAGGGTCGGCAGACTCTTATCGATGCATTCCGCCCACGAATCATCAAACATGTCGCCGGGGATCAGAATCTCATTCTCACTACTTCCCAGGATCTTGCGTCTTGCCTCGATCACTTCTGGAAGATCCATTTCATAGAAAACTGCTTTTCCGGGATCCGGTTTGATCCTGAAATACGAGGTTTCCAGACCGCAGCCGACATTGACGATATTGCACTTCTCATGCCGGTCGATAAACGCTTTTATCATCCGATCCGTGTTATAGAAGCGGCAGGCTCCGGCCATCTGGAAGTACTCGCTGGACTTTGACGCGATATCTTCATAGGGCATCTCGCTTTTCAGAGACACAGCCTTATCATCCCTGAAGTACTCAGGGAAATGTTCGGATAC
>Ga0310697_10003845_pt1 | contig 15012 bp, 2 predicted proteins | sample 172DNAGHGlowgp2_FD_203883 | JGI IMG/M metagenome (GOLD analysis project Ga0310697, IMG submission 203883) | Sheep rumen microbial communities from Palmerston North, Manawatu-Wanganui, New Zealand - 1728 DNA GHGlow gp2 (v2) (version 2) | ecosystem: Host-associated > Mammals > Digestive system >...
TCTCCAAATAGATTTCGCGTTTTGACCCAGCATACATAAGTGTCTTGATTTGCTTATCGTTCCATTCCAGCGGGCATTGGTTCACAAAGAACGACTCCGTGACAGGCGACTTCATGTAGTTGCCGTTCTTGTCGGGTATTTCGTAGAGCGTCACGTAGACGTGTTGCTTGTTGATGCGCCTATCCTGCTCGTCAATGTTCACGAGCAACTGGTTGCTACGTCCCACGAAGCTGAAGTTCAGCTTGTGCAGCTGCTCAAAGGCCTGCATCGGGGCACCGACGCTGCGGTCGATAAAGGTCAGGATTTCGTCAACGGGCTTGACGAACACGCTGTCGCGCTGGTTGGTGGACTTGCCGTCGTTATCGCGTTTCACCAGCGTGCTCAGTGCGTAGGGCTGGAGAGTAAGCTCGCCGCTCTTCTGCTGCTCCTGATGGTCGAAGGACATGTAGACCAGCAGTCCCACCTCTTCACCGCCGGGCGACTTGTTGCTGTAGCGCTTGATGAGGGTCGAAGGCAGTGCCTGCTCGAAGAGTCCCAGTCCGTCGATATAGCCCGTCAGGGCATTGCCTTCGAGGATGGCGGGATCGCCGTTCTTCTGCCACACCGTGTTGCCTACGTAGAAGCGTGTACCCAGCATGCCGCCGAGAGTGTTGGTAGTGAACTGCGCCTTCACCTCGTTATCGACATATATGGTGGCCACGTTGCGCTGTCGGTTCACGGTCATGGCATAGTGGTGCCAGGCGTCATCGCAGAGGTCGTCGCCCAAGGAGTACTCTTGTCCGTTGCTGCGATAGAACAGTATATGGTCCTCAAAGCCGATGAAGAACTTGTCCGTTGCTCCTTCCTCGTCGGCAGTGCCGGAGCCATTGGCAATCAGCGTACCGCTGTCCTGTGCCGTCTTGAACCAGAACATCAGCGTGTAGTCCTGCTCGTTGTCGCGCTGGAAGAGTTGCGTTCGTAGCTGCAGTCCCTTCATCTCGCCTGTCGGGCGCGGTTCGTTTGCATCGAGCTTCAGCGACATGCCTTCCGGCTGAGCCCACGTGGCTCCCTCAAGCATCAGGTGAGCCCCCTGCGTCATGTCGAGGGCATACCGGCCCCTGCCTTCGTTCATCGGGTAGTAGGCGGCCAGTCCCATTTCATAGCCAGTCAGCAGCTTGCCGCCATAGCGGTTGAGCGTGGCCAGGTCGAGTGCGCGATACCACAGACGGGCTTGCAGCATACGTCCGGTATAGAAGTAGTTCTCGCCGGAGTTTATCGTATATGCGTAGCCGAACGTCAGTGGGCCATAGCCGCTATAGGTGATGTTGTCCATCTTGCCTACCTGCTCGTCGGTATAGAGCATCATCTGCTTGTTTGTGTTGTCGAGCACGAGAGCGACGCGCTGGAAGCCAACACTGCTCAGGGGCTTGTTGCTGATCATGCTGCGTGGCCCGTCGCCATTTTCCACGACGGCTCTGAGATACTTGTCTTTGGTGAGCCACAACTGCAATGCCTTGCCTTCGGTGCCGTGGCTGAAGATGGGCATTTCCGCATCGACCTCGTCAGGCCTGATCATCACTTCCAGGGTGACGCTCTTGTCGGCGAAGTTGCGCTGGGCCTGAGTCGAGGCAAGCCCGGCACCGCCGAAGCGCAGGGAGGGTGCCTCCTGCACAGATGTCTCGTTGGTCTCGCCCAGCACTTCGAAGTTGGTCGTGGCTTGCAGGTAGTTGTATTCTATGTCTTCCGAGAAGTCGAACACGATGTTCTGTCCTGCCTCGAGAATACCGTTCTTGGGTTCAGGGGTGCCGAAGAGCTGTGGTCGGCGGGTGTCCTTGATACCGGAGAGCACCTTCGACTCGCTGGTAAGGAAGGAGTTGCCGTTCCGGCAGAAGAGCACGGCCCTGAGGTCATAGCCTTTCTCCATCTCCTGTCCTTCGCCGAAGAAACGTGTGATGATATTGCCGTTGACGGGTATCATCTCCTTGGTGCCGGAAGCAGCGCGGTAGATGGTGGAGTCGGCATAGTAGCCGCAGAGGTTGGTCCAGTAATCGTCGCCGCGGTTGGTTTCCTTGTACTGGAACTCTATATGGTCGAAGTTGTGCTGGTTCTTGTTGAAGCCGGCTATGACGACGGGCAGATACCATCCCTTGCCTTCTTCTTGCGGTGCGTCGCAGTTCATAATCCACTTGTCGCCGGGCGACGTGATGGCAATGTCGCCGGCCTTCTGCAGATAGTGTACGTCGAAGGATACCTCATGATAGGTTTCGGGGTCGTCGAGTGAGACCATACCTACAGTCAGTCCCTCATAATCGAACTTCTCGCCGGCATAGACCTCAAGGGTCTTCTCCGTCACCTCTCCGGGCATCACACTGATGGTGCGCACATTGCCGGTGAGAGGCACACCGTCGATCATCATCTTGGCTCCGTCGGGATTCTTTTTCTCATTCTGATAGATGTTGAAATAAGGATGTGCGATTTCGGGCTGTTCGCTCTCATTGGTGAAGTAGAGTTTGAAGCGGGCAGGCTCGCCGAAAGGCACGCCGCTCAGGCTCTGCTTGTCCATGCGGACGACGGGGTTCTCAATCTTCTTCGTGCGCTCGTCGAGCACGGTGCCTTCCTTATGGAACAGCGTCTTGCGCTCTCCCTCCCACGGACGGCAGGTAGCACCGCCCACAGTGCGGTAGACGAAGCTGCGGGCATACTTGAAGTTCTTGGTGTCAATCTCCTTCTTCATGCGCTCAATGTCGTAGTCGACCTGGTCGTAGAAGTTGGAATTGTAGAACACGTCGTAGATGTCGGGACTCTTGACGTTGTCCACATCGGTTGTCACGCGATAGACGTTGAAGCTCAGGTGGCTTCTCTTATCCATAGCGATGCTGAAGCTCTCGGTACGGTTGTATGCCTTCGCCTGGGTTTCCTTCGGGGTGACGCCAAGGCTCATTGAGGGGACGATGTTGAACTTGAAGGTTAGACCTACGGCATCGACTTTGACGTGGAGTCCGTCCTCATCGCCGTCGAGCCGCTCGGCGGCAGATGTTTTGCCGGCCTTGCCCTTGAGCAGGTTGGCCAGGATCTTTGCCACCATGGGTCCGACGAGCGCTCCGAAGGCGGCTCCGCCGTCACCGGCATCTTCAAAGTAGCCTGCTGTACCGGCGGTGATGGGGCTGACGAACGATTTTGCCACGGTGTAGTCGCTGGCGAAGGTCTCGCTGTAGCTCACCGAACTGGTTCCGTCGACGTCGAAGTTCTTGACCAGGTCAGTGGCATTGAGTTTCTCCTTTTCGTTCTGGGCAATCATCTCGACCCACTTTCGCATGCTTTCAAGATAGCCTGACAGTTTGTCGGGAGTGTTGGCAGGTACACCGTCGGGGACGATCATCTTATAGCTGGTGCCGAAGTCGGGATGATCCTTGGAGACGAGCGAGAGGTAGACGGGTTCATTCGTGGCATTGGCCTGTGCCTGTGCTTCGGCTTCGGAGCCGGTGAAGAGGAGGGACAGGATCTGCTCGGTCAGCTCAGGAATGAGCTGGTTGACGATGTAATGCTGCGAATAAACGAAGTCGGAGGTGATGGCGGGTTTGTAGGCTACGACCTCGTCGCGCACGAGATGGAGCAGCTTGCCGTTGTTGTCGCGTCCCTGGGCAATCTCGACGGTGCGTCCGGCTTTCAGCGGTCCGTCCATCAGGCGGAACACGCTGTCGGGGATGGCCCGTATGGCGGTGGCAGGCTTCACCACGATGTTCTGCACGACCCCCATGTAGAGGTCGCCGTTGGCACCGACGATGGTCTTGTCACTGCTGGTGGAGATGTCTTCCTTGGCGGTCATGGTGTAGGTAAAGCCGCGCTGTCCGGTGCCGGACCACATAAGGTCGATACTTGTTCCGTAATAGTTGGCTCCGCCATTGTTCACCCCGCCCACGGCGCCGGCACCCATCGGGGCGACGACGACGCCCGTGAAGCTGTTCACGCCGCTGCCTATTCCGAAGTTGATGGCTGCACCGGCGCTCCATTTGAGGTCCATCGTGTAGCTGTACTTCAGGGTAGAGCCCTTCGAGAGGGTAGCCTTGGATGAGCCGCCGGGGGGGTCGCGCAGGATGTCGACCAACTGGGGTGCGGAGCATGAGATGATGTCCTTGGCTCCGATGGGCTGCTGCACCTTGAACACGTAGCCCCGGATGGGCTTCGCCTCGTAGTGGGTTCCGTCGAGCAGGAGGGTCATGGTGACGGTGTTGAGGGCATCCTTGCCCGTGAGCAGATAGGGAGTCTCGGCGGCAGCGAGCACGTAGCTGCCCTCGCCCACGCTGTCGAGCTGGAGTGTATCCTTATGAGTGGACCCCATCATGCCGTTCTGGATGGTGACCACACCGCCCTCAAGGCGCACGACGTCGATGGTGTCGCTCTTGGTGTTGTTGTTATAATAGTATTTCTCCGTAGCAGAGATCCAAAGCGGATATTTCTTGTCGGTGCTGAACACGGGGTAGCCGAAGGTGTAGCGCGTCTCCAGCGAGTCGGGCTTGCCCACGGGCCAGCCTTCTTTCCTCACGCCGTAGGCTATGGTCAGCTGCTGGCGCTGGCCTGTAAGGTCTTTATAAGTATAGTACTGGTCGCCCAGGTGGTCGAAGGGTGCAAATCCCTGCTGGCGATAGCCTATGATAACCGGTGAATGGTAGATGCGGCTGTACTTGGCATGGTACTCTTCGACGACGGTGGTCAGCTCCTTATGGTCGCCCATTGTCTTCCACGAGCCGCGGATGGTGTCGCGGTGCAGGGTGACAGAGTCGCTCAGGTCGAGCACGTCGCCCGTCTGTCCGTCCTGGAACAGTGTAGGGTAGCCCTTGGCCGTAATCTGCTGTATCTTCCACTTCACGGGCGGCAGCAACACCTCGTATTCGCCGGTATGTATGTCGGGGGTCACCACCATGCGGTTGATCGTGGTGTGTACGGAGGTCTGGTAGCGGTACTTGCCGTCGTTCTCCCTGGCCCGCTGATGCACGAACACCTCGTCGCGCTCCTTCTTGTTGCGGTCCTGGACGTCCCACACCAGCCGCGAGGCATTATCGCCCTCAAGGGTGAGCACCATCTGCAGGTCGTCGCCCAGGTTGTTCTTCGACAGGGCATAGCCTAACGGTTTCTCGCCCTGCGTCTTACCTCCCACGATGCGGCCGGTGAGCTTCACGCGGGTGTCGTCGTAGAACATGATGCCTGCCTTGTCGTCAGTGAAGCTGTAGGCTTTAATTGTGTCGGGGTCGTTGTCGTTTTCATGATAGAAACCGCCGCGCCAGAACACGTGGCCGTCCTTAACGGCCTGTATGCTGTCGTGTGTACCGGGCAGGATGCGGAAGGCGAACTTGCCCTCGTGGTCGGTGGTCACCTTGCCGGCAGCGTTATGCACCTCGTAGCCGTCGACCATGAACGAGACCCCCTGCACAGGGATGCTCGTGCCGTTGTACTGCACATTGCCGGACAGCTTCACACTCTCGCCCACCTCGAAGACCACGTCCTTGACGACGTTCTCGCCGGGGGCAGTGCCGAAGGTGATTATCTGCGGGTCTATGCCCATGATGCCTGCAACAGTCAGACTGCAGGTGGTTTCCTTGCCATCGACGTATGGCAGACCCGACAGGCGGAAGAAGCCGCTCTCGTCGGTCAGTGCGCTCCGCTCCCCGTTGGCAACGGTGACGATGATTTTCTTGTTGGGTATGCCCGAACCGTCGAGGAAGCGCAGGTAGCCCTCCACGCTGGCCGTCTGTACGCACATGCCCTCTGCCTCCTCGGTCTCGTCGTAGGTGAGACCCTCGCAGTTGGTCACGCCGCGCACCTTATATATATATTGGTGTACGGGCGAGGTCTTCGTGTCCTCATACTGCATGTCGGTGATTTGCGTATCGAGCGGCTCCCACTTGTCCTGCTGCTTGTCGTAGCGCCACACCTCGTAGTAGTCCACGGGTTCGTCGTCTGCGTTGTTCCAGGTGAGCACTGCCGAGGTGGCCTGCATCTGCACCCTGAGCGAGGCGGGGTCGATATGGCCCAGGTTCTCGTAGTAGAAGGTGGGCATGCTGCTATTCATCATAGGCACGGGACTGCCGCTGGCATCCTTTGTCCAGCTGCTGCCGAGCGTGGCAAACATCCTCTCATCGTCACTCGCAAACAGGATGGGCACTGCCTGCCCGTTTTCTTCCTTCCAGCAGCTGCTGCCCAACGTATTAACGAGTGTCCCGACCGGCATCGAGGAAGCATCGCTGGCAAAACCATTGTAACTCCACACGTTGGTGCTGTTTGAGGGAACAAAGCCTATTTTATCGTCACATACGATACCTTTGCGTTCAAAAGCGCCCTCGTAGGTTCCCTTGTCCAAACAGTTCTGCAGCGTGGTGCCCGACGACCAGGCAATACTGGCGACAAACGCTCCGCCAATACGACCTTTAAGCGTGCCGTCGAACAAGCAATCCGTAAAGACGTTGCCAACCGACGATGAGGGGCTATGAATGAAGCCGCCAATACTGGAGCCTTTGACGGTGGCAGACATACGGCAGTTGCTGAAGATAATAGGCGAGCTCTTCGACTGCCTGTAAATCAGCGCCGCAGCCCAGCCGTTGGAGGCTGTTGCTTCGACGCTGCCTGTTACGTGCAGGTTCCTGATGGTGCAACCGCCGACACTGCTGAAAAGCGCCACGTTGTCCTTTTCTGCCAGGTTTAAGGTCAGCGTATGTCCTTTTCCGTCAAATATTCCACTATACGTTCCGCCCACGGGTTTGGTAACGGTGATGTCGGCAGCAAGGGCGACATTCACCGCGTTTCCTCCGGCATTGCTTACCATTGTCACGAAACGGTTCCAGTCGGCTTCACTTGCAATAACGATATCAGCGTCCTTGTCAATATTATCGGCATTAGGAGCGTACTCCTTGGTGGCATAGCAGCTAATGACGGTCAGTTTGCCAGTGCCGCCGACACGCGCCCAGGTCTGGCAGTTGTCAAACTTCGTGTTGATGGCAGTGGGGGCAAAGAGACTTCTTACGACAGTTGCCTGGCTGCCGGACTCCATATAGCCCACGAAGCCGCCATTGCTGTGACAGTCGGCTCCCTCGAAAGTGCCGCCGAACTTACAGTTGCGCAGGGTGACGCTTGCCCCCGCATGCACGTAGGCCACAAAGCCGCCGTTGCTGGCATCACCGCTGATGCTGCTGGCGACGGTGGCCGCCATACGGCTGCTTTCAATCAGCAGACTGCCATTGACCTCAAGGTTGGCCACCATACCGGCCGTAAACTTGCTGTCGGACGTGACGCTGCCCGTGACGTTCAGGTTGCGGATGGTTGCGTTTTTCACATGGCCGAAGAGGGCTGTGTACTGAGCATTGTTGCTGATGTTGAGGGTCAGCGTATGGGCGTTGCCTTCGAAAGTGCCGCTAAACGCCTCATCGGCAGTTCTGGCAGCCATCTCCGTCACGGTGAGGTCGGCCAGCAGCGATGCAATGATGCTGTACTGCCCCTTAGCCGCAGCCACCATGCTGCAGAAGGCGGACCAGTCATCTTCCGTAGTGATGTAGATGTATTTCACCTTATTTGGGATATGCGACGAGTCTTGCGCCAGTCGGAATGCAATCTTGTAGTTGACACACGAGCGCGGCAGCGTTACGATCTTCTTGCAGGCCGTCATCTCATCCTCGGTGAGCACGATAGCGGTGGTGTCGACGGCGGCTCCCTGGCGGTTGGTGGTCATCAGCAGGAGCTGCATCTGAACATGCGACTCCCATACCGCCCCGGCTTCCTGGTCATACCGCCAACTGACGTTGATGGTGCGTGCCGTCTCGTCTTCCCAAGCAGCTGTGAAATCGACCACCTCCATTAAGTGCAGGTTGCTTAGCGTGACACTGGTCGAGGCCGCAGTCACATTATTGCTGAGTCCCCACATCTCGCTGGCCGACCCGCGCACGACGGTGTACTTCACCTCCGCGGAGCCACCATTGCTGAGCATCCCCTGCGTGAGAGCACTCATGAGCGTCGAGTCCTTAAAGGTGTAGTTGGTCACGTCGCTTTCGAGCAGTACCGCACCGATGGTCTGCATGTCGGCATCGCTGCCCGTCAGTGAGCGCATGATGACAAACTGGTCGCCGTCAATCACATCCTTATAGCCGGGGTCCTGCACGTTCCACGTCAGCTCCACGGCACCGGCATCGGTGAGTGGGCTGCCGGGAGTGAAGCGCAGCACTCGTGTGGCGAGGTTCTGCGGTTTGTGCATCACCGCATCGTCGCTGCTGTTGACTGTCACGCTGATTGAGCCCACCTGCAACTTCACCTCCAATGTCAGGTCCTTATGCTGGTCAGTGGCAGACAAGAGGATAAAGCCGGCATAGGTGTTCTTGGGATACGGCACTTGGGCAGAGGCGACCCTGTCACCATTCTGGTTGGTATAGGTGTACTTAATCCACGACACCGGCTGATTGCAGGAGAAGGGAATCTTCAGCATGCCTTCCTCTCCTTCCTCTGTACCGGGAATCATCTGGTAGGTCTCGAAGCCCGCATCGTCGGCCGTAGGCCACACATCCAGGAAGGGTATCGGCCGGTCATAGATAAACTGCCACGACCCGGCCTTCCCGGCATTCATCATGTGCTCCACCCCCCACCTGATGTTTCGCCATTCACTCTTTACCTCGCCCCAGTTATGATTGCTGATGCAGAGCGTGCAGTCATCGTTATAGCCCCAGGCTCCACCGTCCCTTTTATAGCAGAAGCCTACGTGTTTCACATTGCTGTAGGTGCCATATTCATATAAGCGGTGGAAAACCCATTCCTGACTGTGCGACCATCCGACGAAGGCTCCGCCGTAAGAGTCGGAAGCATTGTTGGCTTTCAGGGTGCCTTCAAACTGGCAGTCGGTCATTGTTATGATGGCATCGTGGGAATGTCCCACATAACCGCCCACACGCGTGCTGCTTGATACCACGTTCACGCTGTTGATGACTCTCTCGAACGTCACCTCCGGCCTGGGCGAACTCCCGTCAACGATAGCACCCACAAGTCCGGCGGTGTGCAGTTTGCCTTTGACATCGCCATACACCTCCAGGTTCTTAAACGTGGCGTTCTTGACCCATATAAACGGAGCCTCATAGTCTGCATCTGTACTGAGGTCCACTTTCAGCGAATGTCCATTTCCGTTGAAGGTGCCGTTATAGGGGGCACTCGCACTGCCGCAAGGGCTCGTGATGGTGAAGTGCCCGTCAACGATGGCATTCACGTCCTGCCTGCCGCGGGCTTCTGCCACCAGCCGGCAGAACACGTTCCAGTCGGCATCGTTGCGCAGCACATAGTAACTCTTGTCACCGATGAACATCGTTTCCAACTCGCTGTCGGCGGCCCATGCCTGCGGCGGCATCAGCATCGCCACGAGCATCGCGAACAGCACGCCCAAGAGGCGCGACCGCGAAGTTTTCATGCTCGGTCTTGTAAAAAACGGATTTGTATTCATTTTCATAAATAGTTGTTTCGATATGAAATTATAACCAATTAGCCAGTTTTTGTGTTCCTCTATTCTGCAAAAATACAAAAAAGAACTTTTCGCTCCAAACTTTTTGGCCAAAATTTAGCCATCCCTTTACCAAGCAATATCCGTAACTTTATAACCAATTGATTATAAGACAGTTAAAATTAATATCGAATTAGCTCGCAATTCGATATTAATTTGCGGCTAATTCGATATTAACTTCACACAAATTCGATATTAACTTCAGCAGGGGGAATTTCGCGCTACTGTGTTATTGCCACCTTCTTCCCTTCCATGATGTAGAGTCCTCGCTTCAGCGAACGGAGGTCCTGCATCGGGATGCGTCCCACGAAACGACCGTCGGGGGCATAGACCCTCACCTCACGCTGCTGCGCGAACGCCGGGCGGCCGATGCCCAAGACATTGGCCTGCAGACCGCTCGCGTTGTAGTAGCCCCCGTTCTGGAAGGGGAAGTCGCCGGTCTGCGGCTTGCCGTCGCTGCTGAAGATGATGCCGGTGGGAAGGGTGGCAGGCATGTTGCCATAGCTCCATTTCCACACGTTCAGCCCACTGGCCGACTGTCCCAGCAGAGTGCATCCGGCACCCGGCCATGTGCCGCCGGTGAAGTTGGTACTGTTGTTCCACGCCCAGCACAGAATGTTGCCCTGCCACGTGGCAGGAGCTTCGAAGAAGGCGCACATCTCCCCTTCGGCCACCGTGCAGAACGACGGGACTGCAACTTCGGGAGTCACTGGCTGCTCCTTCACTGTATAAGTGCGCGTGATGAGCCCCTTCACCACCCCATTCACCAGCAGACCTACGCGCAGCGTTGTGGTGCCGAGGGGGATGGTGAGCGTGGTGCCGCTGTCGGCAGTGCTGCTCTGCGCCGTAGGCTCCGTGCCGTCGAGGGTGTAGACCAGGCGCGCGCCCTGCTCGGCGGTGACGGCCGTGAGGGTGGTCTGCTGCTCACCGTAGTAGACGCTGGAGGCGAGCGAGGCCCAGGCCGTCTGCATCTGCGTGGAGAGGTAATAGGAGTAGTGATGACCGTCGAGGATGCGCACCCACTCGCTTGCCGAGGGCTTGTACTGGCTCTTGATGCCCGCCACCACCAGCAGACGGTCATTCACGGCATTGGCAAAATAGGTTGGCTGACTGGCCACGTTGGCATAGCTGCTCTCGCTCGTGATGCCGGCAGCCTGACGGGCGGCAATCATCGCCTTTATCTCCGTGGGGTAGGCCTGCCAGTGCTTCAGGAACACGCAGGGCGTGCCGGGCATGGCGAGCAGGAAGGCGTTGGCAGCCAAGGTGTCGCGACGCAGGGGGTCCTGGGTCTCGCCGTTGGAGCGCAGCTCGGTGTCGTGGTTCTCCACGAAGGTCACAGCGTAGCGGCGGTAGGCACCATCGCTGATGAGCGACGTGTTGGCCAGCTTGCGCCAGTCGTTACTATTCACGGCATCGCGCACGGTGTAGCGGAAGGGGAAGTCGAAGGCGGCACTCATGATCTGACCGTCGACCTTCGTGCCGTTGAGCCAGTTCTTCACCATCTGCGCATTGCCGTCCCAATACTCGCCCACGGAGTATTCGGGCTGACTGGCCTGGTTATAGAGCCCGGTATAGGTGGCGGCATAGCCCTTCACCATGTCGTAGCGGAAGCCCGCATAGCCGAGGTCGTTCTTCAGCAGGTCGAGATAGGCTTTGACGATGGTCTGCACGTTCTCGCTCTTATGGTCGAGGTCGCGCATGCCGTCCCAGGCCTCGCCCGTGTCGTTGTTGGCTGAGAGCTGGTAGTCGTTCTGCGTGGCCCAGGTCTTGGTCTTCCCTCCGTCATCATTGGCACAGATGTCGGTGGAGAGCATCTCATAGGTCACGCCCTTATAGGTCTCGCGGGGGAAGTCCACCCAGTTGGACACGTTCTTGCGGTGGTTGATCACCACGTCGGCAATAGTCCCCAGTCCCTTCGACCGGAACGTCTGTATCATCTGCCGCAACTGCTGTTCGGTGCCGAACGACGAGTTGTAGTCCTGGAACCAGTAGAGGTCGTCGTAGCCCATGGAGGTGCCGCCGCAATTGCCACTCTGCGGCACCCAGATGAGGGCGAACGACTGGGCCAGCTCGTCGGCCTGGCTTTCGAGCACAGTCCACTGGGTGTCGTCGTAGGAGTCCCAATAGAAACCCTGCAGCATCACGCCGCCATAGTTCTGCGGCCATCCCTGTGCCAGAAGGGCCAGGGGGAGCAGAAGGGAAAGTAGGAGTGTAGAGATTTTCTTCATATCGTTTTCTTAGTTTTTGGTGATTATCCGGTAACGGTTCTTGTTGGCAAAGATAATACAAAAAAAACGTTTGCGCCCCACAGTCCTATGCAGGATAGGACCTGTGATTGCGCAAACGGTTGCATGGAAGTACCCGGTGGCTAATCCAGTCGGATAAGGGTGGCTCCTGTGGTGGCAGCACATCCTGTGGACAGCTGCACGGCATAGACACCGGCAGAGAGCGCGGAGAGGTCGATGGCAGACCCTGCGCCGGAGAGCGCATATTGAGCCACCAGCTGACCTGCTACGGAATAGACGCGCACCGTGGCCGTCCCTATCTCGCCTGACACCTGGAGCTGGCGACCGCTGAGCGTGAACGCAGCCTCACTGGGCATGTGGCGGCTCACCCCTTCGATGCGGTCGATACCCAACAGATAGCACAGGCCGCTGAAGGCATCAATCTCGCCATAGCCATACCAGTTGTTCGGATAGGTGAGGGCGTCATCGGGCTGGCGCGACGAGTGGGCTATGACATCCCTGACACGCGCCGTGGTCAGCGTGGGATCGGCCTGCAGCCAAAGGGCAATGGTGCCTGCTACGGCAGGGGCGGACATGGAGGTGCCTGTCTGGGCAAGCGTGGTAAAGTAACCACCGTACTCCGGCTCATACTCGGTGTCGAGAATACCCATGAGCCATCCGGCATACGCCATATCGGTGTTCTCGTTGACAAAATTGTTATAGGCAGAGACAATATTGACACCAGGCGCACACACATCGGGTTTCAGACCGCCCGCGAGTGTGGGGCCCACGGATGAGGAGCGGGCCAGGTAGCCTTCGCCCTTCGTACTCTCATAGGGGGTGAGGTCGGTGGGCGTGACCACCCCACCCTGCGACGCATACTTGTTGGCGATGGTGACAATCTTCAGCCTATGGGCGATATTGCCCACGGCGATAACCTCGTCCATCTCAGCAGGCCACGTCATGGAGTAGCCTTCCTGCGCAATGGAGTGGTGGTCGTAGGCAGGAACATTCTCCAGTTGGGCGCAGAGCGGGTCGGCATAAATCCAGGCTTCGCCCTCGCCCTTGACAGTAGCGAGGATGCGCTCGGAGGTTGCAAACTGTGTCAGTCCGGCAGAGAGGTAGAACACGTCGTAGCCATCCTCGTCCTTCGCACGCAGATAGACGGTGATGCGCTTCATGCCAAGGGCGATGGTAGTTAGCTCTTCCAACTGACTGGCGGTGTACTCCGCCTCCCCTTTCACCGTCTTGTAGCTGCTGTCGGTAAGGCGCAGGCGCACGGTCTGCTCCGGCTTCACCTTCAGTTCTATACCGAAGAACTCGCCATACTGCTCATCGTCGTTGAACCAGATGCCGGCTCCTGCCTCAGCTGTGCCGGCCTCCTTATAAGCCAGTCGCGAGGTGCCGCCGGCATTGCCCGTCGACACGACAAGGACGCGGCCAGGCTCTGCCAGCAGCGTTCGGATGCCTTCCTCTTCCAACTGGCGGTTGTGGGCAAAGGACATGGCATCGCCCATGCTGAAATTGATGACACAAGGCTTGCCCTGCTCCGCGGCATAGGTGAAAATATCGTTGAAAGCCTGAAGGGAAGAAGCGGACGAAAGCCCCGTTCCATCGGTGGAAATGGCCGAATTGACTGCCCCTTCGGCAATGTCGGCCTCATAAGCAATGCCCTGATAGAAGACATCGTTGATATCGTTCACCCTACTGCCGGCAGCGATGCCTGCCACGTGGGTACCATGAAGCATGGTGGCAGCATCGCTACTGTGCATGGCTGCGGTGACGGCTTCGATGGTGGTGTACTTCTGGTCTGTCAGATAGTCGGCAGCCCATCTGATGCGCGTTTTGCCGTCGGCATCGCGAAAGAAAGGATTCACATAGTCAAAACCACCGTCGACAATGCCCACCACGACTCCCTTGCCAGTGAACGCCTGGGGCAACTGCTGCGCGGTGCCTGCCCAGGCGCGGTCGGCCCCAATCTGTCCGGGCACCTGGTCCAGCATGGGTCGCGGAGAGCGTTCGGCCTCGATGCGCATCACCCGCTCGTCGGCGGCCATCTGCTCCACTTGCGACAGGGGCATACTGATGATAAGTACACGGCCCACGCGACCCTCTATACGGAAGCCATATTGAGCAGAAAGGGCGGTTTCATCGGCCCCTTCGGCCAGTTTAGCAAGGACTTTGATGGTTGTTGACTGATGGGAATTGGAACGGCGAGAAGCGGCCTGTTCTTTCTGCTGTTGTAACAAAAGGCCCAAGGCGGGCGACAACTTTTCATGCTGCGCCATCATGGCAACGACCATGAACGACGCGGCTACTAAAGCGTAGAAACGTTTCATTTATATCAGTATAAAGTATTAATAAGCATTTCGACTGCAAAATTACGGATAGTTTTCCAATCATGCAAGGGTAGTCTGTTTAAAAAACGTTATGAAACGATAACGCAACAGGACACATCGCCCTCCGTAATTTGTCATGTCAGCGTTGCAAAAGTGTTGACCCGACATTCTTTTTTATTGACATGAATCTAAAAAACATTAAATCATAGGCAAAAACTTCTGACACCTGACAACAAACTCCCAACTTTTTTGTAACTTTGCACACGTAAAAAGATTCAGTATCAATTGTTTAAATAAAGTATTTACAAAATGGCAAAGTTAGATTTGACACAGTATGGCATCACAGGTAGCACTGTGATTGCCCACAATCCGTCGTATGAGTTCCTCTTTGAGGAAGAGACCAAGGCTGGGCTGACTGGCTATGACAAGGGCCAGAACACTGAGCTCAACGCTGTTAATGTGATGACTGGTATCTACACCGGCCGCTCACCTAAGGACAAGTACATCGTCTGCGACGAGCAGTCGAAGGACAAGGTGTGGTGGACTACCGACGAATATAAGAACGACAACCACCCCATGAGCGAGGAGGTTTGGAAGACTGTGAAGGAGATTGCCGTGAAGGAGCTCTGCAACAAGAACCTCTACGTGGTCGACGCTTTCTGCGGCGCCAACGAGGCTACCCGTCTGGCCGTGCGCTTCATCGTGGAGGTGGCTTGGCAGGCCCACTTTGTGACCAACATGTTCATTCAGCCCACAAAGGAAGAACTGGAGAAGTTTGAGCCTAACTTCGTGATCTACAACGCTTCGAAGGCAAAGGTGGAGAACTACAAGGAGCTGGGTCTGAACTCTGAGACTTGCGTAGCTTTCAATACTACCAGCCGCGAGCAGGTGATTATCAACACATGGTACGGCGGTGAGATGAAGAAGGGTATGTTCTCGATGCAGAACT
>Ga0310697_10003846_pt1 | contig 15012 bp, 12 predicted proteins | sample 172DNAGHGlowgp2_FD_203883 | JGI IMG/M metagenome (GOLD analysis project Ga0310697, IMG submission 203883) | Sheep rumen microbial communities from Palmerston North, Manawatu-Wanganui, New Zealand - 1728 DNA GHGlow gp2 (v2) (version 2) | ecosystem: Host-associated > Mammals > Digestive system >...
AGAGTTGAGGGTTGAGAGTTGAGAGACTTTACTTCTGCAATGGAAGAACTAACATCACTCAACTCTGAACTCTTAACACTCAACCATTTGTAGATCACCTGCGGTTGCCCTACCTGCAGCTCATAGCCCTCGCGACGCATGGTCTCGATGAGCACGGAGAGGTGGAGCACACCACGGCCGGAGACCACCCACTTGTCGGTAGAATCCTCGAAGGGCTCTACCTTCAGGGCGAGGTTCTTCTCCAGTTCCTTCTCCAGACGGTCGTTGATGTGACGTGAGGTGACAAACTTACCCTCCTTGCCGAAGAAGGGCGAGTCGTTGATGGTGAACAGCATTGACATCGTCGGCTCATCGATGGCGATAGGAGCCAGCGGCTCAGGATTCTCCAGGTCGCAGATGGTATCGCCGATTTCGAACTTCTCCAAGCCGATGACGGCGCAGATGTCGCCACACTCCACCTCGTCGGTGCGTGAGTGGCCCATGCCGTCGAACGTGTGGAGCTCCTTGATCTTGGTCTTCTCCAGCGAACCGTCGCGGTGGGCGATGGTCACTTGCATGCCGTCTTTCAAGGTACCCCGATGCACACGACCCACGGCGATGCGACCCGTATAGCTGCTATAGTCGAGCGAGGTGATGAGCATCTGGGGAGTGCCTTCTATCTGCTGGGGAGCAGGAATCACCTCGACAATCTTGTCTAAGAGATAGGTGATGTCGCCGGTAGGCTTCGAATAGTCTTCACCCATCCAGCCGTTCTTGGCAGAGCCGTAAACCACGGGGAAGTCCAGCTGGTCTTCGGTGGCATTGAGCGAGAACATCAGGTCGAACACCATTTCGTAGACCTCCTCAGGACGGCAGTTGGGCTTGTCGACCTTGTTGACGACGACGATAGGCTTCAAACCAATCTCCAGCGCCTTTTGCAGCACGAAGCGTGTCTGGGGCATGGGGCCTTCGAAGGCATCGACGAGCAGCAGACAGCCGTCGGCCATGTTGAGCACACGCTCCACCTCGCCGCCGAAGTCGCTGTGTCCCGGTGTGTCAATAATATTGATTTTTGTTCCTTTCCAGTTGATAGAGACATTCTTGGAAAGAATGGTGATGCCTCGTTCGCGTTCGAGGTCGTTGGCGTCCAGTACCTGGCTGGAGAGGTTCTGTCCCTCACGGAAGAGATTGCCTGCCAGCATCATCTTGTCCACAAGCGTCGTTTTGCCGTGGTCAACGTGCGCAATGATTGCGATGTTTCTAATATCCTGCATAAATATCTTACGTAAAATCGGGTGCAAAATTACGACTTTTTTCTGAAATAAGGAAAATTTCCATGCAATTCGTGCTGAATTAGGGAAAAAAGTCGTACCTTTGCACCCGCTTTTCGGAAAATCCGAAGCATCTGACGGCGTAAAGCCCCGCAGTGATTAGCAGGGTGAGCGTTGGAAAGATGTGATGAGCAACCAAATTTTTAATCACAGTTTTAACTATTATGTATCTCGATCAAGCTAAGAAAGCAGAGATTTTCGGCCAGTATGGCAAGGATGCCAAGGACACTGGTTCAGTAGAGAGCCAGGTGGCTCTGTTCACCTATCGTATCAAGCACCTCACCGAGCACCTGAAGGAGAACCACAAGGATCACGTCACCGCTCGTTCGCTGACCATGATGGTAGGTCGTCGCCGTAAGTTGCTGAAGTATCTCTACAACAAGGACATCAATCGCTACCGTGCCCTGATTAAGGCTCTGGGTCTGCGCAAGTAATAGCAGAGGCGACAAAAGAAAAGGAAAATCCCGCAAGGCCGGAAGGGCGTTGCGGGATTTACTTTTTGTCTGATACCAATTGGAGAAACGTCTCTACGAGAGGGCGCATCACGAAGTCGCGCTCAAGGATGAGCGGGTGGGGGATGCGCAGGTCGGGTGCCAGGATGTGGCTGTCGTCGTAGAGCAGGATATCGATGTCGATAGGGCGGTCATGATAGATACCGCCAACCGATTTCTGCTGCCGCCCCATCATCCGTTCTATCTGCTGGGTGTAATAGAGCACGGCACGGGGAGAAAGCGGGGTGGCGCAACACACCACCGCATTCAGGAACTGATGCTCCGACGCAAAGCCCCAGGGGGCTGTCTCGTAAAAAGCTGACTGAGCCACCAACGGCCCAATCAGCTTTTCTATTTCTTCGCAGGCTCCTACCAGCATCTGAGGGCGATTACCCAGATTGGAGCCTAAGCCTAAGAATACGCAGTGATCTCTCAATTCCCAATTTTCAATCTTCAATTCTCAATCTTCAATCTTCAATCCTCATCAATCGTCCAGCAGCAGCATGGCATCGCCATAGCAGCCGAAGAGGAAATTGTGCTTCAGCGCCAGCTTGTAGGCCTCCATCACCAGGTCGTAGCCGCCGAAGGCTGCTGTGGTCATCATCATCGTCGACTCCGGATGGTAGAAGTTGGCAATCATCGAGTTGGCCATACCGAACTCATAGGGCGGGAAGATGAACTTATTGGTCCATCCGTCGTACTCTTTCAGAAGTCCGTCGGTGCCGACGGCCGTCTCCGTGGCGCGCGCTGTGCTGACACCTACGGCACAGATGCGGTGGCCGGTTTGTTTGGCTTTGTTCACGATGTCGCATGCCTCAGAGGTGATCTGCATCTGCTCAGAGTTCATCTTGTGCTTCGTCAGGTCTTCCACCTCGATAGGGTCGAAGGCGCTCAAGCCCAGGTGCACGGTGACGTATGCAAAGCCAAAGCCGCGAATCTCCATCATCTTCATCAGTTGCTTGCTGAAGTGCAAACCCGTAGAAGGGGCCGTCACCGCACCCTCATGGCGGGCAAAGACGGTTTGGAAGTTCTCCATGTCTTCGGGCTCGGCCTTCCGGCGATCAACGATATAGCGGGGAAGGGGCGCGTCGCCGAGTGAGTAGAGCTCACGCTTGAACTCGTCATGATCGCAGTCGTAGAGGAAGCGCAAGGTACGGCCACGGGAGGTCGTGTTGTCAATGACCTCAGCCACCATCGGCCCGTCGCCGTCGAAGAACAGTTTGTTGCCGATTCGGATCTTGCGGGCAGGCTCGACCAGCACATCCCAGAGGCGCAGCTCCTCGTTCAGCTCGCGCAGCAGGAACACCTCGATCTTAGCGTCGGTCTTCTCTTTCGTGCCGTAGAGGCGGGCAGGGAATACCTGCGTATCGTTGAAGACAAAGGTGTCGCCCTCCTCGAAATAGTTCACGAGGTCGCGGAATGTCAAGAACTCCTCCGTGTCGTTTCCGTCGGCATCTTTCTTGAAAACCTCAATCTTCTGACTCTTTCTGTGGACGACCATGAGCTTGCACTGGTCACGGTTATATACTCGCTCTTCTTTACCGTCCTCATCTTTGAACACGCGATGTGGCGGGTAGAGTGCAATCTGTTCCTCAGGTAACTTAAACTTAAATTGCGATAGTTTCATTTATGTCTAACTTAGGGGATTAATCGTTTCGAGCCATGCCGGGAAGGCATCGAGTGTGAGGCAGTCTTCAATCCTGACGTCGCCTATGCGTGTCCGGCAGAGAGCCGTCAGGAAGGCGCCTGACCCCAGCGCTTCGCCAATGTCGCGGGCCAGTGCCCGTATGTATGTACCTTTGCCGCAGACGACGCGGATGGACATCTGCATGCGCTGTGGGTCGAAGGCCGTCAGTTCCAGCTCGTCTATCTGCAGCGTCTTGGGCTTCAGCTCTACCTTCTCTCCTTTGCGGGCCAGTTTGTAGGCACGGTCGCCGCCGATGCTGCATGCTGAATACTCGGGCGGGATCTGCTGGATTTCACCGACAAAATCAGGCAGCACACGCTCAATCAGTTCGCGAGTGATGTGGTGCGTGGGGTAGGTCATGTTCACCGTGTGCTCACGGTCGTAGCTGGCTGTCGTCGCGCCCAGTTGCAGCGTGGCTGTATATTCCTTCGTCTGGTATTGAAGCGACTCAATCTGCTTCGTGGCTTTTCCTGTGCAGAGGATGAGCACTCCCGTTGCCAAGGGGTCGAGCGTCCCGGCATGACCCGTCTTCAGGCGTTTCACATGGAGGCGCCGCGACAACCGGGTACGCACATAAGCCAAAGCACCGAACGACGACATGCCGTAAGGCTTGTTGATGTAGATGAATGCTCCTTTGTGAAAGTTCATTAGTCGACCATTGCAAGTGAGTGACCCGTCAGCAGCAGCACGATGATGATGCCGCCAACGATGATGCGGTAGATGCCGAACGCCTTGAAACCGTATTTGGTCAGGAAGTTGACAAACCATTTCATAGCCAGGAGAGCCACGACAAACGCCACAACGCAGCCCAGGAGCAGCATCGAGATGTTATGGGTGGTAGCCCAGACTGTATCTTCCTTCAGCAGGTCGAGCAGGTCGAGCAGGGTCGCTCCTGCCATCGTAGGCACGGCAAGGAAGAACGAGAACTCTGCAGCACGTTTGCGGGTGAGACCCTGTGTCATGCCGCCCACGATGGTGGCCATCGACCGCGAGACACCCGGAATCACCGAGATACACTGGTAGAGGCCGATGTTGAACGCACGTTTCTCATTGATGGCGTTCGCATCGCTGCCCTTGTTGAACAGTTTGTCGCAGAAAAGCATGAACACGCCGCCAACGACGAGCATCACTGCCACGACTTCGACACTGTTGAGCAACCAGTCGAGCAGACCGGACTTCTTGGCCAGTAGACCGATGACCACAGCGGGCAGCACACCCACGATGAGCAGCCAGTAGAAGTAGAAGCGGTGCTTCAGCCGTTGCAGCAGGCCGCTGCCTTCGGGAGCCGGTGTGTTGTCGAACTGGAAGAAACGCTTCCAGTAGAGGCACACCACCGAGAGAATGGCACCAAACTGGATGATGAACGTGAACGCATGGAGGAATGCCAGGTCGGACTCAGAGAGGCTCTCTGGCGACAGCCCCAGCAGGTTCTGCGTGATAATCATGTGCCCGGTCGAGGACACGGGCAGAAACTCTGTCAGCCCCTCAACGATAGCGATAATAACAGTTTCAATCCAGTCCATCAGTCAAAAACGCTGCTTTGTTTGACATTGTCTTCTTTCTCATCTTTCGGCTTATACACCACGGCACAAATCATGGTCACAAAACCAACGAGGCACACGATCGGTGCAACCTTGATGCGGCGGGCACTGAAGATGTCGGGATTGAATGCTGCATCGGTGGAAGAATCACCACCCATCAGGATGAAGCCGATAATCACAATCAGCATACTTACGGCCAAGAGAATGAAGTTCATCTTGCCAAAAGCGAAATTTGTCTTGTCCAACATGATAATATATCTAAACTTTAAATTCTAATTACGTAACTCTCAACACACTCTCGCCATAAAGCTAAAGTCTCTCAACTCTCAACTCTTAACTCTCAACACTTAAATCTTATACAGTTCTCCCGCCTTCATGCGCAAGAACTTATTGACAGCGAAGTAAGTGCAGAATAGCGTGATGAATAGTCCGAAGAGCAGTACGGCAGAAGCTGTGATGACCAGCTCTTCCACACCGATCACCTCGTTGGCACCAGGCTCATAGTTGTAGAGGGCATAGACGACGCCGCCCAGTACGGCCGATGCCAGGAAGGCTGCTGCCAGTCCCACGCCGAGTGCCTGTTGCAGGAATGGCGCACGGATGAACGACCACGACGCGCCTACCAGTTTCATGGTGTGGATGGCAAACCGGCGCGAATAGATGCTCAGTCGTACGGAATTGGAAATAAGCGAATAGCAGATGATGACGAGCAGCACTGCCATGACAAGCAGCACCAGCGATACACGTTGCAGATTGTGGTTCACACGGTCGGTCAAGTCTTCCTGATAGGCCACGTCGGTCACTTCCTTGTGGTGGGTCTCCAGGCCGTCGGCTATCAGTGCCAGAGAGTCTGCATTGGCATAGTCGGCATAGACCTGCATTTCGAGAGTGGCTACAAAGGGGTTCACTCCCAGAAACTCTGAGGGGTCACTGCCCATCGCCTCGGTTTGTTCCTTCAGGGCTTGCTCTTTGCTGATGTACTCTACGTGTTTCACATAGGGCATGGCTGCTAACTGCCGGCAAAGGTCGTTTGCCTCTTTCGGCGTGACATGGTCGTTGAGCATCAGCGTTACTGTCAGGTGCTCACGGACATAGTTGGAAAGGTTACGGGTGGTCAGTACAGAGAGTACCACCAAACCAATCAGAATCAGCACCATCGTCGTGCTGATACATAACGTAACGACCTGCATACCATGGCGGCGCGGGTCGGTTTTTCGCTCTTTTCCCATTCGTAAATTTCGAAATTCGTTGCAAAGGTACATATTTTATTTGAGATTTGAGGTTTGAGGTTTGATGTTTAGGGCTGGATGTTATGCATATTTAACAATCATTAAGCGAAAACTCAGGTCTCAAATCTCAAATCTCAAATCATTGTCGTAACTTTGCATCCTGTTATGAGTACTGTAATCTATCCTTCACCCATCTTCGGCCCTGTGCACAGTCGTAGGCTGGGTGTTTCGTTAGGCATCAATCTGTTGCCTGCCGACGGCAAGGTGTGCACGTTCGACTGTATCTATTGTGAATGCGGCTTCAATGCCGACCGCCGCCCCAAGCTGCCTATGCCCACTCGTGAGGAAGTGCGCCAGGCTTTGGAGGCCAGGCTGCAAGACATGCGGCAAAACGGTCCTACGCCCGATGTGCTCACCTTTGCCGGCAATGGAGAGCCGACGGCCAATCCGCATTTCCCCGAAATCATCGCTGACACGCTCCGGTTGCGGGACCAGTACTTCCCCAATGCCAAGGTTTCCGTGTTGAGCAATGCCACGATGATTCTGCGTCCGGCCGTGCATGAGGCCCTGATGCGGGTAGACAACAACATCCTGAAGCTGGATACCGTCTCTCTTGCTTATATAAATAAGGTGGATCGCCCTACGGGCCACTACGATCTCGATGCCATCATCGAAGGGCTGAAGTCGTTTCATGGTCATGTCATCATTCAAACCATGTTCATGCACGGCGACGGTGCCGACAATACGTCTGAGGAGTATGTCGCCCCATGGATAGAAGTGGTTAAGCAGATTGCTCCACGGCAAGTCATGATCTACACTATCGATCGTGAGACCCCCGACCGCGAGCTGCGCAAGGCCACCCGCGAGGAGCTTGACCAGATTCGCGACCGTGTCATTGCAGCCGGCATACCTTGTCAGGCCAGTTATTAAAGAAAACCAGAAAGAACGGTTGTCCTTTCTGGTTTTCTCCTTTCTTGGAAGTTTCCTGCTTACATTTTCGCGATGACACCCAGTCTGGTCGAACGCATGAACTGGATGATGTTGCGTATTTCGGGCGAGTCGGGCACCTGGTCTTCAATCTGCTTCACGGCATCGAAGAGTGAGGTGTTGCCCAGGTAGACCAGTCGATAGGCATTGGCAATGTGCTTGAGTGTCTTCTCGTCTACGCCGTAGGAGCGCCCCATGGTGTAGTTCACACCGCCATATTCCGAACGCTTGGTACAGATGATGTAGGGGGGCACGTCTTTCGAGAAGGTGGTGCCAGCCTGGATCATGGCACCGCGGCCTACGCGTGTGCCGGCATTCTCAATGACGCTCGATGAGAAGATGACACCGTCCTGAATCTCGCAGTCGCCGGCAATTTTTGTGCCGTAGCCGAAGACGCAGCGGTCGGCCACCTTGGTGTCGTGGCTGATGTGGGCACCCTCCATGAGCACGTTGTCGTTGCCGATGACGGTTTGTCCGCCTGTGTGGGTGGCACGGTTGATGACTACGTTCTCGCGGATGATGTTGTTGTCGCCGATGATACATTCCGACTTCTCTCCCCGGAACTCGAAGTCCTGAGGCAGGGCACCGATGACGCTTCCCTGATGCACCTTGTTGTTTTTGCCCATTCGGGTTCCAGCACAGATGCTCACGAAGGGGAAAATGATGCAGTTGTCGCCTATCACCACATCGTCCTCAATGTAGGCGAAGGGGAAAATCTTACAGTTGTTGCCGATTCTCGCATTAGGGCTGATTTCGGCTCTTGGACTTATTTCGCTTGCCATAATTCTCAATTTTCAATTCTCAATTCTCAATTACTTACTTCCGCCTCCCAGCGCCTGATAGAGGTTCACGACAGCCTGCATCTTGTTGAAGTCGTCGGTGACCTTAGAGATACGGGCGTTCAGAAGACCGCTCTGTGCCTGGATAACCTCCAGATAGCTGCTACCCTTCGAAGCGTAGAGCTGGCGAGTGTCCTCGACGTTCTGCTCGTAGATCTTCACCTGCTTCTCGTCGAGCTTGCTCTTCTCGTCGCAGGTGTTATAGGCTACCAGCGCGTTGGACACCTCATTGCCTGCCTTCAGGATGGTCTGCTGGAAGGTGTTCAGTGCCTGCTCCTGCTGAATCTTCGCCACCTTCAGGCCAGCCACGATCTGTCCGTGCTGGAAGATGGGCTGCGTCAGCGAACCGACAGCTGAAAGGATCCACTTGCCGGGATTGACGACAGTCGTGCCCAGAGAGTTGGTGAAGAGGGCGTTGCCAGAGACGGTGATGTTCGGATAGAAGCGCGAACGGGCAGTCTCCGTGTCGTAGAAGCACTGGGCAAGCTGCATCTCTGCGGCGTGCACATCGGCACGGTTGGAGAGCAGCTGCAGACCGACGCCGGCAGCAAACTTCGTGGGCAGCGACTGGTCGTAGAACTTACCACGGGGAATCTGGCGGCCGGCCTCGTTGAGCAACAGCGACATCGTGTTCTCCATCTCGCGGATCTGCTGACGCAGCGTGGCCTTCTGTGCCTGAACGCTATAGTAGCTGGCCTCGGCACTCTGCACACTCGTAGAACGGGCACGGCCCAGTTCCATCTGCAGCTTCATCATGTCCCACGTTTCTTTCGTCAGACTTTCCATATCGGTAACGATGCGCATCTGCTCGTCGAGCATCATCAGCGTATAGTAGAGGTTGGCAACGCCACAGATGATATTGGTCTTGACCACTACCTGATAGTCCTTGGTGGCCAGCAGCTTCATCTGCGCAGAGCGCTTCTGCGAGAGCAGGTTGCCAAAGAGGTCGATGTTCCAGGAGGCCGCAATGGGAATCTGGTAGGTCTTCGATACGGATGCCCCGTCCATCTGAACCTTCGAGATGGTGCCCTGGGGGGCTACTGCCAGCGAGGGCAGGAAAGCCAGTTTCGAGACCGTCAGCATCGACTGCATCATCTTCACATTGAGCGCAGCATTGCGCAAATCGGTGTTGTTCTCGAGTGCCAGCTCGATGAGTCCCTGCAGCTGCGGGTCGGTAAAGACCTCACGCCAAGGCAGATTGCCGAAGTTCTCGTCGCTATTGGCCGACAGCGTGTCGTCGTCGCTGGTCAGGTCGCGAATCAAGCCCTGCGTGTTCACGCTGTCCGGACGCTCGTACTTGTTGTAGAGACCACAGCTGGCAAGCAGCGTGGCAGCAATTAAAAAATTAAGATATTTAAAAATGAAATGCTTCATACTCTTTCGTTTTTTGTTTTATCCTTTTAATTTTTTAATCATTTCTGCAGCTCATAATCTACCGGACGATTGGCATACTGCTGCAGTTCGGTGGTCACATCAGGATTCTCGTCATCGCCTTCGAACTTAATCGGCGAGAAGCGTTCTTGAATGCTCTGGAAAATCACGAACAGACCGGGCACCACAAAAATCTGGAACAATGTTCCGATCAGCATGCCACCCACAGCAGCAGCACCCAGCGTCTGGTTTCCGTTCTTGCCTACACCGCTGGCAAACATCATTGGCAGCAGACCAATAACCATGGCCAGCGATGTCATCAGAATAGGACGCAGGCGGGCAGCAGCACCCAGCACGGCTGCCCATGAGATGGCCATACCCGTGCGGCGGCGCTCCAGGGCAAATTCTACAATCAGAATGGCATTCTTAGCCAGCAGACCTATCAGCATGATGAGTGAAATCTGCATGTAGATGTCGTTGGCATGGCCGAAGAGGGCTGTGAAGCCGAAGCATCCGGCAAGACCCATTGCCACTGAGAGCACTACGGCCCAAGGCAGGATGTAGGACTCGTATTGTGCAGACAGAATCAGGTAGATGAAGACGAAACAGAGCAGGAAGATGATGCCCGTGGAATTAGATGCTTTCGCTTCCTCACGCGTCAGGCCCTGATAGTCGTACGAATATCCCGTAGGCAAGACGTTGGCGGCCACCTCTTCAGCGGCCTTGATGGCCTGGCCGGTGGAATAGCCGCTGGCAACAGTACCAGTTATGTTGATTGAGGTAAACAGGTTGAAGCGGTTGATGTTTGATGGACCATAGACACGCTCCATGCGGCAGAACTCTTCAACAGGGGCCATGCCTTTCGGCGTGCGCACGTAGATGCTCTTCAGCGACTCGGGCGTCATGCGAGTTTCGGGCGAGCCCTGCACCATCACACGGTACAGTTTACCGTAAGCATTGAAGTTAGAAGCATACATACCGCCGTAGTATCCCTGCAGCGTGGTCAGCACCGTCGAGGGAGAGATGCCGCTCTGTTTGCACTTTGCCACATCTACCGAGATCATATATTGCGGATAGTTCGGGTTGTAGGAGGTCATGGCACTCTGAAATTCAGGACGCTTGTTCAGCTCTTTGAGGAAGTCCTGAACCACGCCGAAGAATTTGTTCAGGTCGCCACCTGTACGGTCTTGCATCACCATCGATACACCGCTATTGGCCGAGAAGCCCGGAATCATAGGCGGTGCGAAAGCCAGAATCTGCGCATCCTTGATGTGAGCCGTCTTGATGAAGATCTGGGCTGCGACCATCTGTGCATCCATCGGGTTAATCAGGAAACGGTAGATACCGTCACCTTCCCACAGACCGCTGAGTTTCCACCAGAAACCTTTCTGCCGCTCACCGAAGGGCTTCAGCTTCAGGATGAAGGTGGCCTGGTCTGAACCGGCACCGGCAATGAAGTTATATCCCTGAATCTGCTCACGGCTCTGGATGGCGGGATCGGCAGCGAGAATCTTGTCAACCTCGTCGATAACCTGACGTGTACGAGCCACCGACGTAGCAGGAGGCATTGAGATGGTGCAGAACACCGTGCCCGTATCTTCATCAGGCACCAAGCCCGTCTTGGTGAATGTCAGTCCGCAAACCAGCAGTGCTACGGCTACGACAACGGAAACAATCATCGCAACCGGCTTTTTCACAATGCGTTCTACGCGTTTCTTGTATTTGCCAAGGATGCTGTCGTAGGCAGTATTGAAGGACGCGTGGAAACGGTCGATGCGCGACATCGCCTTTGCCTTTCCGTGTTCGTCGTGCGGTTTCAGGAAGATGGCACACAGTGCCGGCGAAAGCGTCAGGGCGTTCAGTGCCGAGATGAAGATAGAGACGGCCATGGTCACACCGAACTCACGATAGAACGTGCCGCTCGTACCGCCGATGAACGACACCGGGATGAACACCGAGGCCATCACCAGCGTGATAGAGATGATGGCGCCCGAAATCTCGTTCATGGCATCAATCGAGGCGGTCAGCGTAGACTTGTAGCCCTGGTCGAGCTTGGCATGGACGGCTTCGACCACCACGATGGCATCATCGACCACGATAGCGATGGCAAGCAGCAGGGCCGACAGCGTCAGCAAGTTGATAGAGAAGCCGAACACTTCGAGGAAGAAGAACGTACCGATCAGCGACACCGGAACGGCAATCAGCGGGATGAGCGTAGAGCGCCAGTCCTGCAGGAACATGTAGATTACGATGAACACGAGGAATAAGGTGAAGATCAGCGTGAAAATCACCTCCTCGATAGAAGCATAAAGGAACTCGGTTACGTCGTAGTTGATCTTGTACATCATGCCCGGGGGGAAGAGCTTGGCCTGCTCTTCGAGCTCAGCCTTCACCTCCTTGGCAATCTGGTTGGCGTTTGAACCGGCAATCTGCTGCACCATGCCCATCACCGAGGGTACGTTGTTGTTCTTCATCGACACGGTGTACTGCTGTCCGCCAAGCTCAATCTTGGCCACATCCTTCAGCTTCAGGGTCTGACCGTTGGCATCGCTGGAAATGACGATGTTGCCAAACTCTTCAGCCGTCTTGAAGCGACCTGTGTAGCGCATGGCATACTCGTAGGCCACATCCGATTCCTGGCCGAAGTTACCCGGGGCAGCCTCGATGTTCTGCTCGGCCAGCAGTCCGCTGATATCAGAAGGCATCAGGTTGTACTGCTTCATGATGTCTGGCTTTAGCCAGATGCGCATGGCGTAAGTCTTCAGGCCGGGGCTCTGCACGTCGCCCACACCCTGAATACGCTTGATGGCCGGTACGATATTGATGTTGGCATAGTTGGTGAGGAACTCGTCGTCGTAACGGCCGTCAGAGGTCAGCGTGTACATCAGCACCTGTGAGGTCTGGCGCTTCATGACGGTCACGCCGATGCGCGTCACCTCGGCCGGCAGCAGTGCCTGTGCCTGGCTGACACGGTTTTGCACGTTTACGGCACACATGTCCGGGTTCATGCCCTGGCGGAACAAAATCGAGATCTGGGCCGAGCCGCTCGATGCTGTTGAGGAGATATAGTCCATGCCTTCCACACCGTTGATGCTCTCTTCCAGCGGCGTGATGACGGCGTTTTTCACTGTCTCAGCATCGGCACCGGGATAGCTGGTGTACACTACGACTGTTGGCGGTGCAATGTCGGGATACTGCTCAATAGGCAGTGAGATGATACCGATGCCGCCCAAGATGACCAAGACAATGGAAATCACCGTCGAGAGCACCGGGCGCTTGATAAATGTTGTAAATGTCATAGAGCCTCCCCCGACCCCTCGCGAGAGGAGGGATTTTTTTTTGACGCGGGGGCGCGTTTTTATAAATTAAACTTTCACTATTCTCGTTTCTCGTGTTACCTCTTCCCTTAGGGCAGGGACAGGACGCCTTTTATTTCTTTATCGCATTGACGATGTCGCTGGAGCTCATGGCCTTCGCCTGCTCGTCTATTTTCTGCTGATAGCGCTCAGGAGTGATTGCCACGATTTCCATCTGGTCGCTCAACTTCGTTATACCGTTGGTGATATAACGGTCGCCGACCTTCAGGCCGCCAGTCACAACGTATGTGTTGCCGTCGTTCTGCGGGTCAACGGTAATCTCGGTATAGATAGCCTTGTTGTCTTTGCTGACGGTATAGACGAACTTCTTGTTCTGCACCTCCATGACACACGACTGGGGAATGACAATGGCTGAACTGTAATCGCGCGGAATGACCACATTGCCCGAGCCTCCGCTCTTCAGCAGTTTCTCAGGGTTGGGGAACACGGCAATCAGCTGCACCGTGCCCGTAGCCTGATCGATTACGCCGCTCATCTTGGCCACTTTACCCTCATGGGCATAGATGCTCCCGTCGGCCAGCTGCAGCTTCACGGCAGGAATCGATTCCAGTCCGTTGCCCGTCTTCGACATGTCGAGGGCTGCCTTCTCGTTTACAGAAAAGTACACTTCCATGCTTGAGTTGTTCGAAACGGTGGTCAGCACGTTCTGTGCGCCAACGAGTGCTCCTACTTTGAATGGGAGGGTGCCCACGACACCCGATGCGGGGCTCTTCACGAAGCAGAAACTCAGGGCCTCCTTGGCATTGGCCAGCGCAGCCTCGGCCTGGGCCAGGCCTGCCTTGGCCTGCTCATAGGTGTTCTGAGCGGTCTGCATCTCATAGTCGCCAATGACCTTGTTGTCGAACAGCTTCTTCGAATTCTCATACGTCAGCTTGGCCGTGCTCACCTGTGTCTCGGCTGTATTGACGGCGGCCTGCGCCTGGCGCACCTGTGCCTGATAGGTCTGGTTGTCAATCACAAAGAGTACCTGGCCTGCAGATACCGCTTGTCCTTCCTTGACGCAGATTTGCGTGATGAAACCTCCCACTTTCGGGCTGATCTGCACGTCCTGCACACCTTTGATGGAGGCGGGATAGGTGGTCTGCATGGCAGCACTGCTGGTTCCCACCTCTACGACGGGATACTCATTGTCGCCAAACGTAGGGCGACCACCACCACTACATGCTGTCAAAAGCAGCGCAGAGGCTGCAATCAACATGATTTTGCTCTTTTTCATACTTGCTTTTACTACTTATTAAATTTATATATAAATTTTTTATTACCCTATAGAAAACTTACGGCACACTTGCTGGTTTTCGGCCTGCAAAGTTACAAAATAATGCCGATGTGCCAAAACAATTATGGAACATTAACACTGCCGGCCGGCTGGGAAAACATGGCGTGATGAGGGCACGGCTGCCGTAGGGGGCTAAGGCCATGAGGGAGCTGTCAAATAGGGGTGTCTGCAATTCAGCATCAATTACGTTGCAATTCAGCACGAATTACGACACAACTTGGCCTGAATTGCAACGTAATCCGGCCTGAATTGCAAAGAGCCTCTTTGGGGGTGGGGAAATAGCCCTGTGGATGGGCGTAAAAGATGAGGCTGCAAAGGTGTGAACCTTGCAGCCTCATCTTGATTTTTAAAGCGAATCGTGAAGAATTAATCGTTCTCCTCGAGACCAGAGTAGCGGATGCCGCTCACCTTATATTTGGTGTAGCCGTCGCCCGGAACCCAGGGATCGTTCTTGTAGACAACATAGAAGATGATGCTGTCGGCCCGAGAACCGTTGTTCTGTTTGCCAGCACCTGGCAGAATCTTACCGTCGATAGAGACAGGCATAGCCACCTCCTCGTGGAACATGACATCCTCCATAATAGGATTGCCATCCTCGTCGGTGACAGGATTACCGCTGCCGTCTAACTTCGGCTGCTTGGTCCACCACTGGTGGCCTTCGCCAAAGTTTTCCGACTCGGTAGATTTGAAGGTTTTGCGAGCAGGGTCGATGGTCACCTTGGTCTTGATGGTATATGTGGGGTAAAATCCGTAGGCAGCATAATAGTCGGCATAGTCAGCGGCAAAGTTTCCAATACCCATATTGTCAACCCACATCTCCGTAGCAGAGTTAGAAGCGGTGTTGTAGGTCAGGATAAGGGTTCTGGGATTTTCCAAGCCGAAATAGTTTACACCGTCGTTGGGA
>Ga0310697_10003848_pt1 | contig 15006 bp, 11 predicted proteins | sample 172DNAGHGlowgp2_FD_203883 | JGI IMG/M metagenome (GOLD analysis project Ga0310697, IMG submission 203883) | Sheep rumen microbial communities from Palmerston North, Manawatu-Wanganui, New Zealand - 1728 DNA GHGlow gp2 (v2) (version 2) | ecosystem: Host-associated > Mammals > Digestive system >...
CGCCGCCACCGCGACGTGTGGTACGATGAGGAAGAAGATGACGACGGGGAGAAATAATCTCCCCGTCGTTTACTGCTTCAGCAGGTTGAGTCTCTGTTTCGGAGCGAGAGCGTTGCTCACCTTCTCCGTGTACTGCCCAATCTTTGCTGTCACCGTCTGGCGGATGTCGCGGCTGGAGGCTCCGATACGGAACGTGTATTGTCCGGCTTCGGCTATCCACTGGCTGTTAGCCTCGTCGAACGAGGCGAGGTCGCGTACGGGAATCAGCATCGTCAGGGTCTGCTGCTCGCCGGGTTTCAGTTCGCGGGTCTTGGCAAAGGCTTTCAGTTCCTGTGCCGGCTTCTCGATACGTCCTTTGGGGGCGCTGACATAGACCTGAGCTACCTCTTTACCGCTGACGCTACCCGTGTTACGCACCGTCACGCTGACGCTGACTTGGCCGCCGCTGACCTTAACCTTCGGTGCCGAGAACTGGAACGTGGTATACGACAGACCGTAGCCGAAGGGGTAAGCCACTTCGCGGTTGAACGTGTCGAAATAGCGGTAGCCCACGTAGATGTCTTCCTCGTGGTTGGTGTAGTCGCGACCTCGGATGGGCGCGCCCCAACCTATCATTTCGTTAAACGAGTACATATCGTAGCCCTGCGGGAAATTGCGGGTTGAGGGGTGGTCGGTGGCAGCGATGGGCCACGTCATGGTGAGTCGGCCCGAGGGGCACACCTTACCCGTCAGCACGTCGGCCACCGAGTTGCCGCCTTCCATGCCGGGCTGCCAGGCCACGAGGATAGCGTCGACGCGGTCGCGCCAAGAGGCGGTCTCCATAACCGAACCGCTGTTGATGATGACGATGACGGGCTTGCCCTGCTGGCGGAACTGGTCGCTGACGCGGAAAATCATGTCTTGCTCCTGGGCGGTGAGGTTGAACTCGCCGTCAATCTGGCGGTCCATGCCCTCGCCGGCCTGCCGACCGATAGTGATGATGGCGGCGTCGGCCTGACCAACCTCGTGGGCTACGCAACGTTCAGAAATCTCGATTTCATCGAGTTTTGGCTGTCCTTGGTCGAGAAACCACATCATCGGATTTTTGTCGGCACGCAGTTTGGCTTTGGCGTATTTGACGTAGTTCTGGTAAATCTCTGTGAGCAGTGGGGTGGTCTCCACGCCGACGTTCTTCAGACCGTGAACCATATCGACCACGTAGGGCACGTTGACGCAGCCCGAGCCCAGTCCGCCCGACATGAAATCGTAGCTGTTGACGCCGAAGAGGGCGACACGCTTCAGGTCGCGAATGGGCAGCACGCCGCTATTCTTGAGCAGCACCATACCCTCGGCCGACGACTGGCGCGTGATGGCGGCATGAGCCTTCATGTCGGGTTTGCTGGTGTACTGGTAGCCTTTGAATCGAGGCGTCTTGACGATATACTCCAGCATGTGGCGCACGTTGCGGTCGACGTCGCTGATGTCGAGACGGCCAGCCTTGACGGCTTCAACGATGTCCTGCACCTGAGCCGGGTAGCCGGGCATCATGAGTTCGTTGCCGGCATGCACTTCCTGCTCGGTGGGCAGCTGCTGGCGCTTACCTATCCAGTCGGTCATGACGATGCCGTCGAAGCCCCACTCCTGGCGCAGGATGGTGGTCAGCAGGTCGTGAGAGCCCTGGGCATACTGTCCGTTGATGATGTTATAGCTCGACATGAGGGTCCAGGGCTTCGACTCGCGCACCATCTTTTCGAAACCGCGCAGATAGAGTTCGCGCAGGGCGCGCTGCGAGAGCCGCTCGTCGACGAGGGTGCGGTCGCTCTCTTGCGAGTTGACGGCGAAGTGCTTGGCCGAGACGCCCACGCCCTGACTCTGGATGCCCTGAACGACGGCGGTGCCGATGGCGCCGGTGACGAAGGGGTCTTCGGAGTAGTACTCAAAGTTGCGGCCGCAGAGTGGCGAGCGGTGCAGGTTCATGCCCGGTCCGAGGATGACGTCGACGCCAAACTCGAGGGTCTCATTGCCGATGGCTTCGCCCACCTGTCGCACCAGCTCGGTGTTCCACGTCGAGGCCAGGCAGGTGCCTACGGGGAATCCGGTGGCAGAATAGTCGTTGGGGTCGTTCTCGCGGCGTGTGTCGATGTGTACGCCGGCAGGTCCGTCGGCTACGACGGTGGTGGGGATGCCCAGTCGCGGGATAGCCACGGTGGTGCCGGCGGCTCCGGCCACGAGTTTCTTCTGGTGGCCGAGCATGGCGCCCGAGCCGGTGAAGCCGTCGTTGCCGCCGCCTACTAAGAGCTGTGCTTTCTCCTCCAGGGTCATGGCGGCAATGACATCGTCGATGTTTGTCGCCGAGAGTTTTACTTGTGCTGTTGTTGTCATGGTGCAGGTTACAGCCAATAGGCTGATGGCAATGGTTTTTTTCATCGTGGTTGGTCTAAAATTATTGGTTTCTGCTGCAAAGATACAAAAAAATGTCGTACCTTTGCACGCAGTAAGTAAAAATACGGTTAAAAAGCAAAAAAACTATGGCAAAGAAAGCACTATTGATGATTCTCGACGGATGGGGAATCGGTAAGCATGGTAAGGGCGACGTCATCTACAATACGCCGACACCTTATCTCGACCTGCTCACGGCAACATCGGCACACTCACAGTTAGCCGCCTCGGGCGAGGACGTAGGTCTGCCCGACGGACAGATGGGCAACTCTGAGGTGGGGCACCTCAACATCGGTGCCGGCCGCATCGTGTATCAGGACCTGGTGAAGATCAACCGCGCCTGCAAGGACGGCTCAATCATGGAGAACCCGCAGGTGAAGGCCGCCTACACCTATGCCAAGGAGAACAACAAGAAACTGCACCTGATGGGCCTCTGTTCCGACGGCGGCGTGCACTCAAGCCTCGACCACCTTTTTAAGCTCATAGAGATAGGCAAGGCCTACGGACTGAAGAACCAGCTCTTCGTACACTGCTACATGGACGGTCGCGACACCGACCCGCACTCCGGCAAGGGTTTTATAGAGCAGGTGACGAAGATGTGCGCCGACAACGATGCCGCCATCGCCTCGATTGTCGGCCGTTTCTACGCTATGGACCGCGACAAGCGCTGGGAGCGTGTCAAGGAGGGCTACGACCTCATCGTCAACGGTACGGGTAAGCAGTCTACCGACATGGTTCAGGCCATGCAGGAGTCGTACGACGACGGTGTCACCGACGAGTTTATCAAGCCGATACATAACGCCACCGTCAACGGCACTATCGAGGAGGGCGACGTGGTCATCTTCATCAACTTCCGCAACGACCGCGCCAAGGAGATGACCATCGCACTGACGCAGCAGGACATGCCCGAGCAGGGCATGAAGACCGTACCGGGTCTGCAGTACTACTGCATGACGCCGTACGATGCCAACTTCAAGGGCGTACACATTCTCTTCCCGAAGGAGAACGTCGAGGACACCCTAGGCGAATACCTCAGCAAGCTCGGCAAGAAGCAGCTGCACACCGCCGAGACCGAGAAGTACGCTCATGTGACCTTCTTCTTCAACGGCGGGCGCGAGGCTCCCTTCGAGGGCGAGGACCGCATACTCGTCGCCTCGCCGAAGGTTGCCACCTACGACCTGAAACCCGAGATGTCGGCCTACGAGGTGAAGGACAAGCTCGTCGGAGCCATCAACACGCAGGAGTACGACTTCATCGTGGTGAATTTCGCCAACGGCGACATGGTGGGCCACACCGGTGTGTACAATGCCATTGCCAAGGCCGTGTGGGCCGTTGACAACTGCGTGCGCGAGGTCATCGAGGCTGCCAAGGCCAACGACTACGAGGCCATCATCATCGCCGACCACGGCAATGCCGACAACGCCATCAACGCCGACGGCACGCCAAACACCGCCCACTCGTTGAACCCTGTTCCGTTCATCTATGTGACGAACAACAACTCGGCAACGGTGAGGGACGGTCGTCTGGCCGATGTCGCACCCTCCATCCTGCACATCATGGGACTGGAGCAGCCGTCGGACATGACCGGCGAGTGCCTCATCACAGACTAATCACAGAACAGTAAACGCCACGGCTATGAAGAAGCTTGTGATAATGATTATGCTCATAGCGGCAGCCATACCGGCTGCCGCTAAGAGTCTTGTGGTAGTGCTCGACGACGGGACGGAGGTCTACTACCAGATAGGCGGTGAGAAAGACCCCGTCATGACACGTACGCAGGGTACGGTGACCGTCAATGCCGACACCTACGAGATGAGTGCTTTCAGCCGTTTCTACATCAGCAGTGCCGATGCCCCGTCGGCTGTCGGCGATGCCAAGGCCGCCAAGACACGCTTTGACGGTGGCACGCTCTATGTCACTACTGCCGACAAGCCTGTCGCCGTCTACCGTCCCGACGGCAGCAAGGTACGTGTGCGCCAGTCGCATGGCGACGGATGGACGGCACTCTCGTTAGAGCCTCTGCGCAGCGGTACGTATATCGTCAGGGTAGGGGAGTCGTCACTAAAAATCAGGAAGCAATGAGAAAGCTGTCACGTCTACTATTCCTTGCCGTGCTGTTTGCCACGGCTGTGGCATCGGCACAGGACACCCTGTGGTTTCATAACAAGGACCGCTTCGGCGAGCATCTCGCAGTACCGCTCCAGCAGTTCGACTCCATAGTCTTCAAACCGTCGTTCATGCAGCTCGTCTACAAGCCCGAATATGTCAAGTCGTCGGCGACGACATCGCGCGGCTATCAGGACACGAAGTACGACTACTACACATTCCGCGACCCCGGTCGCATATTGCTCAAGCCCCGCACCTATGCCGGTACGAACTACACCAACAGCAAGGCCACGACGGGTTACAACTTCGAGCACTCGCTGGAGAGCGACCACTTCATAGTCTTCTGGGATGTGCGCTTCGGCAGTAATCCGCGCTACATCAAGCATCCCGGCTCAGGCGACGTGGCCAACGCCTACAACGTGCTCGACATCGCCGAGCGGTGCTGGGACACCTATGCCGGACGGCTGGGCTTCATCGTGCCTGGCGCGTCGACCACCGACAAGTACAAGATTCAGCTCTACATACCCTACCAGTCGGAGTGGCGTGCCGATGCCTCCGGCGACGACGGCGTCAGCGGCGGCAAGACGGGCATAGGCCATTTCAACCCCTCGGCAGCGGTGGGCCGTGGCGGACATACCATAGCCCACGAGGTGGGCCATACGTTCCAGTTCCTCGTCGGTGCCGACTCCAACGGCAGCCACGGCTACGGCTGGGGCTACAACGGTAACGGCTGGGGCGACTGCGGCTGGTGGGAGAGCTGTGCCGACTGGCAGGCCTACAAGATATTCCCCGAACGGCAGTTCACCGACGGTGAGTACTTCGAACAGCACCTCGCCGCCCACCATCTGAATCTGCTGCATGAGGACTGGCGCTACGCCTGCTGCTACATACAGGACTGGTGGTGCATGAAGTACGGCCAGGACTTCATAGGTCGTCTGTGGCGTGCGAGCAACAAATGGGAGGACCCCGTAGAGACATACAAGCGCATGAACGGCCTGACGCAGGCGCAGTTCAACGACGAGCTGATGGAGGGCTATATGCGTATGGCGACGTGGGACATCGACGGCGTGCGCGACTATGCCGCCCGTCGCATCGGCGACCATAACACCTACCTCAATGTCGTCGATGCCTCGACGGCTACCTATCAGGCCGACGTGCAGCACTGTATACAGAACTACGGCTATGCCATCGTCAGGATGGCGGTGCCCGACGGCGGTACCACAGTAAAGGCACATTTCAAGGGCCTCACCGATGCCTCCGGCTACCGCTATGTCTACCCCGAGCGTGCCGGTTGGCGCTACGCCTTCGTGGCAATGGAGAGCGACAGCACGCGCCACTATGGCGAGGTCTGCGGCGAGCGCGATGGTGTGGCGACGTTACAGGTGCCAGACCGCTGCCAGTATCTGTTCTTCGTCGTCATGGGTGCACCGACACAGCACTGGCAGCACCCCTGGGACCGTGGTATCAACGCCTCGTCGTGGACACAGAACGGCGAGCAGTGGCCTTATCAGGTGCGTTTCGAGAATACTAACCTCTACGGTCAGTACGCCGACTATCCTGCCGACTACGAGCGCCGCGACACTACGGTGACCATCAGCGTCGAGCTGCCCTACGATGCCAGCTACTACTCCAGCGTCAGCGTGAAGTACGACATCGAGGCTGCCAGCCGCGCCCTCGGACTGTCGACGGCACAGCTGCGTGCCACGAAGTGCAGCGCGGCGGCCAACCCTGCCTTCGTCGCCTTCAACCGCACCAATGCCACCGTCACCACGACGACAACCACGAGTACCAGTTCGTCGACCGTCTTCGGCCACTGGTTCAACGACTCGGGCAACGTCTGCAACTACGACGGCAGCGCCCGTATCTATGCTGAGTTTACCCCGGCGGACTTCAAGTGCAAGGTAGGACAGTATCCAGGCCGTCTTGTCAAGGGACGCACCTACACCATCAAGCAGGGTATACGCTATCGTCCGCAGGGCAGCACTCGTCTGTACACGTGCACGTACATTGTTAATATTAAAGTGGTATGACCATGAACGTACAGATAGAACCGACGTGGAAGCAACAGCTGCAGGAAGAGTTCGAGAAGCCATACTTCTTGCAGCTCGCTGATGCTGTGCGTCGCGAGTACGCCGCCGGACCGTGTTTCCCGCCGGCACGCCTGGTGTTCAACGCCTTCAACCTCTGTCCCTTCGACCGTGTCCGCGTGGTGATCATCGGACAGGACCCGTACCACGAGCCCGGACAGGCCCACGGGCTGAGCTTCTCGGTGCAGGACGGCGTGCCCTTCCCGCCGTCGCTGATGAACATCTTCCGTGAGATAGAAGACGACCTCGGCACCCCCGTGCCAACGACGGGCAATCTCACCCGGTGGGCCGAGCAGGGCGTGCTGCTGCTCAACGCCACGCTCACCGTGCGTGCCCATGAGGCCAACAGCCATGCGCGCCTCGGGTGGCAGCAGTTCACCGATGCCGCCATACGTGCCCTGGCCTCACGGCGCAGCCATCTGGTCTATATGCTCTGGGGCGGTTTCGCCCGCTCGAAGGCATACATGATAGACCGTCGGCAGAACCTCGTCCTCGAGTCCGTCCATCCCTCGCCGCTCTCGGCAAACCGCGGCGGCTGGTTCCAGCAGCATCAGTTCTCGCGCTGTAACGACTATCTTGTGGCAAACGGCATTGCACCTATAAAATGGTAGTGATATGACTCCGAACATTCCACCAATACTTGACATCGGCGGCGTACTGATATCGTCCGACCTGCTGACAGAGCGTTTCTGCTGCGACTACGAGAAGTGCCGGGGCAACTGCTGCGTCGAGGGCGATGCCGGAGCCCCCGTCACCATCGACGAGATAGCATCCATAGAAGACGTCCTCGACGATGTCTGGGGCGACCTCTCGGCAGGTGCACAGGCAGTGATAGACCAGCAGGGCGTGGCCTACAACGACCGCGACGGCGACCTCGTGACGAGCATCGTCGGCGGCAAGGACTGTGTCTTCACCTGCTACGATGACAGGGGTAACTGCCTCTGTGCCTTGGAGAAACTTGCCCGTAAGAGTAAGAGCGGGTTCATAAAGCCCATAAGCTGTGCCCTGTACCCCATTCGCGAGAAACGCTTCAGCGACGGCACCGTGGCACTGAACTACCACCGGTGGCGCGTCTGTGCCGACGCAGTGGCTAAAGGGCGTGAGCTTGACATGCCTGTATACAAGTTTCTGGCCGAACCGCTTGTCAGACGATTCGGCCAGGAGTGGTATGACGAACTGTGTGAGGTGGCACGCCAGCTTTGCGGGCGCGCCGAATAGTCTCGGGACAATTGTCCCGCAGCACGCACCTCGAATTAATCTTGACCGCGCCGGAAAGCCGACGGACTCTGTCCCATGTGTTCCTTGAAGTACTTGCCAAGGAACGACTGGTTGGGGAAGTTCAGCTCCTTCGTAATCTCCTTGATGCTCTTACTGGTGTTGCGCAGCATGACGCGCAGCTCCAGCATGACGTAGTGGTCTATCCACTCGTTGGGAGTACGCTTGCTGACGGCCTTGACGGTCTCGGAGAGGTACTTTGAGGAGATGCCGAGCTGTTCAGCGTACCAGCCCACGCGGCGCTCGGTGCGGAAGTTCTGCTCGATGAGGTTTATGAACTGCGAGAAAAACTTCTGCGCACTCGTCTGTATGGGGTCTTCGTTCTGGTTGACGCGCCAGATGACGTTGCTCATGTCGTAGAACATGGCGAGCATCAGTGCCTTCACCACCTGTACGTGGTAGCGGTGTTCTGTGTTCGTCATCTTCTGGCGGATGGCCTGGAAGTACGTCGTGTAGGTGTGAGCCTCTGTCGGCGTGAGGTGTACGACGGGGTTGTTGACCGAGAAGAGCAGCAGCGACGACACGTTACGGGCGTTAAGCACGAAGCTGTGGTAGAACTCTGTGCTGACGAAGAAGTTCAGACTCTCGTAGTCTTCCGACACCGAGTAGTAGTCCAGTATGTGGCGCTCTGATATGAACAGCAGGTCGCCGGCCTTCGCCGTCAGCTCCCGTGTGTTGATAGAGTAGTGTGCTTCACCTTTCTTGCACAGGCTCATCAGGATGCAGTTGAAACGCTGCGGGTTGTCGCTTGTGGGAGGGTTGGTGACGTTCTCGGTCAGCACCAGTCCCTCGTCCAGTGCTTCTGCTCCGCCCCAGTACTTTACCTGTTCGAGGGTGATGTCGATGATGTCGTCTTTTGTCATAATGCTTTTTATAGTAACCGTTAGAATTGTTATTTGAGGTTGCAAATATACTGCTTTTATTTCTATTTCCGTGCAATAATAGTCTGTTTTTTACGTTTTATTCAGTAAAAATACAATTTGTTACTACGAATCCGTGATACTATGCAACCGATAAAGACCTTGAACGACATGACGCGTTTCCTTCAGGAGCGTGGAGACCGCAAACGAGTGGTAGTGGTATGTGCCGACGATGCTTCTACACGCTATGCCGTGGAGAAGGGGCGCGAGATGGGGTTCATCGAGCCCGTCTATGTCGACGGCAGCGACAAAGACGAGTGCGCACGCCGTGCCGTACGGATGGTGAAAGAGGGCGAGGGCGACATTCTCATGAAGGGACTCATCAATACCGACGTGCTGTTGCGTGCCATACTCAGCAAGGAGACGGGGATACTGCGCCCGGGACGTGTGCTGACGCACATCGCCATGGCCGAGATTCCGAAGTACGAGAAGCTGCTCTTCTTCACCGATGCCGCCGTGATACCTATTCCCACTAAGGAGCAGCGCCGTCAGCAGATAGGTTATGCCAACTACGTCTGCCGGGCCCTCGGCATCGACGAGCCGCGCATAGCCCTTATACACTGTGCCGAGAAGGTCAGCGAGAAGACATTCCCCTACACCAAGGACTATCTGGAGATTATTGCCGAGGCACAGACGGGGAAGTTCGGACGCTGCATCATCGACGGACCGCTCGACCTGAAGACGTCGCTCGACTCCGTCAGCCTGCACGAGAAGGGCATACGGTCGGCCATCGACGGACAGGCCGATGCACTGATCTTCCCCGACATCGTTGCCGGCAACGTCTTCTACAAGACGCTCACACTCTTCGCCTACGCTAAGACCGCCGGCGTGCTGCAGGGCACCCTCTGTCCCTGCGTCGTCTCGTCGCGTGCCGACAGCCCTGAGTCGAAATACTACTCACTGGCACTGGCGGCTATCTGATTCTTTTGACGTTTAGACTTTTTTGAACTAAATCTTTGTTTTTCTGAAGTTTTTTGGCAAAACTTTATGCGAATAAAAAAATAATGTGTATATTTGTCGGCGAAATCGGGAGAAATCCGGTTTCTGTGATGCATAAGCTTATTAATTCGCACTTGACTGAAGTAGCCTGAGAAACTCCTTTTTAGAATAGTTCGATTTAAGAAGCAAGGGGAAGTCGAGAACGACACTCCTTTCACTACGAGCATTAGCTATGCACACGCCTCTATGGCGTGGGAGCATTCTTATATGTAGTGAGGGGTTCTAAGTTTCTCAGGCTCGCCCCTAAAGTCAAGTGCATAAGAACGGCCACGCCATTTTTGTGTCCTTACGGTAGCAACTGGCTGGCTGATTAATCTGTACCTTGACATTTTGCGTCCTCTTTCAACAAGCAGCAAACTAGTTAATACATTTTTAAGTTAAACATTTTAGGAATTAAAGCTATGAAAAAGAATTTTCTTTGGAGCGTGCTGGCCATGATAATGGCTGCAGCTATGAGTGTTGGACTGTCTTCATGTGTGGATGATGATGAAGATGAAAAAGATGAAGTGACAGTGAACCTGCGTTCGGTGAATTTCACTGATGACGGTGGTTCGCAGAGCATCCAAGTAACAAGCAACACTAAGTGGACCATAAGCGGCAACCCAAGTTGGCTGACTGTTGCCCCAGTGCAAGGTTCAAACAATGGGGCATTCACCCTTACTGCATCAGCTAACACCGATAAAAGCAGCAGGAACTGTGTCATCTATATTAACGCTGGGAGTGCTTCGGATTATATTACGGTAAATCAGTCTGGCAAAGTTCCAGAAACAAAAATAACCATCACAAACAACAGCACTTATACTCTGTACCGCTTTAGAGTTATATTTATAAATAGCAGACTTGAGACGCTTACCGACCGAGACTTTGGTACTCTTGATCCTGGGACAACAATTACGGCCGATATCCCAACTTCGGCCACAGAGTTCTATATGGCCGAATATTTCAACAACCGTTGGTACTTCTCTCCGAATTATGATGTAACCTATACTAATTTGAGCTTGACAACGGCAGAGGTTGGCAACTGGTCTGCTAATTCTTCTGCCAACAGTTATTCGAATGTCTCGTCAGCAAACTAATAAAACAGTGTTTTACGGAGACTGCATTCATTTCTTCGGGTGCAGTCTCCTTTTCATTTTGTACTCCAAGCTATGATAGTCAAGCGTCTTATAACTATTCTTTATGTTCTTCTCGCATGTTTTTTGTCTGTAAATAGTATGCCTGCATATCCCAAGAGAATCCCTGTCAATGTGGGTGACGGTGTGGTATATATTCGCCTTTTTGGTGACGAACATAATAAAAGAGCCGAGACATTAGAAGGCTATACTGTTATTCAAAAGAACAGCGAATGGTTTTACGCAGAGAAAGATGTGGAAGGTCTGTTAAAGCCATCTGGACATAAACTGTCTTTTACAATCTCAGATGCTACAAAGCAATACTTGAAGAACACTACAAAACACCAGAAAAACACTTCTGCAAAAAGTCAAGAAAAGCGCAACGGTTCTGTTCCACATATTGTACGTAGTCAGAATGTAGTTGGAACAAGACGAGTTCTTGTCATTCTGATGCAGTATACTGACCTTTCAATGGTTAAGAGCCGGAATGATTTTAACGAACTTTTCAATGGTATAGGTTATTCAGAAGATGGAGCACAAGGGAGTGTCTGTGATTTCTATACAGATGTCTCCTATGGCCAGTTGCAACTTACCTGCGATGTTGTCGGACCTTTCACCTGTCGACATGATAGGAAATATTATGGTGGTAACGACCGAAGTGGCGATGACATACATCCCGAAGAATTGTTTGAGGAAGCTATAAAACAGGTGGTTGGGCATGTCTCTTTGAAAGACTATGATGCTGATGATGATGGATTTGTAGACAACATACACATCATTTTTGCTGGTCATGGCGAAGAAGCAGGGGCATCTGACGATGCTATATGGTCACACGAAGCAACCTTCTACCAACCATACGAAATACAGGGAATGAAGATTGACAAGTATTCGTGTGCCCCAGAATTGCGCGGGAATCGTGGAAGTGGTATTTCCAGAATCGGTCCTCATTGCCACGAGATAGGTCATGCTTTGGGCGCAATGGATTATTACGACACAGACTATGAGGATGATGGAGATTTCATTGGAACAGGCGACTGGGATGTTATGGCCTCAGGCAGTTGGAATAATGAGGGAATTACACCGGCAGATTTCAATCCATATGTCAAAGTCGATTTCGGCTGGATAGCTCCAAAAGATTTACCATCTGGGGATGTGACGCTATATCCTTCTTGTATTGACTCTGACAATTATTACATTCTGAAGTCTACGTATTCTAAAGACTATTACCTTCTAGAAAACAGAACCAAAGAAAAATGGGGATATGGTGTCCCGGGTGCTGGTTTGTTAGTGTTTCATATACATCCAGAGTTAGCAAATTCTGGAAACAACATTAATTCCAATGCACCTCAAAAATGTTACGTTGTATGTGCCTCTTCAAGAATGCAACGCCCAGGCAGTAGCCCATCATCGTATGGCGATATCAATTCTGCAGGATGCCCGTACCCCGGAACTTCAGGCAATACAAATTTTGGACAGAGTTCCATTCCGTCCGCTTTCTTCTGGGAAGATGAAGAGTGTGGCATAGAATTAAACTACATATACATTGACGGAGGTGGCAACATTCATATGGAAAATAACAGTTTGGGCATTGGCGCTGAAGATGTAGAAAGGAAAAGGGTCTTTTTCGAGGGGTTCGAAGAGGACGAAGTGAAAGTCAGCGTATCCAATGGCGATGACAACTCGTTATCTCCCACTTGGGTTATAGAAACCAACCCGCAGGGTCCTTCAAAGTTTATTGCTCGGCCTTCTGCATATAAAGGCTCCAAAAGCCTGCAACTGTCTGCAAAGAGAGTATCTGAAAAAATAGTGAGTGTGTTCGGCTTCAATATTCCTGAAGGAACATTTGCTGGCTTAATAAGACTCAAACTTTATGTAAACACTCTAAACCCGCAGACTGAGAGTCCCAATATAATTAAAGTTGGTTTTCGTACAAAAGACATTGATGAATGGCAACACTCTGAAATCGTTTCTTCAGAAAACAATCGCTGGCGGCAATCTGTCGTGGAATTACCTGGCAACATCTTACCGCAAATTCAGGTTGAGGGAACTGCGTTTGCAGGAAGCGTACTTGCCATAGATAATATTGAGGTGGAAGAAATAGTAGAAAGAAATGAGTCAGGGATATATGAAGTAAGGTCAAATATGGGAGGTAATACCGCCATGTTCTCATTATCAGGCATCAAACAGAATCAATCCCGGAAGGGCATAAACATTGTTAGGCTGTCTAACGGCACTGTCGTTAAAACCATTTCACGATGAAGAAGGGATTCTTGTTGGTTATGAGTTGACTTTTTGTTTTCTTTGTAAAGCAAAACAATGATGAGAACGGAGTAAACGCTTAACATATCTTAAATTTCACAAGTTTGTGATTCACAAACTTGTGAAATTATGATTAATTTGTTATCTTTGTACTCTAAATCAATGAGATATGGAGAAAAGCTTTGTGTATGGAGTAGCCGTTACGGACTATAATTTCACTGGCCGCAAGGAAGAGACACAGCGTCTGAAGGCAAATTTCTTGGGAGGCATCAACTCTATCCTGATATCCCCACGCCGATATGGGAAAACGTCGCTCGTAGACCATGTATGCCGAAACTTGGAAGGTGAGGATATCATCATCGTAAAGCTTGACATCTTTGGATGTAAGACGGAGTATGACTTCTATAACGCTCTGGCTGTAGCGGTCTTAAAGCAGACTGCCTCCAAGATGCAACTCTGGATGGACGAGGCTCGTGACTTCCTGGTCCGTCTGACTCCAAGAATAGGGATACCCGTAGATCCAGTTTCTGAGATAAGCGTTTCCCTTGGGATAACCCCTGAGACTCATTCTCCAGAGGAAGTGCTCAATATGGTTGAAGTCATTGCCAAGCGCAAGAACCGACGCATCGTGGTATGCATCGACGAGTTCCAGCAGGTTGGAGCGTTTGAGAACACAAAACAGGTACAGGCCCGTATGCGTTCCGTGTGGCAGCACCACCACTACAGCTCCTATTGCCTTTATGGTAGTAAGAGGCACATGATGAGTGGGATATTTCTGGATCGCAGTATGCCCTTCTATCAATTTGGCGATCTTTTGTGGCTTCAGAAAATACCCACCAGCGACTGGATGAATTATATCACCAGCCATTTTGAAGCAGCAGGAAGACATGTCTCTGAAGCGTTTGTTGAACGTATCTGCGAGGCAGTGGACAACTATCCCTCGTATGTTCAGCATCTGTCGTCCATTCTCCTTAACCATTTGCCACAAGGTGAATCTGTGACGGATGACGTGATGGCCTCAGCGCTTTCCGAACTGATAAGTACCAACGAGGCACTGTATATGCAACAGATAGAACCTCTGTCAGCTTATCAGATGAATCTGATGAAAGCCATTGTCTCAGGCATCCATTCAGGTTATAACGAGAAGCGTGTCCGCACCGTGTTCGACTTGGGAAGTCCGTCAAATATGGTCCGCTTGCGCGATGCACTCATAGAGCGCGATCTTGTTTATTCGGAGATGCGTCAACTTTATCTTACAGATCCCGTCTTTGGTCTCTGGTTCAAGAATAGATTCTTGCGATAACTTAACGCGCGCGCGTATACACGTGAGTGAAACAGGTCGCACCCGGCACACCCGCCGCACCTGATTTTTACGACCACGAATTACACGAATTACACTAATCTGACTTTCGCAGTCCTGTCAGTGTTTAAGTATTTTCAACAAATCCACTACTCCTTTCCAATACTCCATGAGTATTGCGCAATACTCCACGACTATTTTTCAATACTCCACGACTATTTTCCAATACTCCATGACTATTGAGCAATAGTCGTGGAGTGTTGAAAAATAAGGTGCGGCGGGTGGTGCGACCTGTTTTCTTCCTGCGTACGATCGTGCGCGCGCGGCGACTGCAGAGCCTTGTTATTTCGAAAGCTGAGGGACGTAATTGACGGGAGTCCCATTGCCCTTGAGGATGTCGGCGAAGGTCTGTGGGGCGATGGTGACGGGTCCGCGCATGAACTCGGGGATGTTGTACGACTTCATGAACTGTCGGTGGAAGTCGGGGTCGGCCTCGGGCAGTTCGAAGGGTTTCGTGAAGAGTCCGTCCT
>Ga0310697_10003849_pt1 | contig 15006 bp, 16 predicted proteins | sample 172DNAGHGlowgp2_FD_203883 | JGI IMG/M metagenome (GOLD analysis project Ga0310697, IMG submission 203883) | Sheep rumen microbial communities from Palmerston North, Manawatu-Wanganui, New Zealand - 1728 DNA GHGlow gp2 (v2) (version 2) | ecosystem: Host-associated > Mammals > Digestive system >...
AGTAGACTGAGAATGACCAGCATGGTAGTTTTCATTGAATTTCTCAGCAAAATCTTTGTTCTCATAAGTAAATAATTCATCTTCATTAATTAATAAAATATCTTCACGGGCTGTTAGGAAGGCTCCCCTCGAAGCGTCACGACATACATCATCATGATTTTCGGTTAATCCCAATTTTACCGAGAAATCTTTTTGATTATCTATGAGGTTTCCGATACGGCTGTCAGCCTTGATCACCACCTTCAATCCACGCCCCGAAGGAGTGACATAAGCCAGCAGGATTCTGGCCTTATCCTCATCACTTAACTTGGCGTAGGCCTCCTCCCAAACAGCCCTGCAATCCCCCTCTATATGGTCGAGGTCAATCACACACAAGCCGTTCAGTCGGCAAGCTGCCTGTTTTCGCCAGCACCCCAACTTACCGCTTGCCGAGGCGGTTTCATCGTAGGTGGCTATGAAAATCACAAACGGCAGACTCTTCTTCAGGTAGTCGCAATAAGTCTGGAGTTTCTTCTCGATGGTGAGTGCCTTGAAACACTCCCCCTTCGTCTTACCTCCCGAAGCCTTCTTACGACATGCCTCCTGACTCTGACAAAACTTAACAAAATTCTCGTCTTTCTCCCACTGGTTCCTTAGTTCCTCATCTCCTTCCAGAATGGAGGGCAGCGCCTCCCTCAGCTTACGATGTTGATTCGTCAGCCATTGGGTCTGGGCACTGTCCACCAGTTCATTGAAGATTGATGCTGTTACTATTGCTGTGGGCAAATCAAATCGCTGTTGATAACAAAACATTTATCAATCTCACTAGACATTTGGTAAAGCTCTTTTCTTACGTCGATATTTCCTTTAACTTCAAATGTGAGCCAGGCTACAACCTGGTTCTGGTCTTTAACATAACAGACTTTCAGCCTGTCATTGTTTAACAGATACTCGCCCTCAGGCAAGGTAGGTTCACTGATCTGGATGTCCTTGGTGAGCTTCTGCAGCTCCTTGTGGAAGTAGGCAGCCTTGTCTACCACGTCCTCCGGACATTTCAGTTCAATACAAGTCAGTGGGTTCTTGCCGGTAGTGGCATAACGCTTAGAGCGACCCACCTTCTTCACATCCTTCTGCGATGGCGTGCCATCAGCCTTGGGAATCACCTCAATCGAATTGTCATCAAAGATGCGGGTGTTCGACTTGAAGCTCTTGATACACTTCCTTCGTGTAGGAGCGGAGGCACCTTGTACCTCCTGCTCCTCTGATTTCTGTAAATCTTCCATTAATTCCAAATATTCTAGGGTCATGATGTTCTTTCAGTGGTTAGTGGTTAGAAGTTAGTGGTTAGAGATTTGTACCGTAGGTGTTGAGTGGCATGCCAGCATTTCTCTAACCCCTCACCTCTCACCCCTCACCTCTATTTAACGTTTATACGTTCAATATAAATCGTCGTGGCCTGTTTCTGCTCACCTGTCTGCTGAGAGTTCCAGCCACGTACCACCATGGTACACTGAACCTGATAGAAGTAGTTCTTGTCGTACTTCGGGCAATTCACAGCCCGCTCACCAGTAATCTCACCGATAAAAGTATCGATGCCGTCGGTCAACTTGAACTGAACACAGTTGATTACCTTTTCCTCACCCGTATTCTTGTCGGTGTACTTTCTCTGCAGGAGCTCCGACTGCTCCACAATTTTAACTGTCTTTTCCATAACTTTTTCAATTTTCAATATTCAATTTTCAATTACTTTTTAATCTCATACTTCGTTTTAATTCCAAGCCCCCTTCCCATAACACCTCTCGCAAGTTCTCGATAAACATCAGCTCGAAGGTGATCTAAGAATGATTGAAAGTTATTCAAATCCGGCTTCATACGCTTTGACTTCATCACAAGCAGGAAGGCATCGGCAAGCATCTCTGTCAAATGACTCACCTTCGGCATTTGCAGACTCAGTAGATTCCCGATCCAATTGGCAATATCACGAACAATCTCATCGTAATTACCTTGTGGATTAATACTCGATTTGTTTTTCTGTGAAGCAATCTCCACAACAATCTCTCCATACGCATTCGGGGTATAAAGATCGCCCCAATAATACTGTTTCATAATCTCTAAAATCTTAATTCTAAATTTCTTTTCATTTCTTGAGAATGAAAAGAAGGTAGTCCTTCGTTTCATCCAGCAGCTCAATTCCTAAGTGGAAGTACTCTTGTTCCGGATTCAGATCCAGCAACTCTACCAGTCTTTTCGCCAAATCAATGTTGGTAAACTGAAGGCTGCTTGAACCAGCCCTGAACTTTACATCGAGCCCCCTGTTGCGATTAAACATCAGAACCACATCGGTCGACTGGCGGCTTCTGGTCAGCAACATGTGAGTCGATAGCTTCTTAGCTATCATTTTCGAATGCTCCATGTTAAATGTCAGGTGATTACCTTTCAAAGTCAGCGAACAGGTGTTCTTAGGAAGCCCCTGGTTGTTATTTCTCGACTGAACATCGATCACCTCCAAATCCAAGCAATCCAGTTGGATAGCCTCCCGATTGGCAGCCTTCTGCTGATTGATAATCTGATTCCACTCCTTATTAACTGCCAACCAGAACTCCTTGCCGAAATAATTATTGGGATAGCTGAAGGCCTGTGGAATCACATTCTCAGCTCGAGTCATTTCCAAGTACTCATCCAGCGAAGAAGGATTCGTCATCAGGTGGTTCTTTTTGTAAGTATCAGCAAAAACCTGAGAGATGTTCTTATCACTGAGGAACTGCTTAAACATTTGAATTTCTGAATTCTTCATAATTAATTTTTTATTTAACGTCGCCCCCTTTCAGGCGACCTTTATGTAATTAATAAATAATGTTCGTAAAAAAACTGCCGCGTCTCACGACGGGGCAGATCAGGGCAATGTGGGCTGAAAACCCATCTCACCAAAAACCCAAAACAATGCAAAAATATATTTGTATAATGAACGCAGTGTTATTTTTGTTTCAACAAGTCAAAGATCAAAATTTGCCGGCTGCAATCTAGATTGCGTTGAATCATGAATTCGACCGCAAAGGTAGGCACAAAAAAAACGTCCCAGAAGGTCTGGAACGTTTTGGTAATGATTTGGTAACGTTTTGGTAACGTTTTGGTAAAATCAGTTATGAGGAAAGCTTACTTTTCTTAATTCCTCGCCTAATTTCAGAACAATCTCCCTACACCATCTGAAAATATCCTGATCCATGTTACTAACCTTCACCTTATCCAAATAACGAGGATCATAATCCATGAATGAGCATGAACAGATACGTCTGATGTTATTATAATCACACGTTATCTCCAACTCACTCTCAAAAGGCAAGCTCTTGATCTTCTCACAAGACTGCTGCACATCAACGGGATAATTGCATACCCAACGCAGAAACCAGTAGGCTCCTGCCATTTTCTGCTTGTTGTTTATCACCTTACCCTTACCAACACAAGCCAGCAATGCCTGGGCTATCTGCTTATCGCTGTACAAATCACCGTCGCTCTCAGCCTTACCATGACTCATGTTACCATAATAGTAATTGTTCTGGGTATGCATAAACTGATTCCCCGAGCCGCTGGTGCAGTTAGCAAATCCCCAATGAGGGATTTCTACATTATTAATATATGCCCATGCGCTGAAAAACTTGTCAGTATCGTGTACCTCATTTAATTGATTCTCCTCCAGCTTTGCACGCCAACCATATTTGCGGGCCATCTGGTCTAACGATGATTCCACAACCCTTCCTACTTCGAGACACTCCTCTAACCTACCATCTATCTTCTCTATCCATATAAAGTTAGGGAAGAGTCTCGTGTCTATAAATACATGAATATTCGTTAGGGCTGCTGGTCTCGCCACTTTCATCAGATACATGCCATCCTTAGGAGGCTTGGCGTATTTGTGAAAGTAATCAGTTTTAGGGTTATTAAGGTATAAGCCGTTTTCTTGGAAGTCCACATCACATATCGTCTGCAGAACTTCCGAACCCGCTAAATGCCCTTCGTCTCCCGTAGTCAGCTGCTGATATTCCATGCAGCAGTTGTAGAATAAAAATTTATCCATAATTTCTGGTTTTAAGTTAAGAGACAGCTCAGCCATCTCTACGTTGATAATGATGTTAGCTTTCATTCATCCATTCAAAAGCCTAGCTCCCAAATAGATGGCGGGCGGAACAAGAAATCTTATTGAAAAACGGAGACGAAGTGCACCTTTGATAAACAAAACAGCATCCCAGGAGTTACCAATCCCTATGAAGGTTTCGAAAATCGCCAATGCACACGCCTCCAAACGGGGCATGAGCTTGACGCCTTCGCTTCCTTCATAATTCACATGTGGTAACTTTGGAATGCTTCGAAAGTTTCGGCCCTGCTTATACCAATAAGATATTTACCTTCAAAAGATAAACTTGCTGCAAAGATAAGAAAATTATCTTTTCAACCCAAATTATTCTATAACTTTTTTCCTTTCTGTTGCGTTCACCTCCTTCTTTGTAGGTTCAACATATACTCGATTCTATTACCTTATTATATATATTATATAACCTTCTCCCCAGCCAAAGTTCTCTCAAAAGCATGCCTTTTATGTCCTGCTTCAGCTATCTCGAAGAATATATCATACATCACATTCCTATCTTGTCGCGTACAATTACGCCTATCCAGCATAGTGAATACAGCTTCAGCCATGATCTCATAGATGTTCTTATCATTCACATCGCATACATCATAGCACTCTTTCATCAGGCGATTACCCGTCTTGATCTCTTCTTTTGTAAATCTGGGCTTATAAGTATATTCTTCCAGATACTTATCGAATGAGGCACCCGGGTCAAAACGTAGCTTCAACCCATTACCCAGATAGTTGGCAAACTGCCTTACATCTTCCATAGTGGTGATATGCTTCACCTTGAATGCTTCGCAATTAAACAAATTGCTTACTCTTATTTGATTTCTTTCCATCATTTAAATCTTCATACATATAGGTAAGCCTAGTATTAGACTTAACCCGTAATACAATCTTTTTGAGTCCTTCCGAACCCTAACGGCTTGCAAAATTACTGCATATTTCCTTAATTACCAAGCAAAATCCGGACTTTTTTTGAACTATTTTTTAAGTGTATTGTTAACGATTATTAAAGTCAAAGTTTTCGTCGATAACATTTGGTAAAACCATTTTTTTGCTTTATTTTTGCGACCGAGCATTAATTGTTTGGAGTTTATCCTAAAACCAACTTTTTCTTTAATGTCAATGTAAACATTATCGGGATCCTCAGCGATGAGCGTCCCGTTTTTCTTTCACCTACCTACTACCTCAAATATTGTTAAATATACACCAAAGTTTTCAGAATTCCAAATAAAAGAATTACCTTTGCACCCATCTTTGAGAAATGTAATAAACAACAACAATCGATTGAATACCATTCGCAGCGATGCGCCGGTATTGTTATCAAAGGAAACTTCTTATTCATAAGATATTTCGACAAGCGGGGGCTCTCAGTGATTGAGACACTCCGCTTTCTTTCCCCAAAATAGCAGAAAACCGCCAAAATATTTGGAACTTATCGAAAATCTTCTTATCTTTGCATCGTGAAAGGAGAAACCAAGTAGAGCCACGATGTGCGGAACGGTGGCATCTGCGTGATGATGAGCAATTCGACCTTGCCGCTTGGTTTCTTTCTATACCTACCACCCTAATCTACCATGATTACAGTTCCTGTTTCTTTCATATCGCCTCCGCACTTAGGACATTTGCTCGGAACCTTCTCAGTTTCGATTACTCCCATCATACCCATGGTACGACCTTTCTTGGTGCCAGTTACGGTATAACCACAACCATTGCACTTATACTCTTTCAATGTTCCCATAGTCTTTACAAATCTTCCTCACTGGATATTAGCTGTTCAAGAACATTATCAGAAGTACAATAATTCAAAGATACATAATAAAAATTATCATACTTAACCTTTATATGAGAAATAACCAAAACCACCTGTCCTAACATCAAACTTGAAGGATCCTCTGTTAGATAAAAAACTGATTTAAATGTACCTTCATTATTTGCAAGTGCAAGAAGTTTCAAATTGTCGGAAGTTGTTCTTTCAATATAATTATCATCAAACTTCTCTATACTCTCATGCAAAAAATACTTCTTGCTAAGAGAACTTTTTAGATTATCATATATTTCTTTCAATCGTTTGAAAGAAGTTTCATTTGGAAATTTTATACTAACTACCCCTACAACATCTTTATTACTAGAGGTAGGAATTATTGTCATAGAACAGCCTTCATGACTAAAAAACGAACCAACAAGTTCATATGCTTTACGATCTTCCCACGCATAATCAAAATACTCTGACTTACTAAATCCCTTTGATTCCATTATGTTTAAAAGGGTTTTCATCTCCAAACCTGGTTTTAATTCCACACCCTTTACTGTTAAATAATGACCAATTTCAGAAGCCACCTTATCTCTATAATCTTTATATGCTTGAGCGTCTAACTTAGGCTGAGCATTAACCAATAATGGCAAAAAGATTAAGAATAACAATAATTTCTTCATATCGCGATTGTTTTAAGTTAATTTCTGATTGCAAAGATAGGTTATTTTACTGATAAATACAAATTATATGGATAAATTCTTGCAATAATGATTTAATTCTCGTATCTTTGCACCCGAAAGCATCAAGAGCAGTCGCCTTATGGCGGACTCACCAACCGAGCTTAAATAGCTTTAGCCACGGTGGTAGTACGATGCGGAAGCATTATAAACTTCAAAAAATTAAAGTTATGGTAAATCACATTTATTACATCAAGTTCGCCCTTAAGTTTGCCGATATGCAAATTGGGCAGTTAGTTAGTGAATTCAATCGCCAGGCAGGACTCAACGCCTGGACCAGTATGCGCGCCTATCACGATAGAGCCCTCATTGACGAGTTCCAGAATCGTGGTATCGATCTCTCCCCCATCACCCATGATGGCAACGTAAGTTTCAAGCACAAAGTCTTCTATGACTTACAAACAAATAGGCTAATTCCTATAGGTTAATCCTATTTTCAATTCGGTTAATCTTAATTGGATTATCTCAAAAATTACTCCGCCCCAAGCCGTCTGCTCTGGCTTCAAGGCCAAGTAACAAAGAGTCAAATGCTAACATTCTTTTCCACAACTGAATTATCGATGGATGTAAATTTAACTAATTTACCTTCTTGAATAATAAAGCCTATTATTACTTCTTTCTCACTTAAACCCTTTGCTCTTGGAATAGACCTTATTATCATATATTTATTACCCATCTTTCGAAGAATAATTGAACCCGACATGTGCGATATATACTTGCCTAACAATAATCTATTTCCATTTTTAATATTGCATATATAATAACCACTCTCATCTTCTTCTATTCTATATTTACCATTACAGAAGGATTTACTATGTATGCAGAAATGACGAATGAGTGATTCTTCATAAGTCACATTATTTGTTTCTGTATTTATATTTGACGTAGTTATCTCCTCTGGCTCAGATTTGATTTGACAATTTGCTTCTTGTACTAAAACCATTTCTTCGTTGCCTTCAGACATATCAACTTCGCGTAGATCATAGTTGTCCACATTTCTAACACCTCCGTTTTTCGAATGATTTTGGCATTTCTGTTCACCTTCAAAATAAACATCCCATTTACGATCCTCATCTGGAAGACCAAATGAAGAATAAAGGCCCACATTATCTAATATTATGCACTTTTTTTCACCATTCTTTCTCAAACCTCTTCCTACTTGCTGAACATACTTTACCAAGGATTTAGTTGGTCGAGCAAGTTGGATGAATTCAATATCAGGGCAATCAAAACCTTCACTGAAAATATCAACATTAACTATAATATCTATTTTACCTGATTTAAAATCATCAACCAACATTTCCCGTTTTCTTGCAGGAGTCATACTATCTATGGAAACTATCCGAATACCAGCACTCTGGTATTGAAGACAGATATGTTCGCTGTGGGTTCTAGAGATGCTATAAATTATACCTTTCTTTCCTAAAGCTAATTTCTTATAACTGTCAAGTAGTTGGGCCCTGATATGATCATTATCCATATTCCTTTCCAAAGCAGTAACCTTATAATCTCCTTCTATATCAAATTCATTAATTGACTCAATTGATTTTTTTATAGATGAATTTAAGGGGATTGAATAATAAGTATATGGTGATAGCCATCCCTGATTTAAAAAGTCCTTAATTGGCATAGATGGGATAAATGCATCAAAGTTCATACGGAAGCCTTCATTGTTCATTCTCCAAGGTGTAGCAGTTACACCTAGTTTCTTCGAATCTGGATAAAGGTGCCAAAGCTTTGTATATGAATGAGCTACGGCATGATGGGCTTCATCAATAATAATAAAATCAATATCAAGATTACGCGCTATATTCTCGTTTGCACCATGAGTAATTGTTTGGATAGATGCAACTTGCACAGGCTGAGACAGATCACGTTTCTCCTTTTGGGTTCCTGCAATAATTCCATGAGGAATGTGATATTTCTTTAGGCTTCTATCAATTTGGTCTATTAACTCGCTTCTATGTGCAACAATTAGAATCTTTTGACGATGTCCATTTCGCAACCCCCAAACATTAATATCTCTTATAATAGATGTAAAAAGCCTCGTTTTTCCTGTTCCAGTAGGCATCTGATAAAGGATATTATCCACATCGTTCCATTTGCTAAAGATTTCGTCCTTAGCTTTTTGTTGATAATCGCGTAGCGAATTATCTTTCATGCATATTTCCCGATAGTTAATCATTCAGATGGCTGAAGACTCTCCAGTATGATATGCAATTCGTCGACCTGGGCCCGAGTCAGAGGCCTGGATTTGCTAGACGTCCAAGAAGTACGATATGAAATAAGGTCACTTAGCCACTTTAGTTTGTCCTTTCTCGACCTAAATGGATCTTCTTCGGATAAACGAATTGAAAATTCATCTTCAAAAGTAACATAACTTGGGTCATCTTCCTTTGGTATAATCCAATTCTTTTCTATAATATCTTTATAATCTGCCACCTCTAAGAAATCTGGCCAATTACTTTCATCAAAGTCAGGATCATCAGCATCCATTCTTTGCATACATTTTCCCTTTATTTCAATTATAGTCTTTTCCCATTTATCCCCATAAAGTTCCTCCAATTTCTCTAATACACGATCATGGAGTATATGCTCAATTGTTTTACCATAGTCATGACCTTCTTTCTGAAGGGTTTCGTCTTGCGACTCTTTCCACTCCTTCAAACCTTCTGGTTGATAATCCGGGAATTTTTCATTAATAGCATTTTCAAACATATGAAGCCATGTGGTATCTGCACTTTGTCCCTTTACAACAAATAATCTATTTTTGTGTTCTGCAGGAGGATTTGTGAGATAATCAGCAAGTATATCAAAATAAGGAGTCATTTCTTGAACCTGTTGTTCTGATGTAGATTTTTGATTCAATTTACCTTCATAAATCAAATGCTTATTCAATGTTCCAACAATAACAATGAATGCATACGTCCCTCTATTATCCTCTAAAAAATCTTTAAAGGTTTCTTCTGGGAGTAGTTCATACATTTTTGCATAACTATTTATGAGAAGATTGGAAATTCTCTTTTTTGCATCATTCATGGCCTTACCATGATCAAGATTATTACAGTCATAAAGGCAAACATCGGTATCCTGAATATAAGTTTTATTCGTCGCCTTAGGTAATAAGCTTGATTTATTTAATGCCGTATCAAACGGCTTAAATGTCAATTTTGCACTATCTTCACCTACCGAGATCTTTGAGTATAGAACACTGTTTGCGTTAATTGCAAGCTCTTTAATGATTGCAGATCGAAGAGCTAACATTCTTGAGTCAGCTCTTTCAGAATCCCAATTTATATCTTCAGCAAGATCTAATCTCAGACTAGGACTAACTGCCTTCTGGTTCTCGTTTATATCCATAAAAATCTTCAATTGCTCTTGAGATTCCATATTCACGAAAGCAACAACAGGTATTGTGTTTTTATCCTTATATTGAGAACCTGCATAGCCGTATACCCTATGTTGACCATCTATAATATATGCTATTCCATAAGCATTAGGAATGGAAAGAATACCAAACCGAGAATTAGTATCGCCCGTATTTGAAGATTGTTCAAATTGAACTTTCAATTTTTTATTTGGGGAATCGAAGTTTATGATAATGGAATTAGCGAAGTAACCACCATCATCAATGAACTTTGTAATTCCCTTTAACCTTGAAGGAACCAACAATCGCTGATATGTGGGCGCCATAGAATCATTCACTTTTGTTCTATGGAGTACGAAACCTATTTTTAAGAGTATGCTAGGTTCGATTGACAACATATAATATTCATGACCTCCCATCTTACCCTTTAGAGCAGGTATCTTTATTCTCTCATCACTAATACGTTCATTCTTGAACATTAAGCCAAAGAATTGATATTTGACGGAACTCTTGTAAGCCTTGATTAGATTATTAATATAATTAAAACTATTTTCGTTGAAATGATAAACATTGTTATCCTTCAAACGTTGTTTATCTTCTTTTGAATCATCTAATATATAATTTCGGGTAGCGAAAATAAACTTCACTTTCTTTTTTTCTCCATATATCTGACGAAGAGCTTTTGTTACTCCATCCTTATATTGACATAAATTATCGATGTCTTTCTTAAAATTTGAGTTTTTAATTTTTTCAGCTGCTTTACATTCAACGACAAATATCGCCTCATCGTCAATTGCGACAACATCTAATTGATGATGATCTCCTTCACCAGGTCCCCATTGTACGACCAAGTTTTCATCGTAATTTAGTGTCCTAAATCCTAGATTATAGAACATACACCAAATATCATCTTCAAATTTCCTTCCAGCATCTTTTTCTCTTTGAACTTTAGCTTTACGTTTTAGCATTGTTACAACTTCCCAACCTTCTTTCTCGTAATCAGAAATTTGATTCAGTTCAATTGTGAGAAAATCGTAAGGGGTATTCTTTGACTTGAATTTACTTTTAAGCATAGTAGCGTCTTCTGCTATCATATGCTCCTTAATCTTCTGAACCTGTGATTCACTTAAGAATGCCATATCGATTGAGTTTTAAGTTCGACGATTTAATAATACGATTACACCATAATACAATAATATGCGCTCTACGTTTAAAAGTTGAGCTAGAAGCAATTTCAGGATGATAATAAGAAACTAACTCCTGAGAAAAATGTTCAATATCAGAATCAGGAAGGACATACGCTCTTGCAAATACCTGCCCCATCAATTCATCGGTAATTATTCTTTCATATACTCTTTCTGTTACACTATGAGGATCTTTTCTGAAAATATCTTCACACACCGCAGATGGGTATCTGTTTTTCTCTACAAGATCAAGATATCGACAAGCATCTACATAATATCTAGCTTGGCGCACAGCAAATCCTATGAAGTCAGCAATTTCGCCTTCACTGCATCCAGGATGATAGTGTATATATGTCATTACATCTATCACTTTATCCAAATCGTTGGCTTGTGGAAGTGACTTCTTCATAAACCAGTTATTTTTTTAGTTTGACTTTTGGATTTACATAATTTTTAATAAGTACTTCTTTCTGTTTCTCTCTCTTATCTACATATGCATTTATATAGCGAGGGGCTAATATAGTCTCAAATGAATACCCCTTATATAGTTTTTCAAAATATGATGTACCATCAGGGTTATTACTGAATGAATTACTTAACATTATCTTACAGCCCTTTGCTGTCATCTTATCACAGAAATTCTTTAATTCTTCCTGTTCAGGATCTCCAAAACTACTTTTGGAATATTTTTTAAAATTGTATGAACCCAATAAAGGGCGATATGGAGGATCAAAATATATTAAAGTGTAACCCTTCCCTATTTTTTTAGAAACAATTTTGTAATCACCAGACATTATATCAACTCTTTTTAATGCCTCATGGGCTGCCATTATTGTATCAGTATTGCAAATCTTAGGCTTCCTATAATGACCAAAGGGTACATTAAAATCACCATTGAGATTTTCTCTATACATGCCACGAAAACAGGTACGATTTAAAAAGATCAAATATGCAGCTTTCAATTCTTCTGATATATCACCCTTATTATATTCTTGCCGAACCTTATAAAAGAAGTCTTCTCTTTCTTTCTCACTCAAATTGTAATATTTTTCCTGTAAAGGCATTAATAAACCAATTAAAGTCTGAGGATTCTCCCTTATAAGTAAATAACACTTTATTAGAGTTTTGTTGATATCATTAATTATTATTCGCTTTATATTCTTGTGATTATTAAGCATATGGAAAAGCATTGCTCCTCCTCCAACAAATGGTTCTATATATGTTACTTTTTGCGAATCAAAATCATCCGGAAGCTGAGATTCAAGAATATTTAGCAAATTACCCTTACCACCAGCCCATTTCACAAATGGTTTGGCAGTTATTAGGTTATTATTACCATTCTCAAAAGAATCAACTACTTTATTTTTAGTCATTGGCGTCTAGATCTATTATTACTCTCTTTCTTTTCTTATTTCATCCAGCGTTTTGCCCTTGAAGGTAAAATGGGCTGGACCTTGATACTCTCTTAATTCACTTCCCTCGACTGGCATATATTCCTTGCAGAAACCAGAGAGTGTGAAGATCCTATTTTCGTAATCTATTTTATTTCCACCTATAACTCTTACATTAATTCCACTTGGGGCAAAGGTGATAATATCACCATCCTTTAAGCCTACCATAGAGAAATTAAACGGTGCGCGGCGTGCTTTCTTAGCTTTTGGCTTAGCAACCTTTTTTGATGACTTTGCTATCATAGGGGAATCTTGAGGAACAGAAGCTTCAGATGAGTCTGCATCCTCAAAATGTTGTTCGATATAAATTCTTAGCGCTTTGTACTTATCCTGCGAAAGATTGGTGGTAGCAGGACGACCACCCAATAAATGATTTGCTTGCAGGGCGAATAATTTCAAAGCCTCGCTATGTGTTTCCGCTATGGGGCGAACCAAGAAATAATATCTACTATTACCTTCGCTGTTAGATGTTCCTGTTTTGGAGAATTCATCTTCGACATCCATTTCAGGTGAGTACGGCAACTGACTATCAATTACCTCTACCTTAAATCGAATGGCGCTCTCTGGACTTGAAGAATAGAGATAAGCTATATCGCCTTTCTGCACATTCGTTACGTTTGATGCTTGTGTCCAATATACCTGACCAAGTTTCTTGAAACAGCCTTCAACATCAAAGAATTTCTTGTCATAGCACATAAGCCAGATTTTATTATCCTTGGATGGTTTTGCAGTGTGATGAATAATGGGCGAAGGAATTACAACCGCAGAACTCTTTTTAATAGGGCTGCCTATAAGAGAACGGAAATCAGCTAACAAATGAGCCCCTAACTTACTTTCTTTTGCCATATAAGATATCAACTTCTCTTTTCCCTCCTCTGAGTTCCAATATCTCGTAGCATAAGAAAGCCTGAGCTGGTCTTCGCAGAATGATATTAGCTTTTCTCTGTCGTATGTATCATTCCTAAGAAGTTCGAAAAGCTTATTTCCGCTATTTGAGTCCTTTTTATAATCAACAGTTAGAATTGATCTTGCTTCGCGTTCTTCGCCATCAATCATTAGATAGAAAAGTTCCAGTTTCTCGCCAAAGTATAGACCAAAACGACTATCAGCTACTTTCATGTATGACGATATTTGATCGTAATCCTTTATCTGCTGTTTGTGGGCTGGTCTCTTTAATTCTACAACAATCTCTGGCTTATCCTTACCCTTTATAAACAAGGCAAAGTCAAAACGCCACTTTGTCTGCTTATTAATGACGTACTGCTCTTTTAGATTATTCTTGAGCCTATTCCACCCAAGAGCTGAGAGAAGGTCTTTTGCGACTTCTTTTTCAAAGGGGATCTCAGCTATACCTTTATTCTGGCTTACTTCATCACAAAGATTGTTCCAAACTTGATCTGTCATATAGTACATTTATAGTCATTTCATATGCAAAGATAAAGGATTTTATTGAAATCAACAAATAAAAAGGTGATTTTCTTTAGAAAACCACCTCCATGCATATAAGAGCACTCATTTATATCTTAATTCGCCATGCTGTTTTTGCGATTATGGTCGATTGTGATTCTGACCATCTCACTTAAATCTTCAGGGAACATCTCGCTAAAGTCCAAATCCTTTATCCTTTCATAAAATTCTGGATGTTCCATTATCATGGTTTCCACTTCTGCCTGAGCTTGAAGGAACGAATCTGGATTATTTTCAAGATTATCCAAAGCTATCTTAATCACTTCCTTTATATCTTCTTCAGACATGTACTTTAATTTCTCCCAAGTATCCATTGCATTACAATTTATGATCACTCATGATTTAATTCTCTTCATCTTCTTCATCTTCATCGGACATATCGCTGCCCTGTTCAATTAGACGACCCATATGAAAACATGTCAGGAAACCTTCTTCAAGATTTTCACTATCTTCACAACAATCAGCTTTTTCCAATACATCAATAAAAGATGCTGACGCCATTGCCAAACCTGTCAAAGCCTCTAGGGGTGACAAATTGTTTTTCACCATCTCGTGCATAATTAGATGCAAGATCATTTTGGAGAACTTATCTGTACCCATAATCTCCTTATAATGTTCCATAATAACCTTGTCCATCCCCTCTTCGTCAGCACCATAACTATCATAAAGCCGACGTGCTTCTTCCTTAATTTTGTTTGCCATAATTTTAATGTATTAATCCTGATTCAATCTTATATTTATAAAACGAGATGCAAAGGTAACACAATAATTCGACAATACCAAATCATCCCTGAGTAATTTTGTACCTAGAAGTTTCCCACTTTCCCACTTTCCCACTTTGGACATTTAGGTTTTTGAAAGTGAAAGTTGGAAAAGTATAAGGTACAGATAGTTATTTTAAAATTATATTATTATATATATTATATATAATATATA
>Ga0310697_10003850_pt1 | contig 15006 bp, 13 predicted proteins | sample 172DNAGHGlowgp2_FD_203883 | JGI IMG/M metagenome (GOLD analysis project Ga0310697, IMG submission 203883) | Sheep rumen microbial communities from Palmerston North, Manawatu-Wanganui, New Zealand - 1728 DNA GHGlow gp2 (v2) (version 2) | ecosystem: Host-associated > Mammals > Digestive system >...
CGTACTGGAGGATGATGTCCAGAAGCATGGACTGGCGGTCGTAGGAAGAGTAGTTGTCGATGTCCACGAAGGCGTTCTGCTGGAGATAGTCCTCCCGGATCATCTTCGCGGTCTCCATGGTGAGCCGGTCTGCGGGGGAGAGGGAATCCTGTCCCACCAGCTTGACGATCTCCTGGAGCTCGCTCTCCTGCTGGAGGATGGCTACGGCCTTCGCCCGGTTTTCCAGGAAGCTCCGGCCCAGGTTCTTCTCGAACCAGCCCCGGAGATTGTCCATATACAGGGAATAGCTGTTCAGCCAGTTGATGGCCGGGAAATGCCGGGCGTGAGCCAGACCGGAATCCAGGCCCCAGAACACCTTCACGATGCGCAGGGTGGCCTGGCTGACGGGCTCGGAGGTATCGCCGCCGGGAGGGGAGACGGCCCCGATGGCGGTGAGACTGCCCCGGCGCACTTCGCTGGAGAGGCACTGCACGCAGCCTGCGCGTTCATAGAACTGGGCCAGACGGGAGGCCAGGTAGGCAGGGTAGCCCTCCTCGCCGGGCATTTCCTCCAGACGGCCGGACATCTCACGCAGGGCTTCGGCCCAGCGGGAGGTGGAGTCCGCGATGACCGCCACGTCATACCCCATGTCCCGGAAGTATTCCGCGATGGTGATGCCGGTGTAGATGGAGGCCTCACGGGCCGCCACGGGCATATCCGAGGTGTTGGCGATGAGCACGGTCCGCTTCATCAGAGGCTCTCCGGTGCGGGGGTCCTGGAGCTCGGGGAACTCCATGAGCACATCCGTCATCTCGTTGCCGCGCTCGCCGCAGCCGATGTAGACCACAACGTCCACGTCCGACCACTTGGCCAGGGCGTGCTGCACCACGGTCTTGCCGCTTCCGAAGGGACCGGGCACCGCGGCGGTGCCGCCCTTGGCGATGGGGAAGAGAGTGTCGATGACCCGCTGGCCGCTCTGCATGGGGGTGTCCGGCAGGAACTTGGCCCGGTAGGGCCGCCCGATGCGCACAGGCCAGGTCTGCATCATGGTGAGGTCTTTTTCGCCGCCCCGCTCCAGCTCGGCTACCGCCACGGTTTCCGTTACGGTATAGTCCCCTTCGGTGATGCTCTTCAGGGTGCCCACCACCCCGTGGGGGACCATGATCCGGTGGGTCAGGGCACTGGTCTCTTCCACCGTGCCGATGATGTCGCCGCCGGTTATCCGATCGCCGGCCTGCTTGACGGGGACAAAGTGCCATTTCTTTTCCCGGTTCAGAGCGGGGATATCGATGCCACGGGCGATGGTTTCGCCGGCAAGGGCCCGGATCTCCGTCAGGGGGCGCTGGATGCCGTCATAGATGTTTTCCAGCATGCCGGGGCCCAGCTCCACGCTCAGGGGGGCGCCGGTGGTGTATACCTCCGCCCCGGGTCCGAGGCCCGCGGTCTCCTCATAGACCTGAATGGAAGCCGTGTCGCCGGTCATGGTCAGGATCTCGCCTTTCAGTCCCTGGGCGCCGACCTTGACCACGTCGGCCATGCCGGCGTCAGCCAGACCGTCCGCCACCACCAGCGGCCCGGATACCTTGATGATTTTTCCCATAGTCAAACTCCGTTCATTCCGAATTCCACCGGCTTTCCGGCGGGAGTTTTCAGTCGATAGGATCTGAGCCGGAGCTCAGAGGATATTTGCGCCAACGGCCCGCTCCACGGCGGAGGTGAGGGCGTCCATGCCCAGACCCAGGGTGCCGTTCTTGGAGGGGATGGGGATGATGGCGGGGGTCATGGATTCCTTGGCCGCGCTGATCTGCTCCCGAAGGGGGGCGATCAGCTCCTCGGTGATGTAGATAATGGCGTAGGGCTGGCCTTCTCCCTTCACGGCGGAGTTGAACACCGCTGCGGCGTTCTCCGGCTCCGCGGGGAACACGTCCAGACCCAGGGCCCGGAAGCCCATGACGCTCTCCCGATCCCCCAGCACCGCGACCTTGTATGCGCTCATGCTTCCTTCGCCTCCAGTCGATAGAGGTAGCGGATCAGCACGTTCTCCCCAAAGGGGGTATACCGGGCCTGATCCATCCAGTTTGCCAGGAGGGTGCGGCAGCCCTGCTCAAAGGCGGAAAAGCCGCCTCCCCGGGCCGCACGCTCCGCCTCCGTCAGAAGGGGAGCCAGACCGGTGCTCCGGTACAGGGCCAGAACGGCGCCCACGTCCGGATAAGCCGCGTTCAGGGCCTTCAGGGAAACGGTGCCGCAATCCGTCAGCACCTGGCTGAGCAGCTCCGGCTCCACGCCGCTTTTCAGCATGCGCACCAGCGCCCGGAGGTTCAGGGTGTCCGCGTTCAGCGCGGCATAGTTGATGAGCAGCTTTGCCTTTGTATCGTCCGCTGTTGCCTTCAGCTCCTGCACGTAGGCTTTGTCCAGCAGAAAATCCGCCAATCGGGGATCCTTCGTGCGGGAGAGGACCTCGTCCGCCTGGAAGAAGGCCTTGCTGAAGGTGGGAGTGAGCTTATCCGTCTTCCCGTCCCGGTAGGCCATCATCAGCTCCTCCCGGGTCACCCGCCCCAGGGGGGAGTAGAGCCGGGAATTGTCCGTATTGGCGGCGATGCTCTTGAGAAACACCTTGGCGTTATGGTAGTCGTATTTCACCCGGAAGAAATCCACGATCTTCGGATCCGGGGCGAGGCTTTCCAGGTCCCGGAGAATGGCGGCCTTGTCCGTTTCGGATCCGGTTTCGCCTGCCCGGGATTCCCGGGCATGGAGATAGGAGGAGAGAAAGAGGTAATCCGTATCCTTATGCTTTCTCACGGCGGCTCCTTATCCGAACAGCAGCGCGGAGGCCTTGCCCGCCAGCTCGTTCCGGCGCAGGGCGGCCAGGGTATCCAGCGCGCAGTTCACCTCGATCTTCCCTTGGGAGAGGATCAGCCCGCCCACGATGGGGCGGCATTCCTCCGCCAGCGTCAGACTGCCGGAGCAGAGGCGGTTGGCCTCCTCCACCACCCGGGCGCCGACGCGGGCCTTATCCCGTTCATTGAGGATGATCTTTTCCTGCTTCGTTTCCGCGGCGGAGGCGGCGAGCCTGGCCAGCAGCTTCGCGTAGGGTTCGTCCTCCATGGCGCAGAGCTGTTCCACCGCCCGCTGAAAGGCCCGGGCGACCAGCTCCTGCTTTGCGCCCAGAAGCTGCTTCCGGTTCTCGGTCTCCTCGGCGGCCAGGAGCAGATCGTACTGCCGCGCGGCCTCGGCCTCCCCCTCCTTCCGGAGGGTTTCCCGCAGCTCGTCGGCTTCCCGGTCCGCGGCGGCCCTGGCCTCGGCGGCCTTCTGTTCCGCCCGGGTCACGAGATCCTTCGCTTCCTGCTGCGCCTCCTCCCGGATGCGCAGCGCGATGTTTTCGATCCCTTTCATCTTACTTCACGTTGAGGATCATCAGAATGGAGGCGATCAGGGAAAGAATCGCGTAGAACTCCACGATGACGCAGAGGATGATGCCCTTGGACCAGTCGTCGGGCTTCTTGGCGGCGATATTGATGGAGGCGGCGGCAACGCGGCCCTGATACTTGGCGGAGATGAGACCGCCCAGCATCATGGGGATGCAGGCGACCAGGTAGCCCAGGCCCTGGGTGATGGTGAGGGACTGAACGCCGTTTCCGCCGAAGATGCCGATCTGCAGCAGCACGAAGAACCAGATAACGAAGCCGTACAGACCCTGGGTGCCGGGGATGACCTGCAGGATCAGGCACTTGGTGAACTGCTCGGGATCCTCGCTCACCAGACCGGCGGCGGCTTCACCGGTCATGCCGGTGCCCCGGGCGGAACCGATGCAGGAAAGGACGGCGGCGAGACCGCCTCCCAGAAACGCCAGCGCGAGACCGCCGAATGCATTGATGAACTCAGCCATGGATGGATTCCTCCTTAATGATTTCAAAATACTTGGTTTTCCGGTCCAGGGGGCGGAAGGGCTTGCCTCCGTCCACATAGAACTTGCCGAAGAATTCAAGGTACTGCAGCCGCGCTGCGTGGACGTATGTGCCGATCACGTTGATGCCGATGTTGAAGACATGACCGATAACAAAGATGGGGATGAAGAGGATCACGCTGCCGAAGAGAGAGCCCAGTACGTTCACGATGCTGGCCACGATCCCGCCGGCCAGCATGAGGGCCATCAGACGGGAATAGGACAGGATATCGCTGAAATAGCTGGTGATGTCGTATAGGCTGGCAATGCCGCCTACGATCTTGCCGGGAATGGTGGGTTTGGCCCTTCCCTGGGTCAGCACCAGGGCGGCGACGCCGGCAATGGCGATCCACCAGAAGCCCCTCAGGGCTCCCACGGCGATCCCGGCGAAGAGGAGCCACCAGCTGCCCACGTCGAAGAGCGCGTCCAGGGGCTTCCCGTCCCGGATGAGGATGTACGCCTTGACCCCCATGCCGAAGAGGATCTGAATGACCCCCAGAACCAGGGACAGGATCAGCACGGTCATGGGATCCGCCAGCGGGTTCAGCAGGGAGGGGATGGTCACTTCCTTCCCCAGGAGCTTCGCCACCACGGGGATGGCGTCCCCGAAGAAGCTGCCGGTGATGATGCCGAAGATGGCGGTGGTGACGCCGCATTCCAGCACCAGGCGGACCATGTTCTTTGTGCCGCCGGTGAGGCGGAACTTCTTCTGTACGATCAGGGAGAGGATGATGAACACCAGGCCGTAGCCCAGATCATTAAACATCATGCCGAAGAAGATGCAGAAGAACGGCGCGATCAGGGGGTTCGGGTCCACGTTCCGGTAGTCCGGCAGACTGTACATCTCCGTGACCATGTTCAGGGGCTCCGTGAGGGCGTTATTCCGAAGCTTGATGGGGACCGTATCCCCCTCCTCCGGATCCGCCAGCTCCCAGGCGCAGCAGTACTGCCCCAGCAGCTCCTCCAGCGCAGGTACGCTGGGCTCATCCACCCACCCGGTCAGGGCGAAGGCAGCGGAGGTATGGAGCAGCGCCCCGTCCGCTTTTGCGGCATCCAGCTCCAGGGTAAGCCGGTCGTACCAGAGACGGATGAGGCGGCGGTACCGGCCGCATTCCTTCAGATAGGCTCTGGCCTCCTCCATCTCCTGCCGGGCGGACTCCTCCGCCTTTCGGGCGGCGGCGATGTTTTCCCCGGCGGTGCCGGTGCGCCCGCCGGTGGGGGCGCGCTCAAAGCTGAAGGAGCGGAGCACAGGCTCCACGGCGGATTCCAGCTCCCGGGCGTAGACCACCAGGACCCCTGCCCGGTCCCGGTCGGCCCCGGCGGGAACGATGCCGATCTCCCCGCTCACCTCCGCCAGGGCGGACTCCAGCTCCTCCGTCCCCCGGGTCAGGGGGATGGAGCCCAGGCGGATCCGGGTGCGGCGGGTCTCCGTCATCTCCAGCGGCAGACTGAGGGGTTCCCATAAAGCCAGGGAATCCGCCAGGGAACGCTGGGCGTAGATCTCCCCCTGGAGCTGGTCCAGGGTGGCAGCGGCCTCCAGGATGCTCCCACAGGCCCGCTGGGCTTCATCCCGGATATCCGCGAAGAAGTCCGCTTCCGGGATCCGGTCCCGGGCGGGGAAAAGGCCGGATTTTTCATAGGCATACTGCTTCAGCAGCTTCAAGGCGGCTTCCGCCCGCTTCTGCTGCTCCTGCAGTCCGGCGATGCGCTGTTCCCGGTCTCCGCCGGGATCCGGGGTGAGGTACCCCTCCGGCGCCTCGCAGGGGCGAAGCTCCACGCAGCCCAGGCGCTGGAGCTCGTACATTAGGTCCTCCTGCTGGCTCCCCAGAGCGGCGAGCCGCAGTTTTTTCATTTTTACGATCGCCATATCAGACCTCGGAAAGTGCCTGCGCGACCCAGGCGGCGGCTTTTTCCATGTTTTCCTCCGCCCTGGCCCTGAGCTCGCTGTTCTTCACGTCAGCGACGGCCTGCAGTTCCTCCCGCCTTCTGGCGGCCCGTTCCTCCCCGGCCTTTACCAGGGCGGCGGCCTCCTCCTCGCCCTCCCGGCGGGCTGCTTCCAGGGCGCGGATGCGGTATCCTTCGGCGGAGCCCTCTGCGGCGGCGGCAGCCTCCTTCGCCTCCTTCAGGATGCGCTCGGCCTCCTTTTCCGCCTTCAGGATCTCGTCGATTCCGTCCATACTTTCTATCGCCTCCCATGTTCGGAGTATTCTGGGATCTCAAAACTTTATAAAATAAGTCCAGTTTATGAATTATATCTTATTTCATCGGGGAATGCAATGATTTTCCGGTAATTCCGCACAAATCATTCTGCCCGTATCCGGCAGCGCCGGATACGGGCAGAAACCGTCGTTTCCTTTATTCGCAGTACAGCTTCCGGGAATAGGTGTAGACCTCTTCCAGGAAGACGGGGGTGTTGGCCCAGGCGCCGTAATGCCCCAGGATGGCGGGCTTGCCGGGCTGGTTGAACTGCTTGACGAAGGCCCGGGCAGCCTCCCGCTGCTCCTCCTCGGAGGCGTGTTCCGGATCGAACTTATCCGGCCAGACGCCGAAGACGATCTTATCCCCGTAATGGTCGTACAGGGCGTGGATATCGTTCATCACCTGGGGATCCCACTCGTCGAAGCCGCCGTCGATGAAGCACTGGACCCGGTCTTCCCCGTGGCCGCAGGAATGGAGGGTGGCGTAGCGGCCCCACTTGTGGATATGGCCGGTGAGCTGCCGCATGAAGGGGACGAAGTAGGTATAGGCGATCTCGTCGGAGAAGAAGGGGGCTTTCTGGGAGCCCCAGTCATCATGGATGTTGAAGCCGTCCAGCATGGGATAGTTTTCGCAGAGCTTGTCGACGACCTTGCAGGCGAAATCCGTGGTGGCCTGGAACAGCTCCAGGATCGCCTCCTGCTGGTCCTCGTCCACCAGGGCCATGGCGGCGGGGGCAAAGTCCATAAAGCTGATGAGCCGCTCGAACCAGAAGCCGTTCACCAGGGAGATCTGGTAGGGGAAGCGGCCGTCCAGCTTCACCTTTTCCGCCTCGCCGGCCCAATCCCAGGTGTCGATATCCGGGAAATGGATGACTTCCTTCCAGTCGTTCACATCCTTCAGCAGGGGCTCGCCGGGGCGCACGATGGAACCGCCCACGGTGGCGATGTACTCCCATTCGATGCCGAAGCTGTCCTTGTTGTCATGACCCATGCCCCGGCCCAGGTTGTCGCTGTACAGGGCGGAGCCGATCATCTTTCCCTCGTTGGACACGGGCATCCAGAAGGGGCGCTTCTCATAATACAGGGCCATCATGTTCTCCCGGGGGGTGACAGGGAAATTCCGGAGGGGGGTGGCGGGGCGGCCGAACATGCCGGGCAGCTCGTCGACTACCTTGAGCTCGGCGGGGACGTACGGAATCTTGCGGAACATAGCGGTATCTCCTTTCCTCTTGCACGATTCTATCGTTATTTCCTTTGCTCAGATCAAAGCCAGAAGCCGGGCCAGAACGCCGTAGCTGCGCTCCAGGCTGGCCAGGTCCATCCGCTCCCGGCGGGTATGGCAGTCCTCCTCTATGGGGCCGTAGGTGATGATGTCCATCTCCGGGCAGAGACTGCTGAAGATCCCCGCCTCCAGACCCACGTGGAGGGAGAGCTCCTTCAGCTCCTTGCCCTGCTCCGCCAGCACCCGGCGCAGAGTCTCCCGCAGGGGGGAATCCGCCCGGTAGGGCCAGCCGGGATAATCCGACTCCAGGGTGAGAAAGCCGCCGAAGATGGAGCTCACGGCTTCCACCTGGCGGGAGACCTCCTCCCGCTGCCCCTGCAGGGGGCTGCGGATGCTCATGCGGAACCGGACCTCGTTCTCCGTCTGTTCCAGAACGCCCTGGTTCAGGGAGACCAGAGGGATCCCCGACTCCGGGGAGGGGACCATCGGACCGGTGGGAAGCAGATAACCCATGCTGATGAGGGCGCCGCTGTCCTCCGGGATCATGGCGGTGTTCACCCGCTCCGTTTCCTCCAGGGTCAGATCAATATCCGGCTCATCCCGATACAGCTCCCGCTGCTCCTTCAGCACCTGGTGGGCGGCGTTCTCCAGCAGGTTTCCCGGCGCCGAAGAGGCGAAAAGAACCCGGAAATCCGTGGGAATGGCGTTTTCCCGGCTGCCCGCTGCGATGCGGATGATGCGGATGTCCGCTCCCCGCTCCAGGAGACGGTACAGGATGCGGAAACCCATCTGGATGGCGTTTGCCCGGCCGCTGCCGATCTCCGCGCCGGAGTGGCCGCCCAGGAGACCGCCCAGGGTGAGCATATGGCAGGGGAGAAGGGACTCGGAAAAGGACACGGGAAAATGGAGGACCATGCGACGGCCTCCGCTGGAGGTGACACAGGTTTCCGTCTCCCCCATGCCGTCCAGATTCACCATGCGTCTGGCGGAAAACATATCCCGGCCCAAATGCAGGACCCCCTCCATCCCCACCTCCTCGGCGGCGGTGAAGAGACACTCCAGGGGAGGATGAGACAGCTCCGGATCATCCAGCAGAGCCAGCATCAGCGCCGTACCGGCTCCGTCGTCCGCCCCCAGGGTGCTGTTCTCGGCGCTGACCCAGCCCTGCTCCACCCGCAGCTTCGGCGGCGCGGGAGGGCCCAGATAGACCATATCCGAATGGCTCTGGAACAGGATCGGTGGTTCGTTCTCCCGCCCGGGGGAACCGGGTTTGGTGATGAGCAGGTTTTTCGCCGTATCCCGCCGGCAGGGAAGTCCCCGGGCGGCGGCAAAGGTCTCCAGATAGTCGTTTATGGCATCCTCGCCCCGGGAGGGGCGGGGAATCGCGCTGATCTCCTCAAAGAATCGGAAGACCGGGACGGAAGCATCCAGGACGGACATAAAGACCTCCTCAAAATACATGAAACCGTAATATTTTCTCCATTATATTCGCTCCCCTGCGGAAAGTCAATCGGGCGGCGGAAGAGGAGCAGATTGCAATTGACAAGGCCGCCGCATCAGCGATATACTGCAAATAACAGGGAAGGAAGGGACTGCGGATGGCGAAACACAATGCTTATCGGGATATGCTTCAGGAAAAGCCCATCCTCTGGAGCGATCGGAAGCGCATCCTGGGTCTGCCCGTCTCCTTCACCCGTTACCGGGTGGACGAAGACCGTCTCTATCTTCAGGTCGGCCTTTTCCGTAGCGAGACCAACGAGCTGCTGCTGTACCGGGTGCTGGATGTGAAATCCGCCCGTACGCTATGGCAGAAGCTTTTGGGGGTGGGGACCATCACCTTGTCCAGCAGCGACCAGTCTACCCCCAAGCTGGAGCTGAAGAATATCCGGGACTGTGACCGGGTGCGGAAGTTCCTCTCCAATCTGGTGGAGAAAAAACGCAGCGAGCTGGGCATCCGGGGCAGGGAGCTGTATGGCTCCGGCGTGCGCCCGATGCCGGAGGAAAGCGGGGAACATGCCGTTCCGCCTCCGGGCGGACCGGGCCCCGGTATGCCGCCGGATCTGGATGGGGACGGTATCCCGGATTATCCGCCGGAAGACCGCCGCTGAAGCGGCTCAACACAGGAATAAAGAGAAATCAATAAGGAGGAAACACCATGGGCAAGTTTTTGATCAAGGCTTCGGACACCGGGTTCCATTTCAATCTGGTGGCCACCAACGGGCAGATCATCGGGACCAGCGAAAAGTACAAGAGCGAGTCTTCCTGCAAGGACGGGATCGAGAGCGTCCGCCGCTGCTGCGTGGGCGGCGTGGAGGACCAGACCGTTGAGGGCTTCGAGAAGGTCAAGCATCCCAAGTTCGAGATCTTCGAGGATAAGGGCGGCAAGTTCCGCTTCCGCCTGAAAGCCCGGAACGGGGAGATCATCCTGGCCTCTCAGGGCTATAAGACCAAGGATACCTGCCTCAACGGCATCGAGAGCGTGAAGAAGAACGCCCCCGAGTCCCCCGTGGAGAAGGAAGAGGAATAATTCCGGTATCGGTTTCGGCGCCGCCTCCATGAGGCGGCGCCGATTTGCGTTGATTTCCTCAAAAAGCGGAAAAACCCCAGAAAAATCCCGTCATACTGGGTGAAAGGAGGCGCGGCCATGGAAGACACGGAGATCGTTGAGCTCTATTGGGCCAGGAACGAGCAGGCCATCGAAGAATCCGACGCCAAATACGGCCCCCTCTGCCGGAGCATCGCTCTGCGGGTGCTGGAAAGCCCGGAGGACGGGGAGGAGTGCGTCTCGGATACCTGGCTCCGGGCCTGGAACGCCATGCCGCCCCGGAGGCCCACCCGGCTGGGAGCTTTCCTGGGGAAGATCACCCGGAACCTGGCCCTGGACCGGTGGCGGCGGGAGCACGCGGAGAAGCGGTACGGCGGAGAGACCGCCATGGCCCTGGAGGAGCTGGAAGACTGTGTCTCCGGTACGACACTGGAGGAGGAGGCTCAGCGCCGGGAAGTCGTGCGGGCGCTGAACGCCTTTCTGCGCAGCCTGAGGCAGGGCGATCGGGAGCTGTTTCTCCGGCGGTACTGGGGCATGGAGACCCTGGAAAGCCTGGCAAAACAGACGGGGCTCTCCCTGGGCGCGGTGCACCGGAGGCTGGGAAAGCTGCGGGAGAGTTTGCGGGAATATCTGCGGAAGGAGGGGATCGACCCATGACGGCATGGGAACTGACGGAATGTCTCGGAGAGACGGAGGAGGAGCTGATCGAGCCCGTTCTCACTGTCCCGGCGAAGAAGAAGCTGAGCCGACCCGTCCGCACCGCCCTGATCCTGGCGGCGGTGATCGCCCTTCTGGCCCTGCTGGGGGTGGCAGCCAAGGAGACAGGCTTCCTGGAACGGCTGTTCCCGGAGAAGTTTGAGACCATTGAAGAATATGTGAACCATATTGCGGCGACGACGGAAAACGACAGCCTGCGCCTCACCCTCCATGAGGCGGTGACGGACGGGTACACCCTCCTTCTGGCCTACAGCGTGGAGCGGCTGGACGGGGGCAGCATGGAAGGATGGACCCTGGACGAGATCATCTGCCCTCTGACGGAGGAAGGCTACCCCGCGCAGGCGTTGAGCGGCAGCTGGAGCGAGCCTCTGGATACCGGGGTCACGGATCCCGCAAAGAGGACTTACCTCTATCGGGTCTACGGCTGGAAAGGCCTGGGGCGCGTCACCTTCCGGCTCTTCGGCCTGATCCACAAGGAGACCCGGGAGAGCTTCGCCCCCGGCTATCTGGAGGCGGAGGCGGAACTGAAGCCCTGCCTCACCAAGGTCGCCGGGCCCCAGGGCGGCGCGGAGGCGGAGAAGATCTACACGGAGATCGTGCTCTCCCCCTTCGGCCTTCGGGCCAAGGTGATGACGAATATCACCGGGCTGACCGAAGAGGACGTGGCCAGACCGGAGAAACCCACCTACAACGACCCCTGGACCGGGAGCCTGGAGCTGGTTTTCCGGAATGGGGAGGAGAAGAGCCTGGACGCTGCCCCCGATTCCTATCTCCGGGTGGATTCCGGTGTCCAGGGAGACAGTCTCCTGGGGGCGCGCTTCGAGGATCCGGTGGATATCCGGGATGTCCGGGCCCTGCGGATCGACGGGGTGGAATACCCCCTGGAGAAGGGGACGCCCAGGGAGCGGCAATACATCTGGGATCTCGAGGTCTCACCCCTGGAGCAGATCCGGGCCTGGCTCTACGGGGACCATACGCCGGTCCATCCGGAGCTCACGGCGGAGGGAGAGGCGTTCTCCCTGGCCCTGGACGGGGTGTGGACCGACGGGTATACCACGGAGCTGCTGATGAAGGTGCAGAATAAATCCGATGAGCCGGTACCCTATGATCAGGATATCTGCGAGCCGGTGAACCTGGGCGGCAAAGCTTCCTTTGAGACCCTGGACGCCAAGGGGGAGCGGGTGGCCGTGGGGGTGCGCTACGCCGGAACGGTGGAGGGGCTTTCCGCCTACGCCCTGGACTGTCCGGAGAAGGCCCGGACCCTGGTCGTCCGCTTTGCGGACACGGTCCTGACCGTCCCCCTGGATATGCGGGAGCTGGGGAAGCTGCCCCAGATCGTTCCCCAGGAGCCCAGCCGGGGGATTGAACCGAGTCCAGAGAGCACGGCCGAGTATCGGCAGCGGAGGTTCGACAGTCTCTTCACGGGCTATACGCCGGTGGAGGTGGACCTCACCGCGGATAACGGCGTTTACCGCATCAACGTCGAAGAACTGGCCCACCGGGGCGGCGGCGGCAGCGGCAGTCTCCGGGCCTGGGTGGTCTGCTCGGCCCTGGAGGGGGATTATGACCCGATCCTGGAACTGCTAAGGGTGCGACCCTCCTTCACCTGCCTTGTCCTCTCTGCGGGACAGGAGCTTCAGGCGAACGCGTTCGCCGGCGTAAGCGGCACCTATGACAAGGAGACCGGGGTGCAGATCTACTGGCTGACGATCGACTATACCGGGGACTTCGATCATGTGGACGCCCTGCGCCTGGTGTGGACGCCTCCCGCAGGAGACCGGATCGCCCTGGATCTGGAGCCCACCGGGTAAAAAACTTCATGAGTTGCCGGAAAGCTCTTGTCAGCTTTCCGGCTTTTGTGTTACTCTTACCGTAATACGAATCTAACAAACCAACACAGACAGGGGCGCAAGCATGAATACAGCAGACTATCAGGCCATGTATCAGGATAAGCTGGGCAGCGTTCAGGATTGCCTGGACTGCATCGAGACCGGGGATATCCTCTGTCCCGCCGGGAATCTGTGCGAGCCGGTGGAGATCCTCTCCAATATCCAGAAGATCGTTCCCCGGGTGGAAAATATCGAGATCCTCCGGGCCAAGGGCATCCCCTACCCCGTGTACGGCATGCCCGAGATGCGGGATAAGATCGACGTGGTCTCCCATTTCTTCGAGCCCGGCGTCCGGGAGGGATACCGGAACGGACTGGTGACCTTCTACCCCTGCCACCTGCACGATTATCTTCCCGTGCGCTATCGCCACCGGAAGGCCAATGTTTTTCTGGCGGCCTGCACCCCCATGGACGAAAACGGCAATCTCATGGTCTCCGGGGAGATGCTCTTTGAGACGGAGGCCATCGAAGCGGCGGATAAGATCCTCCTGGAGGTGAACCCCGCCCTGCCCAAGATCAAGGGGTCCATCACCATCCATATCAGCCAGGTCACCCGACTGACGGAGGTGAACACCCCCCTGTTCATCGTGCCCCGGAGCGTCCCCACGGAGGTCGACAAGGCCGTGGGCGGCTACGCCTCCGAGCTCATCAAGGATGGGGACTGCATCCAGATCGGCATCGGCGGCATGCCGGATACCATCGCCTCCAACCTTTTCAACCGCCATGATCTGGGCCTGCATACGGAGATGTTCAGCTCCTATGTGGGGGACCTGATCGAGGCGGGGGTCATCAACGGCAGCAAGAAGAATGTGGATACGGGGCTGCATATCGGCTCCTTCGTCCTGGGGGACCAGAAGCTGTTCGATATTCTGGAGAAGAATCCCAACGTGCGCATCTGCCCCGCCAAGTACACCAACGACCCCTTCAATATCGCCAGGATCGACAATATGGTCAGCGTGAACAGCGCCCTGGAGGTGGACATCACCGGCCAGGTCTGTTCCGAGAGCATCGGCCCCACCCAGTTCTCCGGAGAGGGCGGCGCCTTTGAGTTTGCCTACGGCGTCTCCCAGTCCAGGGGAGGCCGGGGGATCATCACCCTGCCCTCCACCGCCAAGGGCGGCACCGTCAGCCGCATCAAGGCCACCCTCACCCCCGGCGCGGTGGTGACCATCACCCGGAGCATTGCGGACAATATCGTGACGGAATTCGGCGTGGCCCGGCTCAGCGGCCGCAGCGTCCGGGAGCGGGTGAACAACCTCATCGCCATCGCCCATCCGGATTTCCGTGCCGAGCTCCGGGCGGAGGCCAGAAAACTCGGATATCTGTAAGCCCTTCGGGCTTCGACCCGGACCCGCTTCGCCGGGCTCCGGGTCGATTCGGGTCTGCGCTCCGCTCCCCGCAGGCCCTTCAGGCCCGCAGTCCGCTCCGGGAGCAGGTCTTTCGGCAGGAATGCATCCTGCCGAAAATGTTCCCATTGGATTCGCGCCTGCTGGCGCGAACTCTGCGAGGCAAAAAAGAATGCCCCGGTACCGCAATGCGGTACCAGGGTTTGTATTCTGCCTGAGACGTCAGAACATGATGTCGTGGGGCAGACGCATCTTTTCGATCTCCGCCACCGGGGTGCCGAACTTCTCGGCGTTGTACTCGTCGATGACCTTGCACATGGAGGCGTAGACGCCGGGGAACACGCTGCCCGGGCCGCCCTGCACGATGCAGGGGATGAAGTGGTTGGGCACGTTCCGATCCAGGCAGGCCCGGACCACCTTGTAGTTGTTCTCGTCGCTCCACTCGGTGAAGTCCACGCTCTTGTTGTCGATGTCGCCCATAAAGGTGATCTTGCCGCCGTACTTTTTGTTCAGGGCGGGAACGTTGTTGATCTCCATGCAGCCCTGCCAGACGTCGATGCCCATCTCGATCATGGCGTCCACGATGTTGGCGCCGTAGCTGTCGCTGTGGTGCACGATGAACTCGGTGCCGTGGTCATGGTAGTAGCCGTAGATCTGCTTGTAGGAATCCACGAAGAACTCCTCGAACATGCTGGGCCGCAGGAAGGAGTTGGTGCCGCTGCCCCAGTCGTCATGATGGAACATGATCTCGGGCTTCAGATACTTGCAGATCTTCTCCGCGCACTTCAGCTCCCACTCGGTGAGGTACTTGATCAGGTCCTGGACCTCGTCGGGGTAGGTGAGGTAGTACTCCAGGGCGTTGGTCATGGAGCAGAGGTAGTGCACCTGCTCGAACAGGCCGGGGGCGAAGAAGGATGCGGTGAAGGCCTTCTCATGGTCCACGTTCTTGTACATTTCCCCGAACTGGGCCCACTCCTCCTCGGTGAACTCAATGTCGGGAGCATGGACGTAGTCCTGCCAGTGCTCGATGTCCTTGATGACGATCTTGTCCGCGGTGTGTACGGGGAAGGCGCCGGGGACGTTGTCCGGCCAGGACATGGTGACGCCCCAGGCATTGGGTACGTTCACGATGCCCTTGGCGGGGGCGCCGCCGTTGTGCATCAGGATC
>Ga0310697_10003851_pt1 | contig 15005 bp, 7 predicted proteins | sample 172DNAGHGlowgp2_FD_203883 | JGI IMG/M metagenome (GOLD analysis project Ga0310697, IMG submission 203883) | Sheep rumen microbial communities from Palmerston North, Manawatu-Wanganui, New Zealand - 1728 DNA GHGlow gp2 (v2) (version 2) | ecosystem: Host-associated > Mammals > Digestive system >...
GAGCACCAGCTGCGTTGTAGATAGCTACGATAGCCTTAGCTGCTGGAGCTGCTTCCTCAACACCTTCGATAGCATTGGCATCACCTGCATCGCCAGATTCTTCCTTCGCGCTGGCTGTACCATAGTACGTGAGTTTGAAGTTGTCTGCTGCCAACCAGTTAGCGTTAGTAGACTTAGCCATTACACCAAGAGTAATAACAGATTCTTTATCCAACTTGAATGTCACATCGAAATGCTTTGGAGAAGCATCCTGAGTGTCAAGCAGCGTAGAGTTAGTCTTACCTTCAGCATCGCTGACAAAGAGGACGAGTCCCTCGATTGCAACAGTTGCATCTGGTTGCCACTTAGCATTGATGTCTGCACCGAGAGTGTAGGTACCAGCTGGGAGAGTGGCGGCAGTAGTTTGTTCGATAGTACCATCGCTCAATATTGCACCCGATCTCCAACACTCGATAAATTGGTTCAGAGAAACATCACCATTCGTGTAAGTGTTGTTGTCTTGGTATCCGTTGTTCTGTCCCAGAGCCATTACAGTCCAACCATCAGCCTTGCCAATACTCAAGTCTGGGTTCACAATGAAGCCTGTTGCATCGTATGGGTCATCGTCTGAAGCAGATGCCATTTCTTCCTTGACCTTCTTCAACTCAGCGTCTGCTTTAGCTGCATTCACTTTATCAGTCAAAGCCTTCACTCTAACGGTCAAATCATCCAGCTCTTCATTATTCAAATCCATATATGCATCACCTGCAATTTCCTCGTCCATCTCCTTGACTTCTGCAAAAATAGCAGCATTAGGATCAACGGTTTCCAAAGCAGTGCATGCATCATCATAAGCCTGCTCTGCAGCCTTATAAGCATCAATCAACTTGATGTTTTCCTGAGCTGCAACGAGTGCCTCATTAGTTTCAATCAGCACATCATACTTAGCTGTATTGTTGAGATCGGTCTTGATAGACTCCTTGTAAGCATCTTGTGCTAATTGAAGAATTGGATCAGTCATGGCATCAGAGCTGTTCTCAATGAGATCAGCAAGTTCTTGGGATTTGCTAGCAAGCACTTTAGCAGCCACTTCTGGATTCTTTGCACGATAAGTCAATTTGAAATTATCCCAAAGAGTCCATTGTGCAGCATTTGTTGGACCGTCCAATTTGCGCAAACCGAGACGCAGTTTACCATCCTGTACGATACCATAAGCAGACATGGTGAAGTTACGTGTTGGATCTGTAAGACTGAATGCATTCGATGCTGATGTCATGCCATCAAGTGTGTAAACCTCAGTTCCGTCTGGATGATAAGTGTTGGTGTTTGCTTCATCCAACTCTTTGTCCTTAAACTGGATTTCCATCACGTTACGAATCTTGGAAGAGAATTCGTTGATGTACACTTCTGGATATACCTTAGCGTCACCCTTCATTTCTGGGTCATTCACATAAGCCTCATAAGCAGCTTGGTTGGCAGCTGTACGATAGAATGCCTGTACAGAAACCTCATAAAGACCATCCTTCACACCTTCAATTTCCTGATAGATGTCGAAGTTCTGCTGGAATGCCTCTGCGCAATAGTTGTTGGCATTACCACCGTGCCAGTTAGTCAAAGAACCAGTACCACCCTTTGAGGTGTCAAGGCTCCAGCCCTTACCATCAGCCTCTTCGAAGCCAGGGTTCTTAATTAAGCTAGTCAGGTCAGAACCATCCACAAGGGTACTTCTTGTTGCTTCAGCCAACAAGTTTTGCAAGTAGGTAGTTTCGGTTGCGATGTCTTCAGCAGAAAGAATACCTTCAAATCCACCAACCCCATAATCAGGGATAATCACCTTGACAGGACCATTAGGGAATTCCCAAGTAGCTACATCCTCAGCATTTTCAGCTTCCATGTAGTCTGAAAGCTTGTAGAAGTTGTCATCATCACCAACATTCTCCTCCAGCCATTTCTGTGCAGTAGCCAATGCCGCAACGTAAGCAGCGTAGTTAGTCTTACTGGTCGTAACCTTCTCAACAGCAGCATCTACGTTCAAGATGGCAGCAGAAACAGCATCTTTGTTGCTAGCATCTGACAATGTTGCAAGAATAGTCTCATAGTTCTGCTTTTCTGGCTTGCCATAATATGTTTCTCCTTCGAAACTAATATTATATTTGCTCTTCACGCTTTCAGCCCACTTCTTGTAAGCATCAGCACCATTTCCAAAATAGTAGAGTTCGAAGTCGTCGAAAATAGACCAGTACATGCCATTTGTATTGCTAACTCCAATTCTCAGAGTTTCTCCAGCAGCCAATGGTCCATAAGCCTCGTTGCGATAACGATTGGTACCATCATGGAAGTAGTCAACAGCAGCAACCATTGAGTTAGGACAATACAACGTATGCTTTACTCCTCCCTCTTCGTATGCGTAATCTGTCTGACCTCCGTTTCCAATCTTTTTATCCACACTACCACCCTGTGATACAAACATTACAGGAGTGAAGTATTGTCCAAGTGTTTCAGACTTCATGTAGATTTTTGTTTCAGAAACAGCACCACTCTTCCACTTAGCATAATCATCAATATGATTATCGTTATGACGAGAATAGCCATTACAAGCAACCATATAGACACCTTCTGGCAATCCTTCTATATCCTGATATACATCAAATGCGCTGCGCCATACCTCTGCACAAGTGGACTTATCACCACCGGCACCGAAACCTTTAGACCAACCTGTGAAGTCACCTACTACATCGAAAGTACGATTTACAATCTTCTCAGAGATGTTTACAGGGTTCTCTCCGGATGCGTCCTTCAGTTTGTAGTTTACAGTGAGTCCCTTTAAATCTTCGCTGGCTTTCTTAAGTTCTTCTGCGGTAGAAGCAGGATTGTTGAAAACAGCTTGTATAGCAGACACATCAAGCCCCGGGCAATTAGCAGCTGCTTCATCAAGTTCTTTAGCAAGAACTACCGCAGCATTAAAGATTTCCTTCTTAGGCAACCATTCTTCATACGCTTCCTTGCTTACAAAGTACCATTCGTCATAAAAATCGCCAGTGAATACATCGAGTGCGTGTTCCTGTTCTTGCTCATCTACATAAGTGTAAGTTTGAGAAGGGTCGTAGAAATAAACGCGAGTATTAGCATTACCCTTGAAATACTCAGCTACACCGTAATAGCCCATACCTTCCACCGGATCAAATTCTGGAATCAGACCCACAGAAGTTGTGTTGTGAATCTTGTAGATGTTATTGCCCATAGGATCAAGAGCCCACTTGTCTACACCTGGATAAGCCTCTGTTTCGTCCAGAGTTTCGTGAAACTTTCCATCGTTTGGAGCATCTACCCATGAACTTTGCCAGTCGTTGGCAGAAACGAAGAAGAAATTTCCCTTCTTTGCTACCGAAGGATAACAACGGAAATAGTAACTACCCTCAGCATCTGCTACAGGCTGAAAATAAATAGAGTCTCCGAATGTAGGGGAAATGGAAGCACGGGTGTTGTAATCATTCCCACCACAGAAGAAGCCCTTAGCTCCTGTGTTGTAAAGGAACTGTGGAGTGCCATCAAATGACGGAGCGGACTTCTCTGGAATAGGTTCCACCCATTGCGCCCAAGCACTCATTGTTGTAAGCATTAAGCTTACTAACATAAGTAATGATTTCTTCATAATGAGTTAGTAATTAATTAATAAAGATTAGTTAAACATTTGACTCGTTCCCTTATTATTAATAATGTATAAATAGGATGAAGTCGTTATTAGTTAGTCTCTGACACCAACTCTCACGCAAGAGAGATGGCATAATTTTAGGTGACAAAGGTATGAATTATTTGCTACACAAACAAGCCTTTCCTCAAAAAAAATGAGGAAATGACTAAAAATGAACAAAAAAGGAGCAGTGTGAATGATTATTGCTTGGATTTCTCGAGAGCAACATTGATATTCGGGCAAATGTTCTCTTCGCCAATGAGTTCGTTGAAGCCATTTTTGACAAGAACACTACGTACATAATCGTTGACACCCGAAAGGATAATCTTGATACCTTCTTTTTTCGACATCTCGATGAGATTGGTCAAGTTGTGCATGCCTGTAGAATCGATGAAGGGCACCTTGCGCATACGGATGATACGTACTTGCGGACGTTCTTTCATGCGCACCATCACCTCTTCGAACTTGTTGGCTATACCGAAGAAATAAGGGCCATTGATTTCATACACTTCCACATTCTCGGGAATCGCCAAGTGCTCAATGTTGGGATTCTCTGCCAAGTCGGTCTCTGCAGTGGGGTCTATCTCGTCATCGTCGGTGAGCACACTCACTTGGGTGGTCTCTGCCATACGACGCATGCAGAGGAGGCATGCCAGCATCAAGCCCACTTCGATGGCAATGGTCAAGTCGAAAATGACGGTGAGCCCGAAAGTGAGCCAAAGTACAAAGATGTCACTCTTGGGGTTGTGCATCATCTCACGGATGGTGCGCCAGCCGCTCATGTTGTAGCTGACCACTACAAGCACTCCTGCCAAACAAGCCATTGGGATATATTTAGCATAAGGCATCAGGAAAAAGTATATGAGGAGCAGCACCACGGCATGAATGATGCCGGCAACAGGAGTCTTGCCACCATTGTTGATGTTGGTCATGGTGCGGGCGATGGCACCTGTGGCTGGGATGCCTCCGAAGATGGGGCTGAGCACGTTGGCAATGCCCTGACCAATGAGTTCCTGATTTGAGTCGTGCTTGTGTCCAATGATACCATCTGCCACGGTGGCGGAGAGCAGACTCTCGATGGCGCCGAGCACTGCTATGGTGAGTGCTGGTGAGAGCAAACCCTTGATGTTGTCCCAATTCAGCGAGGGGACATCTGCTTCTGGCAGGGATGGGTTGATTTCGAACCTGTCTCCGATGGTGTCGACATGGATGCCAAAGTAGTTCGTCATGATGATGCCTGCAACGGTCATGACGATGATGGCGATGAGTGAACCAGGCACTTTCTTGCTGATGAAAGGGGTGCAGGCTATGATGACCACGGATAAGACACCGACGATGGCTGTGGCAAGGTCGATGGTGGAGAAGTTCTGTATGTAGCATACCCATTTCTCGATGAAGTCAGCAGGCACAGCTCCCTCTATGTGGAGACCGAGCAAGTCTTTTACCTGGGTGGAGAAGATGGTCAGTGCAATACCACTCGTGAAACCTACGATGATGGGGTAGGGAATGTAGCGGATGATGGTGCCGAGGCGCAACACTCCGAGCAAGATGAGGAAGAGTCCTGCCAGAACTGTGGCAATGGCAAGCCCTGTGAGTCCGTACTGCTGGATAATGCCATAGATGATGATGATGAAGGCACCTGTGGGTCCGCCTATTTGTACACGACTGCCACCGAATGCGCTGATGGCGAAACCTGCTATGATGGCTGTGAGAATACCTTTTTCGGGTGACACACCTGATGCAATGCCAAAAGCGATGGCCAAGGGAAGTGCAACGATGCCCACGATGATGCCAGCCATGAGGTCGGCTGTAAATTTCTTCTTGTTGTAATTCTTGAGTGCATAAACCAACTCTGGTTTGGAGGGACGAAATCTCTTCATGCTCTTTTTACTTTTTAACTAATACTCTGAATATAAACCAAATGTGTTGTATAATTGTTGGCACAAGCCCATAGTGCTTTGCCATTATCCTGAATCGTTCGTTGAGGGAGGCTCGCCGATTGGCAGTGGTCATGCCCTCGTTGAGATAGTCGGCAAGGGGTTCCTTGATGAATAGATTTTCCATGCCGAGGCGCTCTCCTTCTTTCATGCAGCGGATGCACCAGTCGAAGTCTGCGGAGAACCGATAGTGCGTGTCGTAGAGAGGTGCAAGCTGACGGTTGATGTAGAAGGCTTGATGGCAGACGAGCATGCCTTGTCGGAAGGAGCGCCATGTGAGATGCTCGGGTGGTGTCAGACGCCGATTGCGCAGGAAGTTGCCTTCGTTGTCAACGATATGGGTGTCACCATACAGTATTGCCACGCCGTTCCCGTGTTGTGGGGATGGGAGAGAGGCTGCGATGTGTGCCAGTGTCTCCTTGCTGTGCAGTTTGTCGCCAGCATTCAGGAAGCAGAGGTAGTCGCCTGTGGCTTTCTTCAGCCCCTTGTTCATGGCGTCGTAGAGTCCTTTGTCGGGTTCGCTGCTGATGATGGCATGGGGATAGCGGCGAGCAATGTCCAATGTCCTGTCGGTGGAAGCTCCATCGATGATGAGGTGTTCGACGTCGGGATGGGTTTGTTGCGCCACGCTCTCCATGGTGCGCCCGATGGTGGCTTCGGCGTTGTATGTGACAGTGATGATGCTAATTTTCATAGACATCAATGTATTTTCGTGCCACGGCATTTTCGCTGTAGGTGGTCATCACCTTGTTGCGTGCCTGCCGACTCAATGTGGGATGGTCGGTGGCGAGTGTCCAGAGGATGCCGTCGGCAAAGTCTTGTGCGTCTTTATAGGTCGCCACGTAGCCGTTCTTCTTGTGGTCAATCATTTCGGGAATGCCTCCCACCTTGAATCCGACACAGGGTGTGCCGCATGCCAGGGCTTCCATGATGGTGTTGGGCAGGTTGTCCTGCAGCGAGGGGGTGACATAAACATCCACGGCATTGTAGAGCATGACCATGCGTTGGGGGTCGCTGACGTAGTTGACGGGAATGATGTCGAAGGGCACCTGTTTGCGCACGTACTCTGCCTGACCTCCCACCACCACCACTTCTGTGGCTTGAGCTACGTCGGGATGTGTCTTCTTGATGAGCTGGAGAGCCTCGACCAGCAGTGTGAATCCCTTGCGCTCGTCGGTGATGCGTTGACAGCCAAAGAGGAGCAGCTGCTTGTCTTGTGGCAAACGGAAGGCTCGACGTGCTTCTGCCTTGTCCATGGGAAGGAAGCGCTCGGTGTTGATGGCATTGGGTATGCTGACCACCTTGTGCCCCTGAGTGAGCCGTGAGGTCTTGGCTAAGTCTGCCATCCACTGACTGCACCCGACAAACGTGAGGGAGGCGGTGCCATATATTTTCTCCTTTTGCAGGAACACCCTTTTGGCGAGGTCGTCCCAGAGGCTGCCGCTCATCAGTGGGCAGTCGTGGCATAGGCTTGTGTATTTCTGACAGTCGCCCGAATAGTGGCAGATGCCCGTGAAATACCATTGGTCGTGCAGGGTGATGACCACCCGCTTGCCCGACTGGAAGATGTGGCTGATGTCGGAAAGGGAAAGGAATCCTTGGTTGATCCAATGCAGGTGGATGACGTCTGCCCTCTGAAACTCGGTGAGCTGGGTGATGTCGGTGCCTGTGTTGGCTATGTCCACCTGAAAGAGGTTCTTTCGGCTGAAGTTGTTGGCAATGAAGATGCATAGCCGTTCCCAGACAAACTTGAGGGGTTGCATCCAGCCGTTCCCTACAGGAAGGACGGTGAGGCGGTCGGTCTGCTTGTCGCGCACAAGCATCTTCACCTTGACTCCGTTCTTTTTCAAGGCTTCCATGAGGCGATTGGCTGCAATGGCTGCACCTCCGACGCGTTCAGATGTGTTGACGATTAGGACTCTCATTATTCAAATCGGGTGCAAAGGTAGGGAAGAATTGGGAATTAGGAATTAGGAATTAGGAATTATTTGCGATTCAGGGTGTTTTTTCGTTGAAAAAGTAACAATTCCTAATTCCTAATTCCTAATTCCTAATTAAAATAACTATCTTTGCAACCAAATAAAAACTTGTATGAAAGAGTTTATCATATCTGAGACGAAAGTGGAGACTGCGGTCATTGTGGGTCTCGTCACGCCTCAGCAGAACGAACGGAAGACAACGGAATATCTGAACGAGCTGGAGTTCTTGGCGGAGACGGCTGGTGCAAAGGTGATTCGACGGTTCACCCAACGAGTGAATGGTCCGAGCAGCATCACTTACATTGGCAGTGGAAAGTTGGAGGAGATTGCTGCGTTCATCAAGCAGAAAGACGATGAGGAAGACCCTGTAGGGATGGTCATTTTCGATGATGAGTTGTCTGCCAAACAAATCAGGAACATTGAGAAGGCTTTGCAGGTGAAGATATTGGACCGCACCAGTCTCATCCTCGACATCTTTGCCATGCGTGCCCAGACGGCAGCGGCTAAGACGCAGGTGGAGCTGGCGCAGTATCGCTATATGCTGCCCCGACTGACACGATTGTGGACACACTTGGAACGCCAGCGAGGTGGTAGCGTGGGACTTCGTGGTCCTGGTGAGACGCAGCTGGAGATGGACCAACGTATCATCCGTCATCGCATCTCCCTCTTGAAACAGCGTTTGGTCGAGATTGACCAGCAGAAGACCACCCAGCGGAAGAATCGTGGCAGGCTCATCCGTGTGGCTCTGGTGGGCTATACGAATGTGGGAAAGTCCACGCTGATGAACTTGCTTTCGAAGAGTGACATCTTTGCGGAGAATAAACTTTTTGCCACATTGGACACGACGGTGCGGAAGGTCATCATCGAGAACCTTCCCTTCCTTTTGTCAGACACGGTGGGTTTCATCCGTAAACTGCCCACCGATTTGGTGGAGTCGTTCAAGAGCACACTGGACGAGGTGAGGGAGGCTGACCTGCTGCTGCACGTGGTGGATATCAGTCACCCTGATTTTGAAGAGCAGATACAGGTGGTGGACAAGACATTGGGCGACCTCGGATGTGCTGACAAACCACAGATGATTGTGTTCAACAAGATTGATGCCTACACATGGGTGGAGAAGGAGGCGGATGACCTGACTCCTCGCACAAAGGAAAATATCCCGTTGGATGAACTGATGAAGACGTGGATGGCGAAGCTCAACGAGAACTGCTTCTTCATTTCGGCGAAAGAACGGGAGAATATGGATGAGTTCAGGGTACTGCTCTACAAACGGGTGCGTGAACTGCATGTGCAGAAGTACCCTTACAACGACTTCTTGTATGACAACTATAACACAAACGGAGAAATAGAATGAGAGAACTGACAGTAAATGAAATCGCTCAGTTGGAGGAGCGTGGATGTTGGGCAGATGATTGGACTGACATCTTGGTGGATGAGGCTTTTGTGCCTTCACAAATGACGAACGTTCTGCTCTATGGCCATGTGGAGATTGGCGGTTTGAGCGGCTCTGTGGAAGTGGAAGAAGGATTCCGTCGCCGTTGCTGTGTGCGGAATGCCACGTTGCGCAATGTCATCATTGGCGACGACTGTCTGGTGGAGAATGTGCGTGGCTACATCTCCAACACACAGATAGGTGACCGTTGCTATGTGTCAAACATTGGCATCATCTCGAATCAGGAGGACAGCACCTTCGGTAATGGCACGGAGATTTCTGTGCTGAACGAGGGAGGTGATGCCAACATCATTATTTGTGAGGGGCTGACGGCGCAATTGGCATGGTTGATGGTGAATTTCCCCAAGACGAAAGAGTTGGCAAAACAGTCAATTGACAACTCTCAACCTTCAACTCCCCACATTGGGGCTGGTTCGCGTGTGGTGGGCGTGAAGGAGATGAATAATGTGCGCATTGGCGAGGGGTGTGAGGTGCAGGGCAGCTGCAAACTGACCAATTGCACGATTCTCAGCACCGACGATGCAGGCACGCTCATTGGCTCTGATGTCATCATCGAAGACAGCATCGTGGCAGCAGGTGCCAGCGTCATCGATGGTGCCAAGGTCTATTGTAGTTTCGTAGGTGAGTCCGTGCATATCGGTAAGGGTTTCTCTTCCGAGGCGAGCGTGTTTTTTGCCAATAGTTATATGGACAATGGTGAATCGTGTGCTGCCTTCTGTGGTCCTTTCGCCACCAGTCATCACAAGAGCACCCTGCTCATCGGTGGTGCCTTCTCATTCTACAACGCAGGTTCGGGTACCAACCAAAGCAATCACGCCTACAAGATGGGTCCTATCCATTGGGGCACATTGGATCGTGGCAGCAAGACGGCCTCGGGCAGTCACATACTCTGGCCTGCCCATATTGGCAGTTTCTCCATGGTGATGGGTAAGGTGCAGAACCACCCGCAGGTGCAGAAACTCCCCTTCAGTTATGTCATTGCTGAAGGGCGTGAGACGGCATTGGTGCCGGGCATCAACATCCGCACCGTGGGCACATGGCGCGATGTGGGCAAATGGCCGAAACGTGATAAGCGCCCGCTCAGTTCGCGCAATGACATCATCAATTTCGCCTTTCCAAATCCTTATATCGTGCAGTCTGTTCTCGATGGCAAGACCATCCTTGAAGACCTCTTGAAGAAAAATCCTGAGAATACGGAGGTGTTCACTTATCATGGCTGCAAGATGAAACGTGCCTCCTTGCTGAAAGGCATCCAGTATTATGATTTGGTGCTCAAGCTCTTCCTCCATCGTTGTTTCCAGAGCAATACTGCTGAGACCGACGAGAGCAATGGTGGACGTTGGGTGGATATGATGGGTCTGCTGGCACCTAAGAGTGAACTGGAAAGCGTGGTGCGCGACATCGAGAACGGCACCATCAGTACTGCTGACGACCTGAAGGAGATACTGATGCAGATACATCGCGATTACAAGCAGCATGAACAGGCATACGCCAACTTCGTCATGCAGAACTGTGGCGACAACCTCTTCATTGACCGTGACCACTGGATGCAGGAAGCGGAAGAAGCCTATTCCTTGTGGCTCAAGATGGTCAAGGATGATGCCGAGAAGGAGTATCAGATGGGCGATGTCGAAGCAGAACAACTCCGCGACTTCCTGGAAAGTATTAAGTAATAGACAACCAATCACAAAGAAATGAAAAAAATAATAGTATCCGTAGTCAGTTGTCTCTTGTCCGTTGTCTCTCTCAACGCACAAAATGACAACACAGAGAAACTATGGTATGACACTCCTGCCCAAATATGGCTGGAAGCACTCCCCATTGGCAACTCCCATCTGGGGGCGATGATGTATGGAGGCACTCAGACCGATGAGATACAGTTGAACGAAGAGACCTTCTGGTCGGGTGGTCCTCACAACAACAACAGCAAGACCTCCCTCAATTATTTGGATCAGGTCAGAGATCTCATCTTCAGTGGCAAGGAGTCACAGGCTGAGACTCTTATCAACAACCAGTTTGTCAAAGGTCCTCATGGCATGAAATATCTCACTTTGGGCAGTTTGAAAATGACCCACATGAGTTTTTCTGCCAACAATGTGACAGACTTCCGTCGTGAACTGGACTTGCAGACAGCCCTTTCGAAAGTGACTTTCAAAGTGAAAGATAGCGACGGCTCTTACTATGATTGTTCGAGAACCACCTTTGCTTCGATGGCTGATGGTGTGATAGTCATGCGTTTGGAGTCTGATAAGGAAATGAACTTCATGATTCAACACTCCTGCACCTTCAATACCACCTACAAGAAGGGATTGGACGGCATTATTGCCACTATTCAGGGTGTGGGGCATGAAGGTGTTGACAGCAAACTGAAGGCACAATGTGTCTATAAAGTGGAGTGCGACGGCAAGGTGACCCTCAACGGTTCTTCTGGTGTTCTTTATGTGAGAAACGCCAAGACGGCGACCCTGTATATCTCTGCTGCGACCAATTTTGTCAGTTACAATGATGTCACAGGCGATGCAATGGCGAAGAACCAGAAGTATTTGGAAGATGCCGCCCAATATGACTATGAGACTCTGTTGGCTCGTCATATCGAGGCATACCAGAAGCAATACAATCGTGTACACCTCTCCTTGCCATCCACATCCAACAGCGATCTGCCTACAGACAAGCGACTGGATGCCTTCACGGGCAGTAAGGACTGGGGCATGGTGGCGCTGCTCTTCAACTATGGACGTTACCTGCTCATTTCCTCCTCACAGCCAGGTGGTCAGCCAGCCAACCTGCAAGGTGTGTGGAACGACAAGCGCGATGCTCCTTGGGATTCGAAATATACCATCAACATCAATGCTGAGATGAACTACTGGCCTGCTGAGGTCTGCAACCTCTCCGAGACCTCCGAGCCTCTTTTCGCGATGATCAAGGATTTGAGCGAGACAGGTGCTGTGACTGCCAAGCAGATGTATGGATGCGATGGCTGGATGGCACACCACAACACCGACATCTGGCGCATTGCAGGTCCTGTTGATGGTGCCTTCTGGGGCATGTATCCCAACGGAGGTGCTTGGCTTGCTACTCATCTGTGGCAGCACTATCTCTACACAGGCGATAAGGAATTTCTTCGCGAGTGGTATCCTGTCATCAAAGGTACTGCTGACTTCTATCTCGACTATATGCAACCCCATCCTGGTTACAACAATTGGCTCGTGGTGGTTCCTTCCGTCAGTCCCGAACAAGGTCCTTCAGGCAAGTCAACCCCCATCACGGCAGGATGCACCATGGACAACCAGATTGTCTTCGATGCCCTGTCCAATACATTGAAAGCGGCTGAGATACTGGGCGAGGATGCTGCTTATCAGCAGACACTCAAAGAAACGTTGGCTCAGTTGCCTCCAATGCAGATAGGCAGTCGCAAGCAGTTGCAGGAGTGGCTCATTGATGCTGATGGCAGTGAATATCATCATCGTCACATCTCTCACCTTTATGGACTCTTCCCTTCCAACCAGATTAGTCCTTATTCCCACAACGAACTCTTTGCTGCTGCCAAGCAGACCCTCAAGGATCGTGGTGATGAAGCAACAGGCTGGAGTCTGGGTTGGAAGATATGCTTCTGGGCTCGTATGCTCGATGGCGACCATGCTATGACCATCCTGAGCAACATGCTCAAACTCTTGCCCTCCGAAGAGGATGCTGACATCCAGAAATATCCCGATGGACGTACCTTCCCCAATCTCTTCGATGCTCATCCACCTTTCCAGATAGACGGTAACTTCGGTGCTACGGCAGGCATTGCCGAGATGCTGTTGCAGAGCCATGATGGTGCCGTTCATCTGTTACCCTCTCTGCCCACCAAGTGGACCAAAGGTTCCGTATCGGGCTTACGTGCTCGTGGTGGCTTCGAGGTGGATATGGTATGGGATGAAGGCTCTTTGCAAGTGGCAAACATCCGTTCCACAATAGGTGGTGTGCTTCGTCTGCGTTCTTATGTGCCTCTTGAAGGTGAAGGGCTGACCGAAGCCAAGGGCGAGTGCCCGAATCCGCTCTATGCTCCTGCCGACATCAAGACCCCATTGATGTCGAAGTCGCTGAGTGCAGCCCCCAAACTCTCCGTCAAGACCGTGTATGAGTACGACATCGCCACCGAGGCAGGCAAGACCTACCAAGTGGCACCTGTTGGTTCTGACATCAAGGACATCTCCGATTCGACAACGGACAACGGACAACAGACAACGGACAGCTGGTGTACGTTGAGTGGTGTGAAACTGGAGGGGAAGCCTACGGAGAAAGGTGCATACATCGTGAACGGTAAAATAATCGTGATTAAATAAGATTCGTTTAATTCGAGAGATTCGTGTTCGAAAAAAGAAGATTATGAAAAAGAAAATAATATCTGTAGTCTGTAGTCTGTTGTCCGTTGTTTCTCTCAACGCACAAAACCCTATCGTGTCCCATTGTTATACGGCTGACCCTGCCCCCATGGTATTCGAAGGCAACGACAGCCTCTATGTGTATTGCGATGAAGACATGAACGTGCCAGGTGTGAACGACTTCTACTACATGGAGCGTTGGCGTGTCTATTCCACGGTTGATATGGTCAATTGGACAGACCACGGTGAAGCCATGCCACGTACCGCCTTCAAGTGGGGAGATGAGGGTACCTGTTGGGCAAGTCAGTGCGTTAAGAAGGGCGATTATTACTATTGGTATATGTGCCTCTCCAAACCTAACGACTGGCGTCATTACATTGGTTTAGGACGAAGTAAGAAGCCTTCTGGTCCTTTCAAGGATGTACTCAAGAAACCTCTCTTCGATACAGGCGAAGGAGGTGACATCGACCCTACCGTCTTCATCGACGATGATGGACAAGCCTATCTCTATTGGGGCAATAACAAACTGCGCTATGCCAAATTGCGCAGTGTGATGATTTCCATCAACACCAACATTGGCAAGAACGGCATTGTTGAGGTGCCCCTGACAAAAGAAGCATTCGGGGGTGTGAAGGTGGATGATCAGGTGACAGGCAAGGACTGCTACGAAGAAGGTCCTTGGCTCGACAAACGAGGTGACAACTACTACCTCATGTATGCAGCAGGTGGTGTGCCCGAGCATATTTCATATAGCATGAGTAAAAGTCCTGAAGGTCCTTGGGAGTACAAGGGCATTGTGATGAAACAGCAGGACACAGGTTCTTTCACCAACCACAGCGGTATGGTGCACTATCAGGGCAAGGACTATTTCTTCTATCACACAGGTTGGGCACCCAAAGGAGGTGGTGGTTTCAATCGTAGCATGGCAGTGGAAGAAATGCATTTTAATGATGATGGTACCATCAAACCCATCACAGCCACCCATAAAGGGGTGAAAGCCCTCCGTACCATGAGTCCCTACATCCCTCAGCAGGCTGAGACCCTCAATGCCGCAGTTGGCATCAGCGTGGTTGGTAATGAAGATACGGGTGTGTATGTCACAGGCATCCATGCAGGTGATTCCATGCGTGTGGCGAACCTTGATTTCGGTACTGAAGGTGCCAAGTCCATCACCCTCCGTGTTGCCTCTGCCAACGGTAAGGGTACACTCGTCATCCGTCAAGACCATGCCAAGGGCAAGTTGCTGGCGCGCATCCCCATCGCAGCCACAGGAGGTGACAATGTGTGGGCAGAACAAACCTTCGACCTCACAACCGTCCCCACAGGAACCCATGCTATTCATTTCAGTTTCACGGGCACCGACACAGGCACCCTCTTCAATTGGGACTGGTGGCAATTCAACGAATTCACCTCTGAGATAGAAGCCACACCCCTGTCAACTCTCAATTCTTGGCAAGCCAAGCGTGCTAAAGATACGATAACTCAACTCTCACCTTTCTACACCTTGCAAGGTGTACCCGTGACCACCCCCACGAAGGGCATCTACATCAAAGACGGCAAACGGGTGTTCATTCCATAGCGGTAGGTTAAGTAACAACA
>Ga0310697_10003852_pt1 | contig 15004 bp, 15 predicted proteins | sample 172DNAGHGlowgp2_FD_203883 | JGI IMG/M metagenome (GOLD analysis project Ga0310697, IMG submission 203883) | Sheep rumen microbial communities from Palmerston North, Manawatu-Wanganui, New Zealand - 1728 DNA GHGlow gp2 (v2) (version 2) | ecosystem: Host-associated > Mammals > Digestive system >...
GGAAAATTTTATTGGGATAAAGCTCTTTGACGTGCTGAATAAACTTTGAACCGACGCCGCGCCCGCGATAATCCGCCTCAATGTAAATATCTTCAATCCAAATGCATTCGCCGCCAAATTCCGTCGCGTAACTGTGCGCGGTAATGCCGTAGCCGATAATTTTTCCGTCGATAACAAAAATAAAGCCGTCCACATAGGGCGAGCCGCTTAAAATATTTTCAACATTCGCCGCGAAAATTTTTTCTGAACCGTTAGTAGCGACTGCGGACGACGTATAAAATTTGCGCATCATATTGACAACTGCTTCGCGGTCGTCGCGTTGCATTTTCTTAAAAGTTATTTCTTCATTTTCCATTGTAAAAAGTACTCCGAATTCTGCTTTCTTCCAACAAAATACTGCTCTGATTAAATTTTATCAACGCCTCGTCCATGATTTTTTGAATAGAATCAATCGGAACGTCGATAAAAACATAAACCAAAGCAATTTCATGGGTTATATTGCCGTTTGCGTCGCGATAAAAGCCATCTTCAATCGACAGAGTATAACCGTCAACATATTTAATACAAATTTCGTGCATCTGTTCTTTGATTGTCTCAGTAGGAATTTCTTGCTTGAGTGTGTCTTTGTCATTCGTGCCGAGATAGATTGTATATTTCCTTTGCCGCGAAAGTTCGCCTTTCAAACTGGATTTATATTCGACTACTGTCACTACAAAGACAAATACCAATGCGACAACGACAATTTCGAGAAAAATCAAAGTGAAATTTTGTGATTTCATATCGATAACCTTACTTAATTAGTCAAACTCCTAACGGGCGCGGGAATTCTGCCGCCGCGAGCGATAAAAGCTTCCGAACTCCACTGATTTTTAACCGGAACGACCGGACAATAGCCCAATAAGCCGCCGTATTCCACAACATCGCCAACTTTCGCGCCAGGCACGGGAATTAGTCTAACAGCAGTAGTTTTATTATTTACGACGCCGATAGCCGCTTCATCAGCGATAATTCCGCTTAAAGTCGCCGCGCTGACGTCTCCAGCGACTGCAATCATGTCTAAACCGACGCTACAGACGCAAGTCATCGCCTCAAGCTTTTCAATCGACAAAGAACCCTGTTTTACGGCGTGAATCATGCCTTCATCTTCGCTGACGGGAATAAATGCGCCGCTTAGCCCGCCGACGTGCGAACTTGCCATAATTCCGCCCTTTTTAACGGCGTCATTTAATAAAGCGAGCGCAGCAGTCGTGCCGGGTGCGCCGCAAGCCTCTAATCCCATTTCCTCCAAAATTCTTGCGACAGAATCGCCGACGGCGGGAGTTGGAGCCAAAGACAAATCAATTATCCCAAAAGGAACGCCTAATCTGCGCGACGCCTCTTGAGCCACTAATTGACCGACGCGAGTAATTTTGAACGCGGTTTTCTTAATCGTTTCGGCAATCTCGGTAAAGTTTGCGCCTTTTAGGTCTTCGAGCGCGTGTTTGACGACGCCGGGACCGCTTACGCCGACATTTATAACTTTATCGGGTTCGCTGACGCCGTGAAACGCTCCCGCCATAAAAGGATTATCTTCAGGCGCGTTTGCGAAGATTACGAGCTTTGCACAGCCGATAGCTTGCCGGTCGCGAGTAAGTTCGGCGGTTCGTTTGATAATTTCGCCCATTTCGCGGACGCAATCCATATTTATTCCAGCTTTAGTCGACGCAAGGTTAATCGAAGAGCAAACCAAATCGGTTGCGGCGAGTGCTTGCGGGATAGAATCAATTAAAATCCTGTCGCCGGGCGTATAACCCTTTTGAACGAGCGCGCTAAAACCGCCGATAAAATTAACGCCGACTTCTTTAGCGGCGCGGTCGAGAGTTTCGGCAATCGGCACGTAACTTTCTGTTTTGCAACTTTCTGCGGCGATAGCAATCGGCGTAACTGAAATTCGCTTGTTAATAATCGGAACGCCGTATTCAGCTTCAATTTCTTCGCCAGTTTTAACGAGAAATTCGGCGGATTTCGTGATTTTGTCGTAAATATTGCGGCAGAAGTCGCGCAAGTTGGGGTGAGCGCAATCGCGGAGCGAAATTCCCATAGTAATTGTACGCACGTCGAGTTTATTTTCGGTTATCATGCGATTTGTTTCTAAAATATCTTCAATGGTTATCAAAGCCGCGCCGCCTCCTTAAATTTTGTGCATAACGTCGAAAATATCTTGATGTTGCGTTTTAATTTCGACGCCGATAGCTTCGCCCTGTTCGCGGAGCTTTTTTTGCAGTTCGACGAGCTGAATTTTACTTTCGGACGCCTCAGCGAACAGAATCATATTAAAAAATCCGTTCAAAATGTTTTGATTGATGCTGAGAATGTTTACGTTGTTATCGGCGAGAATTTTTGTCACGCTGGCGATTATGCCGACGCAATCTTTGCCGACGACAGTAATGACTAATTTCATTTCTATCACCTCGTATAGTTTTTAAGAAATTTCCTGCAGATAAGTTCGCCGACGCACCAGCCCGCTATCGCAACGAGAAATCCGCGCCAACCAGCTTGATAAACGCACCAAGTCGCAATCGGAATAAAAATTATCGTCTTGACTTTAAAATTTGTGTTATGGCGGAAGAAATTTTTAATTCGCGGCTTATATTCCTTCCAATCGTAAATAAGGGCACCGATACACCAGCCGATTGCCGCCGCGAGTACTCCGAGCCAGCCGCCGTACCAATAATTCACCACGGCGAGCAAAGTAAAGGACAAAATCATAAATCGTGTCCTTCCTAGCCGCCGCAAAAAATTTTTCACAGCTTATCGCCTCTTTTCTGTAAGTTTCTGGATTATATTTTCGTCGCGCATAAAAAAAATCCCGCCAATAAATTTTTGACGGGAGATTTTTATTTATTTAAGAGAATTATTTTCTTGTACGCATCCAGGGCGGTATATCGATTAAATCTGGTGGATTATTTGGTTGCGAAGAGTTACTGAAAGGCGAATTGAACGTTCCGAACGGCGATTGATTCAAAGTGTCGCGAGCGCGCATAGGTTGTTGCGGCTGTTGCGGCGTTTCTTCTTTGAAAGTTGGTTGAATGGGTTCGGGCTGACTGATAATTTCTTCTTTTTGCTCTTCTTCGTCGTCAAAGCGCGTTGCAATGACTGTAACGCTGACTTTATCGCCTAAAGTTTCGTCTACGCTGACGCCCCAAATAATTTCTGCGTCTGGATGCGCCGCTTCTTGAACAGTCGTCGATGCTTCGTTGACTTCCATCATTGAAAGTGAATCAGTCGCGCCCATAATGTTTAGAAGAACGCCGCGGGCACCTTGCAAGCTAGTTTCGAGCAACGGAGAATCAATCGCGGCTTTGACGGCGGCAACGGTAGCATTTTCGCCGCTTGCCTCGCCGATACCCATAAGAGCCGAGCCGGCATTGCTCATAATTGATTTAACGTCCGCGAAATCGAGATTAACAAGCCCCGGAACTGCGATTAAATCGGAAATTCCCTTGACACCTTGGCGCAAAATGTCATCAGCGATTGTAAAAGCTTGCGTCATAGGCGTTTTCTTGTCGACGACCTGCAAAAGTCTATCGTTTGGGATAGTTATAATGGTATCAACGTTTTTCTTGAGGTTTTCGATACCAATATCGGCATTTTTTTTGCGTTTAGGACCTTCAAAGGTGAATGGGCGAGTCACAACGCCGACAGTCAACGCGCCAATTTCCCTAGCGCATTGCGCAACGACCGGAGCCGCGCCAGTTCCTGTGCCGCCGCCCATGCCCGCCGTTATAAACACCATATCCGAGCCGCGCAGAGCATTAATAATGTCTTCGCGGCTTTCCATAGCGGCTTTTTCGCCGATTTCGGGGCGAGCACCCGCTCCAAGCCCGCGAGTAAGTTTTTCGCCAATTTGCATGCGTTTAGGAGCCAGCGCATTAAGCAATGCTTGAGCATCGGTATTGACCGCGATAAATTCTACGCCTTCCAAACCGAGCGAAATCATTCGATTGACAGCATTATTGCCGCCGCCGCCCACGCCGATAACTTTAATCTTCGCAAACTGGTCTAAAGTGTTGTCATCTAATTCAAACACACTCTCAGTCCTTCCATAAATTTATTTCAGAATTCCTCTGCGGAAAATTTTCTTCAAACTGTCCAAATGCATTTTACCATATAAATTTCAGTTGCGAAAGACTTAACGTCATAAATTTTTCAGCAAGCGCCTTTTTTATTTACAAGCCGCCCGATTTTTGATAAACTTGCACGAGTAAAAAATCTTTGGAGGTCTTTAAAAATGAAAGTTATCCTGCAAGAGGACGTTAAAAAAGTCGGAGCAAAGGGCGAAGTCGTCGAAGTTTCGGACGGCTACGGGCGCAATTATCTTTTGCCGCGGAAATTGGCGGTCGAAGCGAATGTTGCTAATTTGAACACGGCAAAAGTCAAGGCGGAAAATAAAGCGCGTAAAGCTCAGCAGGAAGCAGACGAAGCTAAGCTTTTGGGCGCACAGCTTGAAAAAATTTCCGTGAAAATTCCGGTTAAAATCGGCAAGGACGGAAAACTTTTCGGCTCTGTTGGCGGTTCTGACGTTGCTAAGGTTTTAAAGGAAAAACATTCGCTCAACGTCGACAAGCGCAAGATTTCAATTCAAGGAAACGTAACGGGCGCGGGCATTTACGACGCAGTTATCAAGTTGCACCCCGAAGTTACGACGAAAATTAAGCTTGAAGTTGTAGAGGGATAAATTTGTTTAAAAAATTTTTTGGAGCAATCAATCGGGCGGTCGGCGGGAAAAAAAATCCGTTGCCAATCCCGCCGCACCACGAAACCGAAACTGATAGAGAAGTCGCCGCGCTTTATGCAATTTTAGTTGACGTTATGGGCGCAGATAGATTAGTTTTGCAGGCGGGCAAAATGGACGCGCTTAGATATATGCGCTCGCCCGACCCCGCGGAAAGAATTCTTGCCTTGCGCCGAATTCTTGAAGAAAATCCGACGTTATCGCCGCCGCCGAAGCCTTCCGAGATTAAGGAGCAAATGGCGTATCTTTCTGAACTAATCGCGGACATAATGGCGCGTCGGCAAGTCGAAGATAAAATCGAGCGCAAAATTTCGGAGAAAATGGAGAAGGATCATCAAGAATACGTCAAAGATATTCGTATGCAAGTTTTAAAGGAAGAAAAATCAGGGGAGACGCCGCACGATAAGAAAAAGCGCGAAGAACTTCAGCAACTGGAAGAAATTCATTTAACGCAATCGGTTATGGAACTTCTTCGCCCACAAAAATTGGAAGAAATCGTCGGTCAAGAACGTGCGGTTAAATCTTTGCGTTCAAAACTCGCCTCGCCCTATCCGCAACATTTAATTTTGTATGGACCGCCGGGCGTCGGCAAAACTACGGCGGCACGACTTGTTTTGGAAGCGGTACGCGGTACGGAGCTTAGCCCATTCGATAAAGATGCGCCGTTCGTTGAAACTGACGGGACAACATTGCGTTGGGATCCTCGCGACGTGACGAATCCGCTTTTAGGCTCTGTGCACGACCCGATTTATCAAGGCGCACAACGTCAACTTGCTGAAAGCGGCATTCCCGAACCAAAGCCCGGACTTGTCACGGAAGCGCACGGCGGCATTTTATTTATCGACGAAATTGGCGAAATGGATATTATGTTGCAGAATAAGTTGCTTAAAGTTCTGGAAGATAAGCGCGTTTTCTTCGAGTCGAGCTATTACGACCCGACTGACGAAAAAGTTCCGCCCTATGTCAAAATGTTGTTCGAGAACGGTGCGCCCGCCGATTTTGTTTTAATCGGAGCGACAACTCGCGACGCCGCGTCGATAAATCCGGCATTGCGTTCGCGTTGCGCTGAAATTTATTTCGAGCCGTTGACGCCCGCGCATATCGTCGAGATTGTCAACAATGCCGCTAGTAAACTCAATGTCGAATTGGAAGACGGAATAGCCGAGACGATTAGCGAATACACGATTGAAGGGCGCAAGGCGATTAACATTCTCGCCGACGCTTACAGCCTTGCACTTGACCGCAACGAGGAAAAAATTTTGAAATTCGACCAGCCGATTAAAATTGAAAAGCGCGATGTTTACGAGGTCGCGCAGGTCAGCCGCCTTTATCAATTCGTCACTAAAAAGGCGTCGAGTAAAGCGACAGTCGGGCATATTTTCGGGCTTGGCGTGAGCGGCTTTATCGGTTCGGTTATCGAGATTGAAGCAGTCGTTTTTCCTGCCGAAAAGGGCAAGGGCACAATTCGATTTAACGAAACTGCCGGCTCTATGGCAAAAGATTCTGTGTTCAATGCGGCAAGCGTCCTGCGCCAGACGACCGGCAAAGATATTCATGATTTTGACGTTCACATTAACGTTATTGGCGGCGGCAACATTGACGGACCCAGCGCAGGCACGGCGATTTTAGCGGCGTTGGTTAGCGCAGTCACGGGCAAAAAAATTCGTCAAGACGTGGCAGTTACGGGCGAAATTTCATTGCAGGGAAAAGTTCGACCGGTCGGCGGCGTCTTCGAGAAGGCTTACGGCGCGAAGCAGGCGGGCATTAAAACTTTAGTCATTCCGAAAGAAAATGCTAAGGACATTCCCAAAGGGCATTTAGGCTTGAAAATTTTCGCTGTCGACACGGCGGAAGAAGCTTTCGCAAAAATTTTCGCTGAAGAAGTCAAGCCCGATAAAAAATCTGCGCGGAAAAAAGTTTTGCTGACAAAGGAAGAGCAGATAAAAAAAATATCTTCGACGAAAGTCACGCCCGAAGAATTGGAAATGTTGATAACAACTAAGGAGTGATTCTATGATAAATCCTGCGGTATCGATTATCATTCCAATGTATAACGCGGAAAAATATATTGCAGTGTGCTTAGAAAGTATTTTGGTGCAAACATTTCAAAGCTTTGAAGTTATCGTGGTGGACGACTGCTCAACCGATAACAGCGCGGCAGTTGTTAAAAGTTATGCAGAAAAATTCGGCGGACGGCTCAGACTTGAACGAACGTTAAAAAATTCGGGCGGAGGCGGAGTACCACGCAATAAGGGTTTGTTATTGTCTCGCGGTGAATACATTTCTTTTTTAGACGCTGACGACGCAATCACGCCGACAGCTTTTGAAGAGCTTTATTCTATCGCAAAAGATTTTGATGCCGACGTTGTCGCTTGCGAAAGATATTATGAAGTGCCCGACCAATTTTGGAACGACGCCGAGTTTAGAAAGCAACTTCAACCGCTTAATTGGCGCACAGGTTCTTTTGTGGATAAACCAGCTTTCTTGACAAATGACATTTTGGAGCGATTGCAACTTTTAAATCCGAGATATCTTTTGTGGAATGTTTGGTCAAAGTTAATTCGACGCGATTTGATTTTTCAAAACGAATTTGGCTTTTCAGATACTATTGTTGAGGACGTGGTTTTTACAATCTGTTTGCTTTGCACGGCTGAAAAATTCGTTCTGGTTCCAAACGTTGTCAATTATTATCGAGTGCTTGAAGTCTCTATTTCTCATAACAATAGGCTTGACGAAAAATTTTTCCGCAAATATGTCAAAGCCTTCGCGGCGACGTTCAGATACCTTGATAAATTTTTGAACGAGCGGAAAATGTTTCGCGGGAATTCTTACATAAAGTATATCATCTTTGAAATATGTTGGAGCGAACTTCTTGTAGGCTATCTTTTCCATATGTACAATCAAATTGCGGCTCATAATTTCGACAAAATTTTAATGGAAGAATTATCCGCAGACGATAACCTTGCTTTGGCGGCGTATACTTTTAACATGGGAGCTGTTTATCGGCTCAGATTTTCTCAAGCTCAACAACATATTGCCGCGTTGGAAAGCGAGCTTGCACGATTGAAAGCTAAGGAGTGATTTAAATTGGTATCAGCCAAAATGTATGAATTGGGCACGAAGAAATCAACGATACGCACGATATTTGAATTTGGGCGCAAGCGGGCGGCTCAAGTCGGCGAAGAAAATATTTTTGACTTCAGTTTAGGCAATCCCAACGTCCCGACGCCAAATTTTGTTCGCGACGCCGCGATTGATATTCTGCAGAATTATGAGCCTTCAGTGGTTCACGGCTACACGGTCGCGCCGGGCAATCCCAATGTTCGCGAGACTTTAGCGCAAAGTATCAACAAGCGATTTGGCACGCACTTTGCTGGAAAAAATCTTTTCGTGACGAGCGGCGCGGCGGCGGCTATTACGATTTGTTTCAAAGCCCTTGCCGAGCCTGGCGACGAATTTATAACTTTTGCGCCCTATTTCCCCGAATACAAAGTTTTTGTCGAATCAGTCGGCGCGACGCTGAAAGTTGTTAAGCCGCGTCCGGAAGATTGGCAGATTGACTTCGACGACTTCGCTAAACTGCTAAACGCTAAGACTAAGGCAGTTATCATAAATTCTCCGAACAATCCGAGCGGCGCGGTTTATTCCGAGGAGACGATTAAAAAGCTCACCGACATTTTAAAACAATCCGGACAAGAAATTTTCCTGATTTGCGACGAACCTTATCGCGAATTGGCTTATGGCGTCGACGTGCCTTGGGTGACGAATTTTTATAATAATGCGCTTGTCTGCTATTCCTACAGCAAAAGTTTTTCTTTGCCTGGCGAACGCATTGGTTATATCGTCGTGCCAGATGAAGTTGCGGACTTCGATAAAATTTTTGGAGCGATAGCGGGCGCAGCTAGGGTTTTAACTCACGTCAACGCGCCGAGCTTATGGCAATTAGTCGTTGCTAAGTGCGCGGGAAAATCGGTTGACATTACGCCTTACGAGCGCAACGGCAAGATTTTATATGACGGATTAATTGAGGCGGGCTTTGAATGCGTCAAGCCGCAAGGCGCGTTTTATCTTTTCCCGAAAGCACTTGAGGCGGACGACTATGCTTTTTGCGAACGGGCGAAGAAATACGATTTGCTTTTAGTGCCAGGCGCGGACTTTGGAGCACCAGGTTATTTCCGAGCGGCTTACTGCATAAAAACGGAGACGATTGAACGTTCTTTGCCGCTGTTCAAAAAGTTGGCGGAAGAGTACAGAGGTTAAGTTATGAAGAAAATTTTAAGTCTTGCGCTGATTATTTTGACGTTCGCGCTTTTCGGTTGCGGCTCCGAGAAAAAGGACGACGGCAATTTAAAAATCGTCACGTCATTTTATCCAATGTACCTTGACGCGATAAATATTACTCGCGGGGTTAGCGGCGTTGAAGTCGTAAACTTGACGCCGCCGCAGACCGGTTGCCTGCACGATTACCAACTCACGCCCGAAGATATGAAAGTTTTGGAGACGGCAGATATTTTAATCGTGAATGGGCTGGGCATGGAAAGTTTTCTTGACAAGGTCATTGAGACGCACCCGAATTTAAAAATCATTGACGCGAGCGATTCGCCCGAAATTGTCCCGATTATGGAAGACGGCGTGCCCAATCCGCATGTCTGGACGAGCCTAACTTATTCAATTCAGCAGGTGAAAAATATTCAGCGACAACTTAGCGAACTCGACCCCGACCGCGCAGATAAATATAGAATGCACGCCCTTGAATATGTCGACGAGCTGACGACGCTCCGCGACGAAATGCACCTTTCGTTGACAATGTTGCCCAATAAGGACATTGTAACTTTCCACGAAGCCTTTCCGTATTTCGCGGCGGAATTTAATTTAAATATCGTAGCGGTTATAGAGCGCGAACCAGGCACCGAGCCGACGCCGCAAGAATTAGCCGAGACGATAGAAAAAATAAATTCGTTGCCCGTCAAAGTCATTTTCACCGAGCCGCAATATTCCCCCAAAGCGGCGGAAACTATCGCCCGCGAAACCGGCGCACAAATTTTTGAACTCGACCCGATTGTCACCGGCGAAGCGAAGCCAGAAAATTTAATGGATTACGTCGACCGCATGTTAAACAATCTCATAACCCTGACGAAAGCCTTGCAATAAAATTTCAAAGGAGCTTGATTCATTTTGAACAATAAATTTCATATTCTCGCTGCTGACGGCATTGCTAACGAAGGTATCGAACTGCTAAAGGAAAATTTCGCCGTTGAAGTCCGCGATAAAATTTCGCATGAAGAACTTTTAGAAGTTATTCCGAAGTTTGATGCGCTGATTGTCCGCTCTGCCTCCAAAGTTACTTCCGACGTTATCGAACGCGCCACGAATTTAAAAATAATCGGGCGTGCTGGCGTCGGCGTCGACAATATCGACATTCAAGCCGCCACTGAGCGCGGAATTATCGTTATAAATTCCCCTGACGGCAACACTATCGCCGCGACTGAACATACTTTCGCTATGATGCTAGCCGTCAGCCGCAACATTCCGCAAGCTAATCAAGTTATGCATTCTGGCGGCTGGGATAGGAAAAAATTTATCGGCGTGGAGCTTAGAAATAAAACGCTGGCGATAATCGGGCTTGGCAAAATCGGCGCGGGCGTCGCGAAACGTGCGCAATCCTTTGACATGAACGTTATCGCTTATGACCCGTTTGTCAGTGCCGAACGCGCTAAAAATCTTGGCGTCCAACTCGTTAATCTCGACGAACTTTTCAAAGCCGCCGACTTTATTACAGTTCATATGCCGCTGACCAATTCAACTCGCGATATGATTTCAATTTCCCAAATGCGCACTATGAAACCGACTGTTCGCTTGATAAATTGTGCTCGCGGCGGCATTATCAATGAAAATGATTTGGCGATTGCCCTTCAGGAAAAAATTATTGCGGGCGCGGCTATCGACGTTTTCGAGAATGAACCACTTGACGAGAATTCACCGCTTAGAACTTTGCCGAACATTATTTTGACGCCGCACCTCGGAGCCTCGACCGTTGAAGCACAAATCGGCGTTTCGGTTGACGTTGCAAAGGGAATTATTGACGCTTTGAATAATCGACCCGTCGCAACCGCCGTTAATCTTCCGCACATTCCAAGCCATATTCTGGAGAAACTCGCGCCTTATCTCGACCTTGCAGAACGCCTCGGCAGGACAATTACCGGCATGAGCAAGGAGCCAATTTCCAGCGTTCAAGTCAAAGTCAACGGAAAAATCGCCGATATGAATTCCAGTTTAATTTCAACTGCCGTCCTTAAAGGCATGCTGACTGCCGCGCTTGATACCAACGTCAATCTTGTCAACGCGAACATTTTAGCCGCCGAACGTGGCATTCATCTTTCAGAAATTAAATCAACTATTTCTCGCGACTTCGCTAATCTCGTGACGGTCTCGGCAAATGGAAATTTCGTAACGGGAACGCTTTTCGGCAATGAAGGCAGAATCGTTTCGATAAATAATTTCCGCGTCGACGTTGACCCGCACGCACGTATTTTGATTTGCCCGCATATAAATCAGCCTGGCGTTATCGGACTTGTCGGAACGCTTCTTGCTAAACACGGCGTAAATATTTCCGGAATGCAAGTCGGCAAAACCGCTATCGAAGGGACAAGCCTTATGGTTCTAACGATTGATAACCCGCTTTTGCCGAATGTTTTAGCCGAAATGAAAGCCTTGCCGCCAATTTTCGACGTGACGCCCGTTGCCTACGATGTTTGAAATTAGGAATTAGGGAAATGGTTGCTAAAAAATCTTTTATAGTATTTGGAATTGTCTTCGTATTAGCGACGGCAATTCTATTTTTTATCGGGCTTGCCGAAGACGATACGCCGCCGCTTGAACCGCCTGCGCCGCCCGTCAAAAAAATTAGCGTCTATGTCTCCGGTCAAGTTCAAAATATTTCCGTCGTGGAACTTGAAGACAACGGCGAATTGAGATTTATCGACGCGGTGAACAAAGCGGGCGGCTTAACCAACTTAGCCGACGCCGACGCCGTTAATATGGCGGCTCCACTCACTGACGGGCAACATATTCATATCCCGACCAAAGAAATTTTCCTGCAAGAACAAAGTTCCGCGACTTCCGACGATTTAGTCAACATTAACACCGCTGACGCCGAAAAACTCGCCACCCTTAAAGGCATTGGTTCTGCGCTTGCGCAAAGAATTATCGAATACCGCGAACAAAACGGCGCGTTCAAATCTGTCGATGAAATTAAAAATGTGCGCGGCATTGGCGATAAGAAATTCGACGCCTTCAAAGATAAAATCACTGTCTAAACTCTTCGCGCTGTGTTAAAATATCTTTGGAGGTGTTTAAAATGGCTGACAATGAAAAAGATGTTGAACGGCGCGTTGATAGGCTCGAAACTAAGTTTGATATGTTTATAGAAGAAATGCGCGAGTTTAAAACCGAAATGCGCCAGCAAAATCAAATGCGTGCAGAAGAACTTCGCGAACTGCAAAGAAAACATGAAACAGACATGCGCGAATTGCAAAAGCGACAAGATGAAGACAGGCGCAAGCACGATGCCGACATGAAAGAATTACAAAAGCGACAAGATGAAGACAGGCGGCGGCACGAAGAAGATATGCGTGCAATAAACACGAAAATTGATAGCAAGTTCGATAAACTAAGCGACCAACTTCATACGATGACAATAGCGGCGGTCGTCGGCTTCGGAGCAATCGCGGCGGCAGTTGGCGGACTAGTTTTCGCGGCGTTCAGGTAAAAAATTTTTATCTTAAATTAGGTGTGGAGAATTGAATGTGAAAAAATTTCTAGCGGCATTGATTATGCTGACGATTTTAAATTTCGGAACGTGTTCAGCGGAAAATATTCACGCAATCGGGCGCGGCAATACCGAACGTAGCGCAATTCATAACGCCATGCGGGCGGCGATTGAACAAAAATTCGGCGCGGTAGTCAATGCCAAAACTCATACGCAAAATTCAATGCTCATTTCAGATAAAATTTCTGTCGACAGCGCAGGACTTATTTCAAGCTACGAAATTCTTTCCAGTCGCGTCGAAAATGGAATTTATATCGTTGAGATTAGCGCGGAACTTGACGCAGATAAAATTTCTCCGCGACTTAGCGACTTGCAAAAAAAATCGCTCGTCGACGTGAATGCCGATAATCCCCGCGTGGCAGTCATTGCGTTCGATTCAAGCGGGCACCGTTACGCCGAGATTGAAAACGAAATTATTTCCGCGCTCAAGCGTCAAGGCTTTAGTCGGACAGTTGACCTTGCGCAAGTCAATCGCGTCGTTCAGCAAAGGATTTATTCGGCGGCGGGCGACGTTGCCTTTTGTAAAACGCTCGCCAATGATTTTCATGTTGATTGCCTTGTCGTGTCCGAAGTGAAAATTTTATCGGGCGAAGAAGTTAGCGTTTCTAGCCGCTTGATTGAACTCAATACGGGCGAAATAATTTTTGCGGGTTCAACAACTGGCGGCGGAACTTTCATCGACAGCAATGACGTTTTGAAATTGGCGGGTCGCCGCGCAGGCAATGAAATTTCTTTCGCCGCGCTAAAATCGGTCGCTAATGTCGAACGTCATTTAACTTTGCTGATAACAAAAAACACGTTCGAGAAACTCGGCGGCACTTTGACTGCCGTAAGCGAACGCATTAAAAATATCTCGGGCGTGAATGATGCTTTTGCCCGCAAGCTGAATACCAGCCTTGAACTTGATGTTGACTTTGACGGAACGGCTTCCGACTTCGCTAAGGTGCTTGAAATTTTAGGGATAAAGCTTCTGGAAGTCAGCGCGAACTTTATAAAAATCTAAAAGAAAACTCCGAAAGATTTTCAGCCCGTCGGAGTTTTTTTAGTTGGAATTTTTCAGCGCGTCAAGTTCCTGCTGAAGTTCAATAATTTTAAGCCGATAAACATTGACCGCATTGAAAAGATAGGCGCATAAAACCGCTTCATCGGCGTTGAATTCCTTTTTAACAATTTCGTGCAAACGGGACGCGGGGACTTTTGAATAAATAAGCGGAATAAACCGCAGAGTTTTATTGAAGAAAAAATCAATGACGGCGTAGCGATAAGTAGGATTTTTCTTGAAGAATTCCATTTCGGACATAATTTTATCGAACTCATTCGCGCCGACGATTAAAATATTTATCCATTTGTGCAGATAGGTTTTTGAATCGAAAGTTTCTTTTTCGTGGGTTATGGAACCTTCGCGGGGGCGGATAATGTAAGTGACATTCGGGACGCGAAGAAATTTTCTGCTAGTACAGAGGCATTTAAATTTGAAAAGCATATCTTCCGCGCCAAGAAGTTTTGAAAAATAAATTTGGTTGGCGGTCAAAAAATCCTTTTTGATAAACGAAGACGAAACCGCCCATCTATAACCGAAATTCACCCAGGTTTTTATACGTTGCGCAAGATTTTGCGTTTCAAAGGTCGGCTCAGTCAAAATTTCTGCGTCGGGCGGTCGCCAAATTATAGAATTGGATTTATCGAGCAAAGAATTTATATCCGTCATTTCGGGCGCGTCGGTGGCTTTCGGTTCGTTATTCCACAAATTAAAAGTCGCGTCCATGTGAATAACTTCCGCTTGATAAGTTTCAGCGAGCGTCGTCAATTCCTCAAGCGCAGTCTTCGTGAAAAGGTCGTCGCTATCCAAAAAGATGATATATTTCCCGTGAGCAAATTGAATTCCGACATTTCGCGGCAAACCGGGCGTCCCAGTGTTTTTCGGGAGCTTTATAACGTGAAGTCGCCCGCCGAATTGTTCAGCAAAACTTTTGACGACTTCAACAGAATTATCAGTAGAGCAATCGTCCACCGCGACAACTTCAAAATTTGTCATTGTCTGATAAAGCAAACTCTCCAGCGTCTGCGAAATGAATTTCGCCGAATTGTACATTGGAATAATTACTGATACGAGCGGACTTTTCTCTGTGATTTTTTGTCCGCGACTTTTATTTTTAGCCATATTCTTCTCCGAAACTTACTGGATTTTCGCTTTCAACTCTTTAACTTCTTTATCGTAAGCAATCAAGCGTTGACGGTAAGAATGAATCGCGCCGTAAAGATAAGCGAAAAACGGTGTGAAGTCTCCGCAATATTTTTGGCATTCCCTGCGAACAACATAATCAAGTTGCGCGGGCGTGTACTTGTCGTAAAATCTCTGCGTCCAAATCAAATGCTGCTGAACAATATAATCAATCGGCAAC
>Ga0310697_10003853_pt1 | contig 14997 bp, 1 predicted proteins | sample 172DNAGHGlowgp2_FD_203883 | JGI IMG/M metagenome (GOLD analysis project Ga0310697, IMG submission 203883) | Sheep rumen microbial communities from Palmerston North, Manawatu-Wanganui, New Zealand - 1728 DNA GHGlow gp2 (v2) (version 2) | ecosystem: Host-associated > Mammals > Digestive system >...
GGGGGGTGGGTTGGTGGTTTTGGGCTGGGGGGTTTGCCCCCCAACCCCCAACCCCCCAACCCCCAATCCCCAATCCCCAATCCCCAATCCCCATAATCTCTAGGTATTTGATTATTTTAAAATTTTTTTATTTATATTCCTTTATTATTTTATGGATATAAAATTATAAATGGCTGATAAAGACGAAGTCATAAAAGAAATTAAAGAAGATGAAAAGCAAATTTATTTTATCTTAATTTTTGATAAAATAAAAACTTCGGAAGAAATTATTTTTACTAATCACGAAATTATAGAATGTATTTTTTCAAGTAAAGAAGAAATAAAAGAAAAAAATGAAAAAAATGAATCTAAATTTCAATATATAAATGTATTTAAACAAACAATAAAAAATGAAAAAAAAAGAAAAGATATTGAAATAAATTTTAAAGCATCTGATGATGAATATATTATTGATTTTAATTTAATTCCAAACACTTATTTTGTGTTTGATTTATCTCTTAAAATATATGATGGATTTTATAAAAGAGAAAGAGATATACCTCAAGATAAAAAAGGATATTTTGAAAAAATAGATATCTTTATTCAATCCCTTAAAAATAAAGATGAAGAGGATAAAATACCTTTATTATATAATGACTCAATAAATTTATATTATGAGAGTCCAAAATTCCCTTTATTAATAAAATTATTTATAAAAACTTATGAAAATAAAGAATTATGCTTGTTATTATTAAAAAAATTTGAATCTACAAAAGATAAAAATAGTCAAATAAATAGTATTATTTCTCCAGATTTAGAAAATTTTAAAGAAAATATAAAAGCTATAAACGAAGAAGCTGAAAATTTAATTACAAATTATGCATACAAACCTATAAATTTTTATGCATTAATTTTATGTTATTTAAATAATTATGATTATGATAAATTTTTAGAATTATTTAAAACTTTATATGAAGACAAAAAAGAAATTTTATTTGAAATATTAATTATTTATAAAGCTTATTTCAAGAAAGATTTAAGATGTGATAATAATTTTTATAATGACTTTATAAGTTATTCAGCTTCAAAAACTTATGATGAATTTTATAATATTTGTCAATTTTTTTTGAAAGATATAAAATTTTTTCTAAAAGTTTTTGAGCATAATAAAGAAAAGATTGCTGCTATTAATAAATTCAATCCTATTCTAATTATAGAAATTGATAAAAATTTAAAATTAGATGATGCTAAAGAAATCCAAGATTTAACAGAAAAAATAATTTATTTTTCAGAAGAAAAGAAAAAATTGTTAATTTTTTTTAATAATCAATTTTGGGAAAATATCATATCTCATAACTATTCTAAGGATACAAGAGAAAATATTAAAATTTGTTATAATTTTAGAAATTTATTTGAAAGATATTATAAATTAGTAAGTGAAATTTATGAAAAAAAAGATACAAAAATAAAAGAGGAAGCAACAAAGCTTCATAATACAGAGTATTTTGGTAATTTATTAGATAAAAATATTTTCAAATTTATAGAAAATGAAAAAAATATTACAAATATTGAAATAATTTCTTTAATTAAAGGATATGATGTATATTATACAGATGATGACAAATACATAAATGAAAGAAATGTAGATATTTTTAATAAAATCAATTTTGAATCAGTGGATGAAGAATTTATAAATGAATTTAAAAAATGTAACTTTGAATTAAAATTCAAAAATCAAATAGATAGATATTTAATAAAGCTATTTGAAAAAATGAAAAATATTGAAGATTTTGATACTATTTTAAAATTAATTAATATAAATAATTTAGCGGGAAAAAAAGATGAATATCTAAAATTACTAAATCAAAAATATGATTCATTAATAAATGAATTTTCTTTTAATTCAGAAAAGGAAGATGAAAAAACATATGAAAAAAAAATAGATTCATTATCACTATTAACAAATTTTTTATGCTTACATCAAAAAAATTTTAATTTTATCTCAGAAAGAATAAACAAGCTAAATAAAAAAATTGGATATAGAATTTATTTAAAATTGATTGAAGAAAAAGAAATACATGAAGATCTGATTAACTTTATTAAAGAATTATATTTAAAAGACTTAGAATCAAACATTGAAAACATTCAATATTTTTTAGAATTAGTCAAAAAATTAAAAAGTTTGAAAAAAGATAATGATTATAATTCTTTAATAAATAAAATAAGTGAATCTTATTTAATTGAAACTGATGATTTTTATATATATGGAAAAAATAAAAAATTAGAATTATTAAAAAATCTGATTGATAATAATATTATTGAAAAGAATGATAATTATTATATTGAAACGAAAGAGATATTAACTATTATATATAATCAAATTAAAGATAAAAAACAAAATATAGAAATAAAAAATTTAGATTCGCTCTTTACAAATGATGAAAAAACAATTTTAGAAAGATTGGATATCTTGAACAAATTTAAAATACAAGAAAATTTGGAGCCAAAAGAAATTTATGAACAATTAAAAAAATTCAAAGAAGAAATAGATACTAACTTAAATAAATTAACATTTATAAAAGAATCTTTAGAAATATATTATAATAATAAGTATAAAAGTCAAATCATAGAAATTAAAGATATCATTGGAAAAATAAAAGGAGGTTTAACCAAAGAATATGAACAAAACCAAATAAAAATTTTTGAAATTTTCAATAAATTTATGCCTATAGCAAATAATGTAAATAAAGTTAAAAAATCAAAAATATTTGAAGTCTTTTATAAGGGCATTAAAAAAAAAAATTTTAAACATGATGAAAAATTTGAAAGTGCTCTTAAAAATTATGAAAAGTTTATAAACGCATTAAATTCAAATAAAGATAGAAATAAAGATGTATCAACAATTTTAAATAGTTTAAAAGATGAAATTGGAATAAAGGAACAGACAGATATTAAAGAAATAAATAAAGAATTGCTTCAAATGACAGATCAGAAGGATGGAAAAAATATAGAAGATAATGAATTTTCAATGTTCTTAAATCTTAAATTTTATGAAGAATATGTAAATAGTATCTTTTATTTCTTTAATAATTTTAAAAAAAACGATGAAAAATGGGAGAATTTTTTATTGAAAAAATACATGAATTTATCTCAAATAGGAATTGATAGTGTGAAAATATATTTAAAAGAATTAAAAGAAAAAGAAATATATGATTATAAAAGTAAATCAAATGGAATTAATTATTTAGCAATGTTCAAATGTTTATATAAAAAAAATCAAGCTTATGATTTTTTATTATCAAAAAATCCTGAAAGTGTAGATTTATTAATAGACAGAATAGATGGAAGAACATTAACTATTAAAGATATAAGAGATACTTCTGATTGTATTGGATTTTTTCGGGAATTAAAAAATAAAAAAGATAATTTTGAAATTTTTAAATATGTGAAGGAAAATATGAAGGATGATAATTTAAATAAAATTATTAATTTTTCAAGAAAATTTGCTTCAATCATAAATTTATATGAAAATTTTGATAATTCAAATAATATTTTTAAGGTTGTAAAAGATATAATTTCAAGTGGCAAATTTATCTTTAGACAAGATACTGAAGAATTTAGTTATTATGAAGAAAATAAAGAAAAAAATATTAAATTTAAAGAATTAAAAAGTTTAAATAATAAAATACATATAAGAGCAAATATATCAAAAATAAATGATAAAACTAACTCAGATAGAAATAATGAACTAATATATTTTAAAAATTTATTTAAAAATATAGAAGTTATAAATGAATATATGTTTAAATTGAGAAAAAAAGGAAGTTGTTTACCAATAAATATATCAATTTCAGCTAAGCAAAATGAAAATATGAAAAATAATGAAAAAAATTTTATAGTTGTTTATAAGTTAGAAGGAAAAGAAATGAAATTTGAAGAAATTAAAAAATATTTATCAAAAGCATTTAATGATTTAAGAAATAAAATTGATTTAGTTTATAAAGAATTAAGGCCAATGAGATTCCTTTATGGCAAGCAAATTGCCAGCTTTATAAAATATTTAGTTGGTTATATTGATTTTGAATGGTTTTTAAGATATATTTTAAATGAAACTGATAATAAAAAAGTTATTAATAAGGGTGAAAAAATAATAAACAGAAGAACTAAAAATTATGTTGATCTTTATGATATATATAATGATGATATTTTCAAAAATATATCAAATTATATTATATCATTATTAGAGAATAATGGTTCTTCTTTAGAAAAACATTATAAAAAAATTCTAATTAAAAATGATAATTTAAATAAAATGAAAGGGATTTACTTATATAAATCTGAATCCAATTCAATAGAAGAGGATATTCTCCAGATATTTTTGGAGCATACAAGGAATATTCCTATAGCTCAAAATATATTAGTTATGAATAAAGAAACATCTTTAGAAGAGATACAAGCATTTTTTAATAGAGCAATATTGTGTGATTTCAATACTTTATTTGTAATCCAATTAAATAAAACATTTTCTGATTATCAGCAAAAAATAATGATTGATTTCATGGATAAATTATTAATTTATAAAAATGAAGATTATAATAATAAATATCAAGAGCGAGTAAGAAAAAATCAAACAGGAAAATATATTGAATCATGCATTATTTTTATATATAATAATAAATGTAATGAATCATTTTTGAATGAAATACTTAAATTAGAACCAGATAATTTTCCAAAGAATACGAAAATATATCCCTTAGATTTAAATGATTCTTTTTGTATAGATAAAGAAACTTTGAATTCAATAAGATTATTATATGAAAATACTCATATTATTACCTCAGAAATATGTGGATTAGGTAAATCAACATATATTAAATCAGAAATATCAAAAAAATCGAAAAAATATGTATATCTCCCTTTAGGAGGTAATATAACTAAAGATATTATTTATAATAAATTAAATAAAACTATAAAAGAAATTAAGACAAATGATTATTATAATGATATTGCAATACATTTAGATCTTTATGAAAATAATGAAGATTCAATTGTAAATGAATTTTTATTTTCTTTTTTAATAACAAAATTTTATTCAAATAATGAGAATATAATATATATCCCTAAAAATATTGAAATATTTATTGAAATTCCAAATTGCTTCTATGATTTTAAAGCAAATTATGAGATTTTAAATTCATTTAAATGGGATAAAATAAAATTAGAGGAATTGCCTAAGTTAAAATTATCTAAAGAAAAGTTTGAACAGTTTAGGAATATGCTAGAAAAAAATTCATTAGAAGAAATCAGTAAGTATATATATGTAAAAATGGGAAAAAAGAAATTTTCTTATCATCAAATAAACATTTTCATAAATTTATTTTTATGTCAATATGGTAAATTCTCTGGTAAATTAATATTTTATGATGAAAATAATAACAATGTAACAGATGATTGTATTAAAAAATTTGCCGAAGGAACAAAATATTTTACATGTGGAGGATTTTCAAAAAATCTAATAGAAGATGCCCAATCTTCAAATTTAAAAGATGAAAAAGATAAATCTCAATATATTAATTTATTGTCAGAAATATATGATAAAGATTTAGAATCAGAAAATTTTAAATCTCCTTTGATTTTCATATTTAAAAAAATGATAGAGGAAGATGGAAAGTATATTGAAAAAAAATTTTATACTGAATTGGATATATCTGAAAATGGTTTGAAAGAATATAAAACTTCAAAAGATTTTCTAGAAAAATTAAAATTTATTTTAAATATGGATAATCCTGTTGAACATAGTAAAGATAATAAAAAAAAAAAATCTTTATTGAGAATTATAAATGAAGATAAATATGTAATTACTAAGGATAATTTTAAAAAGATGGTATTAATTTTATATAGAATTATTGCAAAGATTCCAGTTATTTTAATGGGAGAAACAGGATGTGGTAAAACAGCATTAATTAAGAAATTAAACCAATTATTAAATAATGGAAAAGAAACACTAGAGACTATTAATATACATCCAGGAATTGATGATGAATTTTTAATTAAAAAAATGAATGATATAAATAAAAAAGCAAAGGAAAATCCTAAAGAAGAGTTATGGGTTTTTTTCGATGAACTTAATACATGCAATTCTCTTGCTCTTTTAACTGAAATATTTATTAATCGTTCTTATAATAGTAATGAACTTAATAATAATATAAAAATAATAGGAGCTTGCAATCCCTATAGAAAACGAAGAGAAAATAAAAATATATGTGGTTTAACTCATCCAAGTGATGAAAATGAGCTTATATATGCAGTAAATATTTTACCTCAATCATTAATGTACTATGTATTTAATTTTAGTTCAATTAATTCAGAAGATGAAAAAAAATATATTTCAAGTATAATTTCTGAACTTTTTAGTGAAGATGAAGAACTATTAGAAAAGACTACTCAAGTTATTAGTAAATGTCATGAGTATTTTAGAGATAAATTTGATATTTCTACAGTCTCTCTTAGAGAAATGAAAAGATTTAAAATATGTTGTAAATTTTTTACAGAAGAATATTATCCAAGAAAAAACGAATATTTAAAACTTGAAAATAACAAAATATTAGAAAAATTAAAGTCAATTATTATTTCGATATATATATGCTACTATACTAGATTAATAGATAATAAAACAAGAAATAACTTTGAAGAAAAGATAAGATTTTCTTTAATAGAAATGGTCAATTATAAAAACCCAAAATCTGGAAAAGGACAAAGCCTATTAGAAAGCATATCTAATCCTTTATATGATGAATTAAAAAATTTAAATACAGAAATTGAGAATTTCAGCATTTTGATAGAACAAGAAGAAAAATTTTTAATACAACAAATAGATTTAGGAGATGGAATAGGAAACAATAAAATGTTAAGGGAAAACTTATTTTTATTATTTATTTCTTTAATTACAAATATACCACTAATTATAATTGGAAAGCCAGGAAGTGGAAAAAGTTTAAGTGTCCAATTAATTTGTAAAGTAATGAAAGGAAAATATTCTAATTCAAATTTTTTTAAGTACTTTCCATATGTTATTCAAAGCTATTTCCAAGGATCTTTTTCAACTACTCCAGAAGAAGTTAAAAATATATTTGATATTGCTGAAAAAAAATTAGAATCATTCATAAAAAATAATGAAAAAAATTTGCCTATATCAATGATATTTTTTGATGAATTAGGATTGGCCGATAAGTCAAAGTATAATCCTCTAAAGGTTTTACATAGTAAATTAGACCAAAATCCAATAAATGATAGGAAAAATAAAAGCATCAATATAAAAAAGAAGCCAGCAGTTAGTTTTGTTGGAATAAGTAATTATATTGTTGATGCAGCTAAAACAAATAGAGCATTTTCATTATCGGTCCCAGATTTAGATACATTAATTGATGAACTCGTAGAAACTTCAAAAAGTATAGTTGAAAGTATTGAGCCAAATTTAATGAATGATGAAATTTTTACAAATTTAATTCCAAGAGTTTATAATAAATATAAAGAATTTTTAAGAAAATTAAAAATTTTAGTTATCTATTCTTTATATGAACTAAAAGAATTTAATGATAAAATAAAAAATAAATTAGATGAAAAAGAATTTGAATCTTTATTCAACACAAAAAATAAAGAAAAAAAAATAAATTTTGATGAATTTAAAAATATTAAAAATCAATTAAATAGAATATTAAAAGATAAGAATATAGATTATTCTTGGTTAAAAAGTTCATATACAAATGATTCTGATTTTAAAAAGTTATATAAACAATCAAAAAGATTAAATATTGAATTCCATGGAAATAGAGATTTTTATTATTTAATAAAAGGTATAGCAAATGATTTAAAATCAAATGTTGACAATCAAAATATTGAATTAAAAAAAGAAGTGATTGAAAAGTATATAACAAGAAATTTTAGTGGATTAGAAATAGAATTAGATATTGATTTAAGTATAGAACTTGACGATACTAAAGAAACTATATCATTTTTAACAAAATATTTAAAAAAAGAAATAGATAAAGGAAAAATAAAAATAAGCTCAGAATCATTTTTCAAAAAAGTATTAAATTATGTGTGTGATGAAAAATCTTTACTTCAATATCATATTGAGGATAAAAAATTTAATAATAATGAATTTTTAAGAAATATAATAAATAATATTAATGATCCAAAAAGTAGATATATGTTAATACAAATCAAATCTTCTTTAGGTAAATTAATTTTCCATACAATAAAAAATTCTTTTAAAAATGAAAACACAAATTTTTATGAAGGAAGTCCATTTTCGGATGATAATGGGTCGGAATATAGGTACAAAATGATAAATATAATTCAAGAAAATGCAGAAAAGGAGGGTCTAATTGTACTTCAGAATTTAAATCAAATATATCCTTTTTTATATGATTTATTTAACATGAATTATATAATTAAAGATGAAAAAAAGTATGCAAGAATTTATCAAGGAAATTTTAATGATCAGCTTGTTCCTATAAATGATATGTTTAGAATAATAGTTGAAGTAGATAAAAAGTATGTTAATAATGTTGATCCCCCTTTTTTAAATAGATTTGAAAAACTTATTATTTCATTTGATAAATTATTAGAAAAAGAGCAAAAAGATTTAGCTGATATAATTTATAAAAATCAACTAAATTTTAAAGACTATATTTCTCAAAAAGTTAAGGCATATAATATAAAATATCAAATTATAGATTTAATCATAGGAAATGAAATTCAAGATATTCAAGCTTTAATATTTTATTATTATAAAAAAAACATTTCAAATAATAATAATTCTAATAATAAAATAGATATTAATGAAGATAGTATTGAAGAAAAAATTTTAAAAAATGCAGCAAAATTATTACCCCAAGATATTGTATCAAATTTACCTATAGACAAAAAAATAGTAGAAATATATAATGATTTAAATAAAACCAATTTAAACGAATATTTAAAAAAAAATGATTCATATAAAATATATATTATATATACTTTCAGTATTATTTCTACCAAAATAGATGGAATAGATGAATCATCTAATTATATAATAATTTCTGGAATAAGAAGCGAAGAACAATTAAAAAATAGAATAGATGAAATAATAAATAGGCTTAATACTGAAAGATTTGGAAAAAAAAAATTAATTATTTTACACTTTGAACAAAAAAACTCAAAAAAATTAAGCTTTATAATTGAATTTTTAAATGACTACTACAAAATAACTGGAAAAGAAATTAAATTTTTATTAATTATTCATATTAAAAGAAATTTTGATCTTAATAAGAATGAAAGCATTTATTCTGTGCTTAACATATATGATAATGTAGAACAAATATTTCTAGATGACTTGAATGGGAAAAAAAGCATAAGCAAATTACTATCTTCTCCAATTAAAGATATAATAAATAATAATTATGATAATTTTGAATTAGAAAGACTTTTTTTTAAAATTCTGAATAGATTTCTTAATAAATATTTAAGTATATTAAATATAGATTCAGAAAGCTATACCAAAAATTTAATTAATTATTATAAGAATGATAATGATTTTTTGAATGATATTATAGAAAAAGCCAAGTCATCTTTTGGAGAAGAAGAATTTAATATAATAGAAAAAATATATACTGATGGTTATGTAGATGAGAATACATCCGATATTGTAACTGTTATAAATGATTATATAAAGGAAAAAGTGATAGGATATAATATAGAAAATATCTTATTATATCTTGAAGACCAAAATATTTTGACTTCAATGTTAAATGCATATCAAAAAAAATTAATAAGCAAAAATTTAAAATTAGAAATACAGAATAATTATTTAAATGAAATAGATTTTAATACAAAAAAGCAATATCATCCAAAATTTAATTTAAATTTAATCTTTCCTGGATTTTATTCCTTTTATATAGAATTATCAAATTATATTAGTTCTAATATTTCTTATCATTATAATAGAAATGAAAAAAAAATCAGAAAACTAAAAAAAAATTTCTTTGAATCAGAAGAAAAATATCATGCCAAAGAACTTGAATTATTATTATCTTTATATAAAGAAGTTGAAAATAAAAAATTTATTGTTTATATATTAAAACAACTATTAAAAGAACTTTCATCTTTGGAGATAGTATTAAATGATTATATTTCATATTATTTACAAAAATATATGGAAGATATATCTTTTTCCGACTTTTTAATAGATGATATTTACAAAAAGTTAATTAATTATATCTTAGATAGAAGATTTAAAAATAATCTTAAAATAATGGAAATTATTAAAGATGAACCTATAAAAATATTATTACTCAAAATAATTTGGTTAGAATCAAATAGTAATTATTTAATGCAAATAATAAAGGTTTATTCAATCTTAAAAGATATTTTTTCTAATAAAGATGAATTATTTAAATTAATAAATAATACTGTAGAATCAGAAAAATTAAAATATTTAGAAAATGGAATAATTACTTCTAGTCATAATAAAGAAGTGAATGAATGTTATTATATAATATTAGGCTCAATTTGCTTAAGTGTAATGCCAGATAAATCAAATAATATAAAAATAGAAGAAAGTAAATATTTTAGTAAATTAAAAGATTCATTAAAAATAATAGATAACTTAAATAATGATTTATTATTATATTTAAATGAAATGTATATGATTGATGAATTAATTCAAATATATAATGTTTTATGTTTGAATAATAAAATGAAAATAGAAGTAATAATAGAATTTTCTCAAAATCTTATAAAGAATAATCAAATTATACAATCAAATTTAGATAATAAAAGCATAGAACTAACAAAAACAATTAATGATTTATATAATTTAATAAAAAATCATCTAGATTATGATGATAATAAATATTATGATTTATTGAATTATATTTTTTATAAAGAGATTAAAAAAGTTGAAGATATTGATTATCGTATATCTATTTTTGAGCATATTATAAAAGAAAGTGAATTAATAATAAAATCAAATGATATTCTAAAAATATTTTTTCAATCAATGATAAATACCTCTATAGGAAAGTTTCAAAATTCAAAAAATGAATTATTAAAGAATAAAAAAGAAATTTTAACTTTGTTAGAAAATAATTTAAAAAATCCAAGTAATAATTGCCAAATAGCAATTTCTGAAACATTATTTTATTTTTTTGAAAAAAATTCTCTGATATATTTAAATAATATATTAAATTTCAAAAATGATAAAAAAAAAGAAATTTATCTTGATGATGATGAAGATGAGAAAAAGGGTGAAGGAAAAAAAAAAGAGAAAGAAAAAGATGATAAAGGAAATAAAGAATTGCCTCTGCCTATTTTTAAAGATTGTTTATCATTTTTAAAAGATTTAATTAAGCATGGTAATGTCTTTGAAAAAGACAATAAAAATATAACTAAATTATTCTGCATAAGTTATATAAAGGCTTTTTGCTTTAAGTTTATTTCTTTAATTAGCCAGAATAGCACAAAAATAAAGAATCAATCAAAAATAATTGAGGTAATAAATGAATCAAAAAATATGAGGAAAATTGTTTCACTTTATTTATTTAAAATAATTTATAATCAAAATAAAAAGAAATTAGATATATTCTTAAATCCTGATTATATTCAAAAATATAAACTTAATAAATATACTTATTTTAAAGATTTAATTATTCATGCTGATGAAAATCCATTCATTTATAAATATATTAATCAAACATCAATAAACAGCAATCAAAATTATGAAAATTATTATGAAATTCTTGAGAATTATAAAAAAGGGAAATTTAATGATGTAGATTCTAATAAAATAAATATAGAAGATTATGGATTAGATATATTCTATTTTTCAAGCTGTAATATGATATTATCTTGTTTAAAACTTAAAAACTTTGGTAATTCTGATTTTTATATCAATTTCTATAAAAATGTATGTATTCCATTATTTAAATCTAATAATAATATATTTCCAGCTATTCAAATATTTTATGATCCTGAAAAATTTGAAAATATAAAAAAAAATTATGGAATTAGCCCTGAAAACATAGAAAAATTATTATATTCATATAGATATTGTTTAAATGAATTAAATTCCAATAAAAATGATAGTGTTTTTGGATTTTTATATAATAAAAGAAATATAGATAAAATCAAAGATTATTATTTTCCGGGGAATGATATCAAAAATGATATAAAAATATACGAACTTTATTCAAAAATAAATGAGCATTTTAAAACAAAAAAGGAGAATCAAGGTTGTTTTGTTTGTCTTTGTGAAAAAGGCTATTATCATTCAGTATTTGGAGGATATCCAAATGAAAAATGTCTAAATATGAAATGCGAAAAATGTGGTGAACCAATTGGTTCATTTCAAATTAATAATATGTCTTTAATAAGGCCTATCAAAAGGGAAAAATATTATAGAATATTTAAAGATAAAGAAGAAATTAATAATGCAATTGGAAAAAGAAATTATAATTATATGACAATAAATCAGTTTAAAGAAAAATATATAAATCAATATTATATTGAAAATAAAGGAATTAATAAAATTGATGGAAATCATTTAAGAAAAGATAATAAAGTAATAAGAAATTTAAGCCAAGTTTCATATAGATTATTAAATTTTATTTTATATTCACATTTATTTTTTTCAAGATTATATACTGAAAACAAAAAATTAGATAATTTTTTGCCTGAAAAAATGTCTTGGATTGAAGTTATAAAGGAATGTTGGGAATTATTAAAAATGGAATTAAATAAAGAAGGAATAATTTCAATGGAAATATTCATGAATTATATATTTTTTGATCTATTCAAAAAAATAAATAATGAAAAAATAATTGATAATTTCAAAATTTATATGGATTTTGAAGCAAGTTTAGATATTTTAATAAAAAAAAAAATTGAAGATTTTAAAAAAGAATATAAGATTTTGCAAAATAAAGCTGATAAAAATCATCAATTTTTATATGAAAATTTATTAGAAGAAATGGTAGAAGATATTAATAATTCAGAATATCCTTATTATAATTATTTTATTTACTCAGATTATATAAATGAAGAATATCTAATAGAAAATCTACATTATAAAGAAAAAGACAAATATCCAGTTTTATCCAGATATTTAGAATATTATAATTCAAGAAAAGAAGAAGGAAAAAAATTATATCAATTAAAAAAACTTAAAAATTTCAATGAAGTTCTGAATTTATTTAATGATAATTATTCTAATAGTTTAATAAGAAGAAATGCCGAGGAAAGGATATTAAATGGAGAGCAGTTTTATTCGGAAAATAAAGAAAATATTGATAAATTCATTAAATATTATAATAATTTGAATAAAAAAGATGAAAATAACAATATTTTAAAATTAAGTGATCAAAGTCAATTATCCAATTTTTTTGTAGATGATCTGGATAAAATAGGAAAAACATATAAAGATATATATTTTGAATTTATAAAAGAGCAAAATAATCAAATTTCAAAACTTCTTGAAATCAAGATAGAGCAAGATATTTTTGATAATTCTTGTAAAACTGAAATAAATATTCAAAGTGTAAATGAAGATGAGATATTTATATTAGATTTACCTGAAAAATTTTCATTTATAGATGTTTTGTTCAATAGCTCTTATAGAAAAATGATTTTAAATGGGGATTATAAATCTTACAATCAATTTGAAATAGATTATGACCTTATAGAAGAAAGAATGACTGATGTATTATTAAAAAATAAAAAATTATTTAATAAAAACATAAATAATTTCATATATAATAATGAAAATCTGATATTTGAAAATACAAACGCTTTATCAACATTTAAAAGAAAATTTTCTCAAGAACTTTCTATAAAAGAGAAAATTATTTTATATACTTATTATAATGATCATAAAGAAGGTGAAAATTTATTAAAAAATATATTAAAAGATTTCAAAATATTAATTATATTCTATAATAATAATTTAATATTAAAGAAAAATGAAAAAAATTCTCTCTCTGATTCTTTAACAGGAAATAGCAGAGTTTCTGATACTTATAATTATATACCTGATGACCTAATTTCAAAAGATTTCAAAGAAATTTTTAATGATAAGTCAAATATAACTATTGATAAAATAGAAAGTGCTTTTGAATTTTATTTATTATTAATTTTTGAAAATATGATTATCAAAGATTTAGAAAAATATCAAAATGAAAATGGAAAATTACCATTAGAAAAAATAACTGAATATTTAAATAAATTAAAAAATGATAACAATATTACAAAAGAAGATTTCTCTAATGCAATTAGGCTCTTTATATCTTTATTCTTATATAATGAAGAGGACAAAGAAAATAAAATTAAAAATAATAGTAAAAATATCTCATTTTATCTAGATATTGAAGATTTATGGGATAGTAGAATATTTAACAACAAAGAAGCATTAAAAAAAATATTAATAGATATTAATGAATTAAATATTTCAATTAATCAAATTATTCCATTATATAGATTATTGGAAGAAAATATAGAAGAAAAATATCTTTCAGAAGTGAAAGACCAAATAGAAAGAGATAAAATAGCAAATAGAAAAGATAATGCTAAAAATTTGGGGCCTCCAGTAACAGCCGGAAGTGGTAAAATAGAATTAAATGAATCATCTCCTCCTAACAAAGTAAATGAGAATGAAAAAAATAAAAATGAAAAGGATAAAGATAATGATATTTATGATAAGGATAAGGATGATGATAAGGATAAGAATGATGATGATAGTAGTTTTGATGAAGATAAATATTATAATAAAAAAGAATCTGATGATGATGATGATGATGAATAAAAAATTTAATATGACATTATTTATATTATTTTTAATGAATAAAAAAATTAATTAACAAAATTCAATTAAAATTATTTAAATTAATTAATTATGATTTTAAATAGGATGAGATTGGGGATTGGGGATTGGGGATTGGGGATTGGGGATTGGGGTTTGGGGGGTGGGGGTTTGGGGGACTGCCC
>Ga0310697_10003855_pt1 | contig 14993 bp, 15 predicted proteins | sample 172DNAGHGlowgp2_FD_203883 | JGI IMG/M metagenome (GOLD analysis project Ga0310697, IMG submission 203883) | Sheep rumen microbial communities from Palmerston North, Manawatu-Wanganui, New Zealand - 1728 DNA GHGlow gp2 (v2) (version 2) | ecosystem: Host-associated > Mammals > Digestive system >...
TGATATTTTCGTGTTTTTTCACGTTTTTTTCGCCGAAATTTATTATTTTTGCATTGTTTTTGACGAAAAAAAATGCATTTTTTGCCATATACGCAAATAAAACACTGTGTTTTAATGTGTTACAGCGAAAAATCGCGACTTGTCAAACTAATTAAAGTATTGTAAATCAAATTATTATATACCGAAATGTTATGAGCAAACCAACACGAATTGCAATCTTCGGCTCGGGAAACGGCACCAACGCACAGCGAATAACCGAATATTTTGCCGAAAATCCTGAGGTTGAGGTGAACACCATCATCACAAACAAAAAAGACGCCTATATTGTGCAACGCGCCAAGAACCTCGGTGTGGACTGCGTTTATTTTTCTCGGCACGACTTTTTTGAAACTGACAATGTGCTTAACTACCTGAAGGAGCGCAATATCGACTATGTGATTTTGGCTGGTTTTCTGTGGCTTGTGCCGCAAAACCTGCTGTCGGCTTTTCCGAAAAGGATTATCAACATACACCCTGCCCTGCTTCCCAAATACGGCGGCAAAGGCATGTACGGCGAGCATGTGCACGAGGCGGTCATCGCCAACCACGAGACTAAAAGCGGCATCACCATACATTTTGTTGACGAGCATTACGACCGTGGCACCACTATTTTCCAGGCCACCTGCGACATCACTCCCGACGACACCCCCGACTCGCTGGCACAGAAAATCCACAAACTTGAGCACGAGCATTTTCCAAAGGTGATAGAAAAAGTTGTGCTGGGACATATGTAATAAAAACGCCCTGGCTGCGTTACTTTTGTTTCTTCACCAACGTCAAACGAAAAAACGATGCGCATAGCAGTAAACACCCGTCTGCTTCTGAAAGGCCGGCTCGACGGTATCGGATGGTTCTCGTACGAGACCCTGCGCCGTATCACCGTGGCACATCCCGAACACGAATTCCTTTTCCTGTTCGACCGCAAGCCTGCCGAGGAGTTTGTCTTTGCCGACAATGTGCGGCCTGTGGTGCTTATGCCGCCAACGCGGCATCCGGTGCTGTGGTATCTGTTTTTCGAGTTTAGCGTGCCGCACGCCATACGCAAGTACAAGGCCGACGTGCTGCTCTCGCCCGACGGATGGATTCCGCTGAAATGTAAAGTGCCTACGCTCAACGTGATACACGACCTCAACTTTGAGCACTGCCCCGATTTCCTGAGCCGTTCGCACCAGCGTTATTTCAAACGTTATTTTCCTAAATACGCCCGCAACGCCACGCGTCTTGCCACTGTTTCGGAATTCTCGAAAAACGACATCTCCGACACATACGGTGTGCCTTTGGACAAAATCGACGTGGTTTACAACGGCGCCCATTCGCATTACCACCCCTACCCCGACAACGAGAAAAGCGCTATCCGCGAACAATACACCCAGGGCTGTCCGTATTTTATTTTTGTAGGTACCATACTGAAACGCAAGAACCTCGACACCCTTCTGAAAGCTTTCGACAAATACAAGGAAACGGACACCACCGGAACCAAGCTGCTGGTGGTGGGCAGCCGCAAGTGGTGGAAAGGCGACATCGAGAACGCCTACCTCGCCATGCGCCACAAAGACGATGTGGTTTTTGTGGGCCGTGTGGATGCCGATGTGCTCGGCAAAATGATGTCGGCGGCAACGGCACTTACATACGTGTCGTATTTCGAAGGTTTTGGCATTCCCATTGTTGAGGCTTTCTGCGCCGAAACGCCCGTCATCACTGCCAACGTAACATCTATGCCCGAAGTGGCCGGCGACGCCGCTCTGCTTGTAAACCCGCATTCGGCCGACGACATTGCCGAGGCTCTGCACAAAATATCGACCGACAGCGACCTGCGTAACAGCCTTGTGGAGAAAGGGCGCCTGCAACGCTCCAAATTCAGCTGGGACAAGACCGCCGAGCTGCTTTGGGATAGTCTTACCAAAATAATGGTGAAAAAATGAGGGGCTCGCGTGTACATATAATAATAACATTGTTCGTGCTTATGGGCACTGCCGCATCGGCACAAACGGTGGTGGGACGCAACCTTATCAGCAACCCCAGCTTTGAAAAACACCGTCGCTGTCCCGACAAGATAAATCCCGTGGGGGTGCTCAAGATAGTGAACGCATGGTTTCAACCCACCAGCGGCTCCGCCGACTATTACAACGTCTGTGGCGGCATAGAATGCTTTGTGCCCAACAACAAACTGGGTTTCCAGCATCCACGCACGGGCGAGGGCTACTGCGGCATCTACTGTTCCAAGGACAACTACCGCGAATACCTGCAGACACAACTGGAACGTCCGCTAAAACATGGACGCACCTACAGGCTGTCGTTTTTTGTGAGCCTTTCGGAATACTCCACCGGGGCTGTGGCCACAATAGGCGGACTACTGACCCACGAACGCATAAGCGACACCACTCGTGCCATACTCATGCAAAAAGAGATGAAGATAATTACCCCACGCATAACACAGACCACTTTTGTGTACTACCAACCACAAGTGGTGAACAGCGTGGAGCATGCGCTTATGGACACGCAGGGATGGATGGAGATTGCCGGCGACTTTGTGGCCGAGGGCGGCGAAGAGTACCTTACCATCGGCAATTTCTTTTCGGCGGCAAACTCCGGCATTGTCGACGACTCAACACTTCTCACATACCTTCTGCCAGGCTCGTACTATTATATCGACGACGTAAAGCTGTACTGCCTCAACTGCGAGGACGACGAGGAACTTCTTTCGAAAGAGGACACGACACACTACAAAGTAGGTGCCACCTTTGTTTTGAACAACATATTTTTCGACACGGACAAGAGCACACTGCTGCAACAGTCGTACCGAGAGTTGCAGTTTTTGATAGCCCTATTGGAATCGCATCCGAAAATGAAGATTGAGATTTCGGGACACACCGACAGTCAGGGCTCCGATTTGCACAACCAGCAACTGAGCGAAAACCGTGCCAAGGAAGTGGTGGACTACCTTATGGAGAACGGCATTGATGAGAAACGCCTCAAGTTTAAAGGCTACGGCAAAAACAAACCCATTGCCACCAACGCCACCGAGGAGGGACGTCAAAAAAACCGCAGAGTGGAGTTCAAAATTCTGGATTTGTAGAAAAAACGACACGAATACCGCTCTTGTAACACAATGATTTTAGGCGACTTATTTTAAATTGGCGATTTTTTTTGTCAGTTCCGAAAAAAAATCGTACTTTTGCACCCGCAAAAAAGGAAAAGATTTCGGTCTGTTAGCTCAGTTGGTTCAGAGCGCTTCCTTCACACGGAAGAGGTCGAGAGTTCGAATCTCCCACAGACCACGATTAAGCCCCTGAAAAGGGGCTTTTTTTGTTAATGAGGCAATGTGTGTTGCAAATTTCAAAAAGTTTGCGTATCTTTGCACCTATGAAAAAATCGTTCCTTTTCAAGCAATATGTGTGGCTGGTGGACACCATACGCCGGGCACGACGTATATCCCTTGCCGACCTCAGCGAGTGCTGGCAACGCTCCGACCTCAGCGAAGGCAAGCCCCTGAGCCGCACCACTTTCAACCGCCACCGCGATGCCGTGGAGGAGATTTTCGGCATTGTCATTGCCTGCGACGCCGACAACCGTTACTACATTGTCGATAACGAGCTGTTCCGGACCGACACCGTGCAGCAGTGGATGCTCAGCACATTGACGGTGAGCAACATAGTGGGCGAGGTGCGCGGACTCCACGACCGTATCCTGCTCGAGAGCATCCCCGCCGAGGGCGAGACCCTGCGACTGGTGGTGGAGGCCATGCAACGCGGCGTGCGGATTGCCGTGAAATACCGTCGCTACGGCAACAGCGCCGACTCCGAGTGGACAGTGGAGCCGTATTGTATAAAACTGTTCCGTCGCCGCTGGTACCTGCTCTGCCATTTCGCCGGCGACGGTTTCATCGTGCTCAGCTTCGACCGCATCACCTCGCTGGAGCTAACCGAAGAGACTTTCGTGGTTGCGCCCTCGTTCGACGCCGAAGCTTTCTTTGCCGAGTATTTCGGCGTGATGACCGACGACCGCATTCCGTTGCAACGCATTGTGGTAAGAGCCTACGGCAACGAGCGTTACGCCCTGCGCGACCTGCCGCTGCACCCCTCGCAGAAACTCATTGCCGAAGCCGACGACCATGTGGATTTCGAGCTCACGCTGCGTCCCACCTCCGATTTTCTGGCACATATCCTCTCACGCGGATGCTGGGTGAAGGTTATTTCTCCCGATAGCATCGCACAGAAAATCAGCGAGATGCATAGAGAGGCGATGGAGGCGTATTCCGCACAATAAAAGCATTTTTGCAACGTTAGAAAATTATTATGGACGACAAACAAAACATAATCATTTATCGCACCGCCGACGGCAAGGCCGCCGTGTCGCTGATGACCAAGGACGGAATGATTTGGCTCAACCAACAGCAGATGGCAGAACTATTTGCCACCTCGAAGCCAAATATCAGTATGCACATAGCTAATATATTGAAAGAAGGCGAGTTAAACGCCGATTCAGTTATTAAGAATTACTTAACAACTGCCACCGACGGGAAACAGTACAACGTAGTTTTTTATTCATTGGAGATGATTCTGGCAGTTGGCTATCGTGTTCGGGGTGTGCGTGGCACACAGTTCCGCCAGTGGGCTACACAGCATCTTTCAGAATATCTTGTCAAAGGCTTTACTATGGATGACCAGCGGCTGAAAAATCCCGACGGACGTCCCGACTATTTCGACGAACTGCTCGAACGCATACGCGATATCCGTGCCTCGGAAAAACGTTTCTACCAAAAAATCCGCGATCTTTTTGCACTCAGTAGCGACTACGATAAGGACGACAAAGCCACTCAGATGTTTTTCGCCGAAACGCAGAACAAACTCCTGTATGCCGTAACCCACCAAACTGCCGCCGAACTAATATGTGCCAGAGCCGATGCCGACAAACCCAATATGGGACTTACAGCATGGAAAGGCAATATAGTCCGTAAGGGCGATGTTACGATTGCAAAAAATTACCTTCAAAAAGACGAAATCAACAACCTGAACAGATTGGTGGATATTTTTCTTACCTCAGCAGAAATGCGAGTCGGTGACCGACACGACCTTACACTCGAATACTGGCGGAAAAATGTGGACAATCTCTTGATGTTCCAAGAGAAAGACATACTGCACAGCAAAGGATCTATTTCCAATGCCGAGATGGAAAAACTGGTACATCAGCAGTACGACCAATTCAACGAACGACGCAAACACTACGAAGCGGAAATTGCCGATGCAGAAGATATTAAAGAACTCGAAGAATTGGAGAAATCCTTGCAAAAAAGAGACTCGAAAGGATAAAACAGAAATCGTAAAACAATTGTTTATTATCTTATCATAATCAAAAATTGTCTTCAACATAGAAAAACACTAAAAGCACAAAAACTTTAGTTTTTATTTCGTGTTTTTAGATGTTACCATAATAAATACATATTTCTATACAATTTTATATTGTTGTAAATCAATAAAATACATAATATTTTCAAAATTTCTTTATACTGTACCGCGATATGGTACAGCGGGTGTGTAATTTTGCATTGTCAAATTAAAAGTAAAAACAACTAAATTGTTTAAAACAATGATTAAAGCACACAACCTTCACAAGATGACCTGCCATCTGGCTGGAAGACAATATCATGATGCCGACTTAGTATGGGATTACCTCCGTATTGGCAAAGAAGTAAGACTAGAACGCGACATTGACAACCCGCACGATCCGTATGCCGTTGCAGTGATTTTCGAAAAAGACGGAGAGGATTACCTTATTGGCTACCTGCCAAGGGGCGAAAACAAAGAGATGGCCGAAATGCTCGAGATGGGATGGGGCTGCTGCTACCGTACCGTTATCAGCTCGATTAACCCCGAGACAAGTCCCGAACATCAAGTTCACCTAACCATTAGCATACGACGCAACAACGAGGAGAAAGCTCCTGAAAAAGGTAGCAAAAAAAGCAAATGACATTTATAATTCATTTGTCTTTTTAGAACTTATTCATGAAAAACTCCGAATATGGGAGCAAGCCTGAAAGAATTGTTTTTGGGTTCGATTATTGAGCAAAAAGTCGTATCTTTGCAAATTGAAACATTTTTGGACTTATGGAACAAAATTTTGCAATACAGCTTTTTGAGGACAGGCAGGTGCGTGTGGTAATAAAGATAAAAAGGAACAGATAGTAATTTCGAACAAAAAGTCAAACTATAGTATATATTATGTCGCACTGTCTACTATGGATTACACCTATCCCGGTCTATTATTATCCTCCTTTTGGAGTCGGAGGTTTTTTTATAATTGTCATCGTATTATTATACTTCTATTACCGAAAAAGAACACATGATGATATTGGATGCTTGATACTATTTTTACTACCATTTTGGGCACTCATTGGGGCATTCGGTTTTGCAGAAAAGCTTTTCAACAAAAGTTGGGAAAAACTAATTGAGTTCAACGCTCTGAGCAAACAATTTGACCTGCCTCCAAGCCGAACACTTAAAGTTATGATGGTTCTTACCTTAATCGGACTATGGATTATGGGTATGATTCTTATAGCATATTACGACAGTGAAGGGTGGCTGTTTGCATTATATGGCATTGGAATACCTTTTGTATATGCTTATCTGTATATTCTTTGGAAAAAACTGTTTTTTGTTTGGCTTACTCAATTACGGCCCAAAGTTGCCACTGTGATAGTCTCAATAACAATAGTTTTAATAATTATTTTCTGGATTTTGGCAATTCGTGGTTTTATCCATGTAACATCCATTGATTATTATATGCAATACTTGGAAAATAAATACCAAGCACAGTAATGCCGTTATCGCTCTATCTAAAAAAGTCGTATCTTTGCACATTGAAAACAAATAAATATAATATGGCAGATTTTATAGTAACAACAACTCCTAATGTCGAGGGTTACATGATTGAAAAATACTGTGGCATAGTAGGTGAAGAGTATTTTATTTTTAATAGTGACAATATGCAAGAATCCTTGTCGGATATGATAGACAGAGCAAAACAACTTGGTGCCAATGCAATCGTTGGATTGAATATTGTCGTTTGGTCCGACACCTCAGTTTTCAAAGGATGCAATCAAGCTTATGGTACTGCTGTGCGAATAAGAGAGGCCTATAAACAACTTGAATAAAATCCCTCTCCTACCTCACAATCACCTTTTTGACAAACTCCTTGCCTTTGGGAGTAACCACTTTCAGCGTGTAGGTGCCGCGGGTACGGCGGTTGATGGGTATCACCACCCTGCCGTCGGTAAACGGGCTATTGTGGGTCCACGTCGGGGATGAAACGCAGGCGACTGTACTCCTTGCGATTTAGAATCTGTCCCGCTATTTCGGAGATTTTTTGTTTTGCCTCACCGAGGGGGAAGCCTTTTTCGAGACGTATCATTATATTTTTAATGTACATATTGCGCACGCGCGAAACCATAGGATATTCGGGTCCCACCACACGATGTGCCAGCACTTTGCGCAGTTCGAAGGAGAACTCGGCGGCTGCTTTGTCGAGTACTTGGGCGTCGATATGCTTCAGCGTTAGGTAGATAAGCTTGCTGTAGGGCGGGTATCCGAAAACGCGCCGCTCGGTAATCTGGTTGTGGTACATGGCACGATAGTCGTTGTGCAACACGTAGTCTATCACCTGATGTGCGGGGTTGTAGGTCTGTATTATCACCCGTCCCTGCTTGTTGTGCCGTCCAGCGCGGCCGCTCACCTGCGTCATCTGCTGGAAACTGCGTTCGAAGGCCCTGAAATCGGGAAACGAAATCATATTGTCGGCGCTCATTATGCCCACCACGCTCACGTTGTCGAAATCGAGGCCCTTGGTAATCATCTGTGTGCCTACAAGTATATCGATATTGCGGTCCTCGAAACGGTTGATGATGTCCACATGCTTGTTTTTCCCGCTCGACACGGAGTCGAGGTCCAGACGCTCGATGCGGGCTTCGGGGAAAACGATGGACAGCTCGTCTTCGATTTTCTCGGTGCCGAACCCTTTCATCTTAAGGTAAGTGTTGTGGCATTGCGGACATTCGGCCGGCACGGGTATGGAGTACCCGCAGTAGTGGCACCGCAGACTGTTGGTCTGTTTGTGGTAAACCAGCGACACGTCGCAATGGGTGCAGCTTGGTATCCATCCGCAGGTGGGACATTCGAGGCGTAGCGAGAAACCGCGACGGTTCTGGAACAGTATCACCTGCTCGTTGTTTTGCAGCGCTTCGCCGATGGCGTCGAGGAGCATCTTGGAGAAAAACGACTTGACGCTGCCTTTTCTATCGTTTTGGCGCATGTCGGCTACAACGATTTCGGGCATAAGCACATCGCCGTAGCGTTTGTCCATCTCCACCAGGGCGTATTTCCCCGACTGGGCATTGAAATAGCTCTCCACCGAAGGCGTTGCCGTGCCCAGCACCACCTTGGCGCCGCACTTGTGGGCGAGGTAGATGGCGGCGTCGCGGGCGTTGTAGCGTGGGGCGGGCTCGTATTGTTTGAAAGACGAGTCATGCTCCTCGTCCACGATAACGAGTCCCAAATCGCTGAACGGCAGAAACATAGCCGAGCGCGCACCTATCAGAATCTGATAACCGCCGTTTTCCGGATTAAGGGTTTTGGTCCAGACCTCGGCACGCTCGTTGGGCGAGAATTTGGAGTGGTAGACACCGACCTTGGCACCGAAATATTTGCGCAGACGGTTGATTATCTGTGCGGTAAGGGCAATCTCTGGAAGCAGGTACAGCACTTGTTTGCCCTGTTTCACCACCTCGTTGATAAGTTTGATGTACAGCTCGGTCTTTCCGCTCGAGGTAACTCCGTGCACCAGTGTTATTTGCGGGGCTTCGGGATTGTTTATGTCTATCTTTTCGAAAGCCTTCTGCTGCTGGTCGGAAAACTTTATTGTGTTCACACTCTGCGTCTTGTCCACGTCGATAAGGCGGCTCTCCTGCTGGTCGTAGGCGACGATGACACCGTTTTTTATCAATGTCTTGAGCGACGACAGCGAAAGATCCTTGTCGCGAGTGAAGATGCTTTTGCGTATGGACTGTTTGCCGAAGTCGGTCTGCTGCATGAATTTCAGCATCACCTCCAGCTGTTTGTGCGACGAGGCTTTGCCTTCGAGACTGTCGAACAGCTGACGGCCTTTGTCGGCATCGAGGTATTCGGGGCTAAGTTTGAGATAAGTCTCTATTTTGGGGGTGTAGCGTTGTTTCAGCTCTTCGTCCATGATAATGATTTTTTTCTCTATCATGGTTTTGAGCAGCGGCATAATTTTCTGGATATTGACGGCCTTAGTGATGTCCGACACCTTGGCAGTGCCGTTTGTGGAGAGGAGTTCCAGGATTTTTATCTCGTTTTGCGAAAGGTTGCTAATCTCGCCCGAAAAATCGGGGTGCACCTCGACAAACGACTCACTCTGAAGACGATAGGCCGACGGCAAGGCCACTGCCATAACATCGCCCACGCAACACATATAATATTGTGCTATCCACTCCCAAAACTGTAGCTGTAGTTCGGTAACCACGGGCTGTGGGTCGAGGATGCCGAGAATATACTTTACGTTGGCGTGGTCGGGAGCCTGCCTATGCACATTGCGCACTACGGCGCTGTACACCTTGGAACCGCCGAACTGCACCACAACACGCTGTCCCACGAGTATAGCGTCGTTGTACTCGAAAGGCACGCGGTAGGTGTAGTACTGCGGCAGATGCAGCGGCAACACCACATCCACGTAATATGTAACTCTCTCGTCCATAAACTGTTGAAGCGACAGAAAACGCTACTCTTGTACGGTTTCCTGTATTTCGAAAGTAAGCACCACTGTTTCGTCCTGCAAAAGGTTGAGCAGTCCGTCGGTGATGTTGTAGCCGTTGACCTTGCGCAGGGTAGAGAGGTACGAGCGTTCTATCTCCATCATCGGCTGCGGGCAGGCCATCTTGGTGGCACCTACCGACTCGAACGCCAGCTTTCCTTTCTGCGGCTCGCTGTAGCTGCCGAAATAGGTGTTGCAGCCCGCGCATCCGTTCACCTGTCCCGCCTCGGGATTGAATTTTATTGTTACAACGCGGTCGCTTTCGCCGTAAGCCATAATTTTGGTTTTCAGCGTTTTAAGTCTCCACACGGTATTAACATCCAATTTTTCGTCGGAAGTGTTGGCAACGTTTTTGTGCGATTTGCAGCAGGTCATAAACAACAGGGCCGTTAAAGCCAAAAATATAATTTTTTTCATCTTTCTTGCGTTATCTGTTTGTGGTTATCTATCTGATTAAAAAAAGTTTATGTGACGGTTTCGGAAATAATGTCATAGACGAAGCCGCATTGCAAATTTACACAAAAAAAATGAATTTACACAACCGAATGAGAGATAAAACGATTTTCAGATTAACATATTTTCAGATAATCGGATAATCCGAAAATCTGAACATCCGAATGTCCAAATATCGGAACGTCCCCAAATAACTGACCACTAATAACTGAATACTAAATACTGACCACTGCCCCCTAATTCACAAAAAAATCGTACCTTTGCAGTCCGAAAAAACGAGAAAAAATTATGTTCCAACGACTGATAAGATTTTGTGTGAAAGTGGTTCAGCGCTACTTGCCCGAGCCTTTTATCTTTGCCATAATACTGACACTTCTGGCCGTGATATTGGCCATGCCCATCTGTCATCAGACGCCCATGGAGGTTGTCGAGCACTGGGGCGGCGGCGTGTGGTCGCTGCTGGCCTTTGCCATGCAGATGGCCTTAGTTCTGGTGTGCGGCTCCACGTTGGCCGCAGCTCCTGTGGTGAAAAAAGGCATCCATTTCCTTGCCTCGCTGCCCAAGACACCCGCCGGAGCCATAGCCCTTGTTACGGGTATCTCGGCGGTGGCCTGCTGGATAAACTGGGGGTTCGGACTTATTGTGGGCGTTATCTTTGCCAAAGAGATAGCCCGTGCCGTGCGCGGCGTGGACTACCGTCTGCTGATAGCCTCGGCATACAGCGGTTTCGTGGTGTGGCACGCCGGACTTTCGGGCTCCATACCGCTTACCATGGCCACTCCTGGCACAGCGCTGAAAGAAGCCACCAACGGCATCCTCACCGAGCCCGTGCCTATCTCCAACACTATCCTCGACCCGCACAACCTCGTCATGGTGGTACTTATTATAATAGCACTTGTGGTGGTGAACACCCTTATGCACCCCAAGGGCGAGCATGTGGTGAGCGTCGACCCTCAGCTTCTTGCCGACGACGAGCCTTACACCAAGCCTGCCACCGACACCCCTGCCGAAAAAGTGGAACACAGTCCCGTGCTCAGCTATGTCGTTGCGGCATTGGGATTTACATACCTGATAATACATCTGTTTGTGCGTGGCGGCACCCTCGACCTCAACTCGGTTATCATGCTTTTCCTTTTCTTGGGAATAGTTTTGCACAAAACGCCCATGGCCTATGTGAAGGCGTTCGGCAATGCCTCGAAAGGTGCGGCGGGGATACTGCTGCAATTCCCTTTCTACGCTGGCATTATGGGCATTATCACAGGTGTGGGCGAGTCGGACATCTGCCTGGGCACGGTGATAAGCAACGCCTGCATCTCCATCTCCAACCCGCACACCTATCCGCTGCTCACTTTCCTGTGCGCCGCCGTGCTTAATATGTTCGTGCCGTCGGGCGGAGGACATTGGGCCATACAGGCTCCCATTATGTTCGCCGCCGGTGCCGACCTCGGTGTGGATGCAGGACTAACGGGAACAGCCATAGCCTGGGGCGATGCGTGGACCAACCTCATACAGCCTTTCTGGGCCATCCCGGCACTGGCCATTGCCAAACTCAACGCAAAGGACATCATGGGCTACTGCATTATAGACCTGTTAATTACGGGCGTTATAATCTGCGGCGGACTGCTGATTTGGTCGTTCTAAAAAAACAACTGTTATGAACTGGATAATACTGATAATAGCGGGTTTCTGCGAGTGCGGATTCACCTTCTGTCTGGGCAAGGCCAAGCTGACTTCGGGCTGGGAGCAGGTGTGGTGGTACGTGGGATTCGGAATTATATCGCTGCTGAGTATGTACCTGCTGGCACGTGCCACGCAAGGCGCGCAGGCCATACCCGTGGGCACCGCATACCCCGTGTGGACAGGCATAGGAGCCGTGGGCACGGTGCTGCTCGGCATACTGGTGTTCCACGAACCGGCCACCTTCTGGCGGATGTTTTTCATCTTCACGCTGATAGCCTCGATAATAGGACTGAGATTAGTTAGTAATTAGTAATGTGTAATGAGTAATTGGGCGGGCCTTCGACGAGCTCAGGCACCGCGAGTGGGAGTTAGGGGACTGTGGATACGATGTGCACATCGTCTGTACAATTTGGGATGTAAAAATTTGATGAAAACACCTGCGAAAAAAATTATTTCTTTGGATTTTTTCGTTTTTTGGCATTTTTTCCCTTTGGATTTTTTCAAAACTAACATCTCTTTTCCAAAAAAATCGTAACTTTGCAGCTACATAAAAAACAAAACTCACTATGAAAAATAGCAGCCACATCTCAAATCATTGCCGCAGGCATGCCTTGATTTTGACGTTTTTTGCTGTATTCCTGTCGGTCGGTTTTTCGGCAAAAGCTCAAGGACAACGCGACTCACTATTCCATGAGTATATCCTCTACGAAATGAAGAACGCTGAAACCACGATGGAAAGGGCGAGGCTATATTATCAAGACTTTATCTACGCAAACTATGGTGAGTACTATCCATACTTTTATGAGGAATCTTATTGGTGGGTACACACTCCCACTTTCCAAAATAGTGCCGACAGTGCATTGGTGCTTTTGAAAACCCTCTACAACAAAAAAGAAAACCAATTCATGTATTACCCTATCTGCCAGCTCGAACATTACTTGGGCATACCGCACGACCCTTCGATTACGCATCCCGACACCTCCGATTTTTATGTACCTCTGCAAAGCGGCACCTCCGCCGACCTTGGCATAGGATGGCAAAGCAACTACACGCAACACCTGCTTACTAAAGCCGAATGGGCTCTGTCGCACAGCAAGACTTACACAACATTTTTCGAGAAAACAAACGAGCCAAGCATTTGGAAAAAAGGCAAGAAAAATCCGCAGATCTCTTTGTTCCGAATGACAATATATCACTTGCCCACCACAAGATTTTCCATATATAATGTGGGTATGGACAAGGGCAAACCATACGTGTCACTTAAAAAAGGATACCAGAAATACAACCGTGTATTTTCTTCATATACATGTAGCACAATTATTTCCGAACACCGCACTATCCGTCTGTCGCAAGGCAAATGGGAAATTCTTCTAAACCTTATTGAAAAAATCGACTCCCTTGAATGGGTGAATGAAGAGCAGGTTATCGACGGCAACCGATATTTTTGTGAATACGCACACAACGGACACTACCACAGCCACTACACTTGCGAAGACCCCACTACAGACTCCTTACACAACTTTATGTACCACTTGTTCAAAACAAACAACACCTTTTCCGTTTACGGCGAAGTTTGTGAAAGTGTTTATGAAGAAACGTTCGGAAACATTCGCAACCGCCTCGACTCGGTAGAGGTGAAGGTTTACAATAAGTTCTCCACACAATGCGTGGCAAAAACAAATACCGCCCTTTTCCATGATAATATCTTTTACTGCGAACTGCCCGCTGGACACTACCGTTTTGTTTTCAAACGCCAGGGATACAAAAAGGAAACGATGAAGAACATCAATATTACGTCCGACACTTTGTTGAATGCAACGATGACTCGAGAAAAACCTTAAAATAGGGAAAAACATGGTGGAACATAGCGTTGTTCTGATTCGTAGTGGTCATGTAAAATAATCATCAAACGGCAACTAAACTTTTCCAAAACGAGGGAGTTCCAGAAATTATTTCTTTGGATTTTTTCATTTTTGGCCAAATTATTTCTTTGGATTTTTTCGATTTTTGGCATTTTTTTTCTTTGGATTTTTTCATTTTTCGTATATTTGCAGTTGAAACAGAAAAGAATTATGTATTGTAAACGACTAATAGATAAATATTTACACAAATGGAGCATCCAGAAGGTGCACAAACCTCTCCTGCTTCGTGGTGCCAGACAGGTTGGAAAATCTACTGCAGTAAAAAATCTTGGTAAAAAATTCAAATATTATGTCGAAATAAATTTTGAAAAACAATCGGATTACAAAATCCTGTTCAGCAAAGACCTTCTGGTAAATCGCATTGTTCCGCAGATCTCTGCTATGTGTGGCATACCCATAGTTCCGGGTGAGACCCTTCTGTTTTTTGACGAGATACAAGAATGTCAGGAGGCTATTCTGGCTTTGCGTTTCTTTAAGGAGGACATGCCAGAACTGCATGTTATAGCAGCCGGTTCATTGCTCGAATTTGTTCTGGACGACATCCCCACTTTCGGTGTGGGGCGCATACATTCCATGTATATGTTTCCAATGACTTTCGATGAGTTCCTTATGGCCAATGGTGAGAACCTTCTTATGGAAGCACGCAACGAAGCATCCGCCACATCACCGCTCCCAGCCCCTCTGCATGAAAAGTTAGTACAGCTATTACGCACTTTCATTTTGGTTGGTGGAATGCCCGAATCTGTGGCCAGGTGGATAGAAACCACAGACTATCTGCAATGTCAAGAGGTGCAGGACGACATATTGACGGGTTATGAAGCCGACTTCCCAAAATACAAAAAAAAGATTGATCCGCAATTGTTGGATGCAACGATGAAAAGTACCGCCATACAAGTAACAAATAAGTTTGTGTATTCAAAGGTTCCGGGCAACTACAAAACAGCTGAAGTAAAAAAAGCTCTGGATTTGCTCATTAAAGCCGGAATAATAATTCCCGTAACACACTCCCATGCAAATGGATTGCCACTGGGCGACGAAAGTGACGACAGCTTCCGCAAGATGTTGATGCTTGATACA
>Ga0310697_10003856_pt1 | contig 14991 bp, 11 predicted proteins | sample 172DNAGHGlowgp2_FD_203883 | JGI IMG/M metagenome (GOLD analysis project Ga0310697, IMG submission 203883) | Sheep rumen microbial communities from Palmerston North, Manawatu-Wanganui, New Zealand - 1728 DNA GHGlow gp2 (v2) (version 2) | ecosystem: Host-associated > Mammals > Digestive system >...
CTTCGAATACTGCACCCAGGGCATACCCAAGCCCAATGTGTTCGACCTCTACCGCATGAACTTCCAGAAGAAATGCGAGCTCTACAATGCGGGCAAGATCAGCTTCGCTGACTTGGTGAACGAGAAACTCTCCGAGGTGCAGCAGCTGCAAGTGGCCACCTACCTCAACGACACGCAACTCGTCACGCCCGAGGAGATCCGTGTGTTCCTGACCAAGCTCAGCTATCCGCTCTATTTCCTCGACTTCGAGACCATGCAGTATGCCGTCCCTGAGTTTGAGGGCACAAAACCCTACCAGCAGATCCCCTTCCAGTATTCATTGCACTGGATAGAGCAGGAGGGAGGCGAGCTGAAGCATGAGGACTTCCTCGGCGACTCGGTGAACGACCCGCGTCGTTCCTTGGCCGAGAAACTGTGCCACGACATCCCCATGGGCGTGTGCACCACGGCCTACAACAAAGGCTTCGAGTGCGGTCGACTAAAGGAATTGGCTGAGGCCTTCCCCGACCTGCGCGAGCATCTGCTCGACATCGCCAACCATATCATCGACCTGATCGAGCCCTTCCGCAAGAAGATGGTCTACATGCCTGAGATGAACGGCTCGTTCAGCATCAAGCATGTGCTTCCGGCCTTGCAGCCCGACTTGAGCTACGACGACCTCGAGGGCTCGGTACACAACGGTGGCGAGGCCATGAACCTTTATCCGCAAATCGTCCGTCCCGGAAGGACCGCTGCAGAAATCGAAGCCGATCGCAAGTCGCTGCTCGAATACTGCGCGCTCGACACCCTGGCCATGGTGAAGGTTTGGGAGAAATTGAAAGAGATGAGAGAGTAATTGATATGATGATGTGGATGAAGAAGACGAATAAAACCCAAGACAGGAGACATGGAATAGTTTGTCAATAGCTTCCCCTTTGTGTGATGGGTTTTCTTGTGATAGCCGTTTTGGGGCGCAAATTGGAATAAAAAAGCGTTGTACTTGTTCTTGTTTTTTATATTTTTACAATTTCTGTATACTAGAATGATGGTGAAGTGATGAGACATTTGGTTACAGTGCTATTTTTTTTGGTGGTTTGTAGCGGTATGTTACACGCCCAGCATCTCAAGGTGGTCGAGTTTCGTGCCGACCTCTCCATGGCTGATGCCGTTCAATTTCCTAAGGAAGATCTTAACGGCAATCGATGTGGCTTAATCAAACTTGGTTTGACATTGCCAAAGACTGATGTCGAGTTTGAGGGTGACATCGTCTTGTCCGAAAACAAGTCAGGGGAATGGTGGATTTATATGCCCCAGGGATCCAATTGGCTTACGATCAAATCAAAATCGAGTTCTTACCTGCCTTTACGCTGTGATTTTGTGGATTATGGTATTGATGGCATAAAAAAGCGATGTGACTTATGTCATGTCTTTTAATAAGAGGTGGTGGTAGCCTTCATGTTTTTTTATCATTTCACTTGCAATTTCCCAGTTTTATTTATTTTTGCATTGTTTTTAACTAGAAACGTATGATGAGAAAAGTAATACTCGTTTTGTTGTTGGTATGTGCTGGTATTTTGCACGCCCAGCAACTCGAAGTGACTGAATTTCGCGTTGTTCCCAACATGGACGATGCTGTGAGAAATCCTAAAGTTGACTTTAATGGAGATCGTTGCGGCTTGGTCAAACTAGGACTGAATATGTCTGAAATTGCCTTTGAGGGAGATATTATCTCGGCCGATTATCGCAATGACCAATGGTGGATCTATATGATTAAGGATTCCAACTGGTTGACAATCAAGTCGAAGAATAATGTTTTCGTTCCGCTACGCTGCGAGTTCGATGATTTCAAGATTGCCGGTATTGAAAGCGACATGACTTATGAGATGAATGTGGAATTGCCTCCTCCGCCAAAGGTTGAAGACAAGAACCAGAACTTAGCTGATTCTAATGGAGGGTCCAACAGCCTTACGGGTGTCCCTCAACAGTCAACCACTGGTCGCTCCTCATATTCTCCTTATAGTTATGGACATATGACACCATACAGCACTACCTCCCGTACCTCATCTTCATCATCAAGTACCTACAACAGCAGCTACAAGAATAATACGCATACTTCATCTAACAGCTCTCGAGTATCGACTTCAAATAGCTTTAGTGGCTCACATGCTTCATCGTCGAGCAGTCGTGTTGGTGGGTCGCAATCATCGTTCTCTGGCAATTATAAAAGTTCGCGTTCATCATTGTCGAGCGGCTCCAATAGGGGCTCTCGTTCATCGTCTTCGAGTACTTTCAAAGCATCTGGTTCGAGCAACAACAACTCGAGCGGGCGTTCACAATCTGTTTCCCCCAAGAGGTCTTCTGGTTCAACCAGCAGCCGAGGTTCTTCAACCGTGAGTCGCAGCAGTTCAAGCAGCAGTCGTAGCAGTTCGAGGAGTAGTCGCAGCAGCAACGCTAGCACGAGTCGAGGAAGTAGTTCGAGTCGTGGCAGTAAATGATGATATTGTCTCTGTTTTAAAATGAGTTGAAATGCAGCGAAAATTGAGGTTTTTTTTACTCTTATTATTGTTGGCGGGTGCAGGTGTGATGCGGGCTCAGCATCCAGAAGTGGTGGAGTTTCGTGCCGACTTGTCGATGACCGATGCTGTTAAATACCCTAAGTATGATTCAAAAGACCAGCCTTGCGGCTTGATTAAACTCGGATTTGCATCGTTCGATGCTAATTTCGAAGGTGACATTGTCTCTTTCGATTTCAAAGATGGTGAATGGTGGATTTATATGGATAAAGGAGCCGACTACCTTCGCATTATATCTAAAGAGAATGCATACGAACCTATCTTGTGTGAGTTTCTTGATTATGGTATAAAAGGTGTCGAAAGCAATGTGACTTATGTCATGAATGTGGATTTGTATTATGTTTCCTGGAGAGAGGGTTGGCCCGAGATGGGTGTTGATTTTATATCGATTCTTGGATTGTCGTTGGGTAGTCAAACGTCTTTTTCGATGGAATTGTACGGAAAGTCGAGGTTTATGTTTTCGGGTGCGCTAGGTATTTTCCCCGTTTTGTGCGAAGACTTTTCGTATGGCGTTTTTGATGAGCTTGTGCCTTATGTCGAACTCGCCTTGGGTTGGCAGATGCTGAAAGGGAAGGGTTTGCGCATTACACCCCAAGTTGGTTTTGATTGCTATTTCGACGGTGAATTTGTGGATTTCACAGTATGCCCTAAAGTAAATTTGTCTTATCCTGTCACCCGTTCTTTTGTTATTGGTATTACTCCTATGTATTGTAATATGTTGTCGCTTTACGGCGAGTTTGATCCTTCATTGGGAGTGTCACTGACCTTGGGCTGGCAATTAGCTATGTAAAATCGAAGTTTGGATGAGTACTTATTATACTTCCGCCGAATAAGCCGCGAGAAGGTTGATTCATGATTCGTTAAGCTTGTTGGCGGAAAATAATCCAGAAAAATTGTAAATTGTTTTAAAATACAAAAAAATAGTGCTATTTTTGTGGCAAGTTTTCACGAGATTTTGTGTTAACTTGTAGTTAGTTCCTTTTATAATGTAGAAGAACCGAAATTAGAGTATTTTAAACATATAATAAATCAATTATGGCAAACCATCTTATCATCGGATTAGGCGGAACAGGCGGCAAAATCATCCGCGAATTCCGCAAACGTGTCTATGAAGAGTTTCATAGCAACGACCCTGGCAATAAAGTGAATCTTGAATACATCTATCTCGACTCGTCACCTGCCGACTTGGACGAGCGTGAGAGCTGGAAAGTAATGGGACACCCCGTCCACTTGGCTGACACACAAAAGGTGAGTACCAATGGTATAAATGCTGACCTTTTGACCAACACCCAAAAATATGAAGGCGTGGCTGCATTCCTGAAGCCATCGGAAATTGAAATGTTGCAACGCGACAATAATATGGTGCAACTCATCAATTCGGGCATTGGCGGACAACGTCGCCGATTGGGTCGTATGTTGATTGCCAACGATATGAGCAACAAGAACAAAGCTCAAAGTTTTGAGACAGCCCTTAAAGCTGCCGTTACGCGCCTTCAGTCAATGGAAGGTAACGAACACGATGTGACTTTCCATATTTGTGCAGGCTTGGCAGGAGGCACTGGATCAGGTTCCATCATCGACGTCATTAGTCAGATTCGTACGCTTTTTCCATCTACTCAAGCGTCAGGCGAAGCTGAACCCACCTTCAAAATCAGGCTGTTCGTCTATATGCCTGAGCGCAATTTGGCCTTCCCCGACCATGATTCGGGCTATTATCAAGCGAATGGCTATGCTTCATTGATGGAACTCAATGCCTTAAGTGTAGGCTCCTACCATCCTGTGGATGTCACGGGCACTAAGGATCTTTTCACTGGCAAGGTGCGTCGTCTTCTCAAAGGCCAGCCTTTTGAGGCCTGTTACATCTATAGCAACGTCAATGAGGCGGGAAAGACCCTCGATATCCGCAAGGAGCTTCCCGTTGTGGTAGCCAACTTTATGTTCCAATCCATCGTGGTACCTCAACTTGTTGGCAGCGATGGTAAACTGTCTCGTTTGGTGGGATGTGAGAATAAGGGTACTGGAGCCGAAAAAGACCAATCGGGACGCAATGCCCATAGCCGCCAATTCCTCAGTTTCGGCATCACTCGCGTTTCCTATCCCGAAACGGAGGTGCGTGAATATGTCACTTATAGCTATGCACATCAGGCTGCACTGCAACTGTCCTACAACTTTTGGGTGGAAGGACAAGGCTACAGCGAGCGCACCGAAGAGGAAGTGGGTAGCGGTTATAATGAATTGGTCAAGAGACCAGAAAAACAGGCTGGTTTTCTCATCGACCAGAATCACCTCACCCTCTCTGAGTATATCATCAAGAATGAATCAAGTGAATTGTGGAAGAGACTTGACGAAACATGGAATGCCTTCAGTGACGCCACCGCCAAGGACGTTCAACGCGAGACTGCAGACAAAAAGCTTTGGGTGCGCGAATTTAGTGCTAAGATGCGCGAGGTTTACGAAACCAAGTTCCGCAGCCTAGGCGTGACTAAGTTCTATGCGGGACAGCAGAAAGAGATACGCGGTTATGCTTCATATATTCGTCGGCATGCCGAGGCGCTCTTGTTTGATGAATGGAAATCCGGTCAGAAGAGCATGCTTGAGATTGAGAAATATGTTAAGGTTATGATGGATGATTGCACAGAACGCATCTCCGAATATACCCTTCTGCGCAATAAATTGGCCGACGAAAAACTCAGCGACCTGCAAAGTAAGGTGGCCAATATCCGCGATGATTATGACCACATTGGATGGCTTAGGGATGCTATTACGGGTGCTTCTGGCAAGATTTTCAATAGTTACCAGTCGGCTCTTAAGGAATACTACTATATGGCAACCTTTGTGGAATCATTGGATTTTGCCAAGATGTTGCTCCAAGAAGTTATCGTTAACTTTGCCTCAATGTTGGAAGGCATGCGCGCTTTTAGGACTCGTTTGAACAACATCAGCAAAAACGTGGCGGACAAGGCCGCTAGCAAGTGCAAGACCAACGAGGCAAAGGACGATGCCAATATCAAGAAATACGATCCTGAGAAAGTACGCACTATCGTACGCCAATACACTACTAACAAGGAATATCAAACACTTACTTCTACCGACATTCGTAATGCTTTTGTGGCTACGTTGGGAGAAGACGGCGAGATGTCGTTTAGCAACCTTTACAGCCGAATGGATCTTACTGATATGGAAGATACCATTCTTGAGATTTGCACCAAGATGGCCACGGAAGCAATGGAGGAAACGGCCAAGAAAGATCCGATGAGCCGTATGGTAGGCGTCAATATTTTGGAGAAGCTGAAACAGGAACTTACTACGGAAACCTTACGCGAGCAATTTGTCAAAGAACAGGTGCAACACGCCAAGACCTACGTCCAATTCAACACTGCCGAAACCAGCCAAGGCGAAGAAATGATGAATATGATCCAAGTTTGCATCCCCAAAGGCAACGAAAATACACAGGCGTTCCGTAACGAACTCATCAAGGCCTTCAGAGATTATACCACGGGATACAACTTTGATGGGAATAGTGTTTCGGAACACTACAAAACCAACGAAATTGTCGTTGTCACTGCTCGTTCAGGATTCCCGCTGCGTTATCTTGCCAACATGACCACCTTGAAAGAGAAATACGACAGCCTGTTGGTGGGACCCAATGGCAAGTTCAACCGGATGCTACTACACACCGAGAGTTTCGACGACTTCGACAAGGCATTCCCTGCCCTTTTCTTTAAGAAACCTGAAGAAATCATGAAGGAAATGCTTCCCAAACTCATGATGGCCTATGCCTTCGACCTCATCCAAGAACAAAGTGACCCGACGACAGGCGAAAAGTTTGTTTGTATCAAGGGCAAGGATGAGCTAGGTTGCGATGCACTCATGCCTATTAAGGGCGCGAAAGATTTTGGGCAAGCTTGGCGTGCCTTGGGACAGGACTATGGCCTGGCGGTGAAAATGAAAGAACAGGTTGAAGAATACTTGAAAGTTGAAGCCAGGAGCAATAGCCAAAAGGCTGCCTTAAAGGAGAAACTCATCAACGTGCTCAAAACCCAAGTGCTCAATAGCCTTTGTGAAGGTAACCAGTTCCACCCTGATTTTGAAACCTATAAGCAAGTAGTTGTCTCAATTGTCAATAATGAATTAAAAGAATTATAAAACATCATAAAACAAGAAAAATGGCTGAAAAAAAAGGTATTTGCAAAAACTACGTGAACTGTCCTTTGGCCGACAAGGAAGAAGTTCAAATTGTTGATGACATCAACTTTACCTGTACCCATTGTCACCAACCTCTTACTCCAGTGGATGGAAATAAGGAAAAGAAACCTATGGACCAGAATAAAAAGCGCTTGTTGGTTCTCATCATTGCTGTGCTTGCTATTCTTGCAGCCCTTGGGGCGGGAGGATATTTCCTCATTAAAGGCCAGAAGGCGAAGAAGGCTGAAGCAAGAGCAGCCTTTGTCGCCGATTCGATTCGACAAGCACAAGAACAGCGTATTGCCGACTCGCTTCGAGTTATTGCTGAGCAAAAAGAAGCCGAAGAAGCTGCTCGCCTGCAGGCCGAACAAGAAGAAGCCGCAGCTAAACTGGCAGAAGAGCAACGTATTGCTGATTCCATTCGCAAAGCAGACTCGTTAGCGGCCCTGAAGAAACAGAAACCTGAACAACCCACCAAGCCAGCCCAACCTTCGCAACCTTCAAGTGGCTCCAGCAATTGGAACGGCGTGGCTTCTTATAACGGTCCCATGCAAGGTGGACAACCCAACGGCATCGGTGGCAAGCTGACATTTAAGAGTGGTTATCAACTCGACCTGAAGGATGGCAATGGCACCAAACTTCAGATTAATGCCGGCGAGACTATTGAGAACACCAAGTTTGAGAATGGCAAGCTGCGCCAAGGCGAATTGCATCGTAAGGATGGCACCCGCAAATGGTTCAACATCTAAATTCCAATGCATATATTGACCAAAACAGCAACCTTCCTGAGTCTCCTCCTTGTTTTAGGGGGAGGCTTGGGCGAGGTTATGGGACAAGGTTTCGCCTCTTATCAATTAGAACGTTTAGTTGAAGAGACGGGCATCCTGACGCCTTTGGCCAACGGTTTCCATTATCGGACAGCCCAATACCATGGATTGCCTGTTAGCATGACCGTCAATCAGGATGCAGTGACTCACATTGGACTTTCGCTGTTCACCCCTTGGCAACGCAAGTTTATTGACGAGTCGCAATGCAACTTCCTTGAAAGGTTGGCTCTTGCCGCAGAAATCAAAGACTTTTATGGCATTGGCATTCGGCAGTATCTTCGCGATGAAAAGATAGAGTTTCTGGATGGTCGGTTGGACGACTTGAAAACCTTGCTCGACGACACAACCTATATTTTCCAAAGCACGCTTGTATACGGCAAGACTTATATTGCATGTTGGTATACCCCGGATGCCCATGAACGCTATCTCACGCTGACTTATCCCGCCAACTATAACCTGATTGCAGGCGTAAGCATGACGGAAGCTGAAAACCGACTCTATGATAACATTCGTCGCATTCGCCCCAAAGATACGGAACAATTTGAACCATGTGCCTCCCTGATGCAATGTATCGACAACGGACCTATCCATTTACTTAAAGGTAGCATTTTTTTCCTGCCTGAACTCAATTCAAACCGTTATTATGTAAAGACTGGTGAAGATAAGTTCAGCTTGTTATACAGCGAAGATTATCCATTGGAAACTTTAGCTAATCTGATGACTGGCACAGAACTTCAAAACCAGTTTGTAATCAATGTCAAGCATGTGAAATATGGTTATCAGGTGGATAATTTTGATATTCCGCTTACCTATTGGCTCGCTTTTTGTATTCAAGCGGGATGCACTCCCTATTTCGGTGTCATTAGTCAAGATGAAAAAACGATTGTATGCGAACTGATTATGCAAAACGAAGCCTTGGGATATTGCCACGTGATGAAACTTACGTTGGCACCATCCCTGTTGAAAAGCCGCAAAGGAATACTTCATGCCCGGCTGAACTGTTATGTACCGATATCGAACGTTAAATCATTATTTGATGAGAACAATTAAGCCTATACTTACTTTCTTGATTTGCCTTACGATAGGTGCCACATCTTTTGCTCAAGAGTCGCCATCAAAACAAATCAACCAAATCAAGCGCGATAATTCGTACCTTTATGCAGAGGCTACCATGGATAATGCCGATGAAGCTCTTGAAGTGGCACGCGAACTGTTAATGAAACAGGTGCTTGAATATGTTGACACCAATCGTAAGCTCAGCCAATCTAAAGATTTGCTTGTGAAAAACGTCAACGCCAACAGCGCTTCTCTCAGTATGAAGCGTGGCCCGATGTTTCGCATTTTTGTCTATGTGAAAAAGGGTGATATCGAAGGCGTCAAAAACGCTACGGCACTCAATACCGCTGATGGTACCTCAAAAGTCGTTGTGGAACAATCCGCTACATCGGTTCTTATCCCTGAACAACCCACCAAAGTTGTGGAACGGCCACAACCCAAAATCGAGGCAGCTTCCATGGTGCAAAAGGAGGAACCCGTAGCAGAGGAACAACCCGTTGCTAAGGTGGAAGATCCATTAGAGAAGAAACAATCTGTAGACAAAATGGACGCAAGGGTAGAGGAAAAGAAGCAACCAGCTTCAATAACCAAAGAAGAACATGTAGCCAAAGCCGTGGAACAGCAGACTGACGTCATTGAAGCGAAGGATGAGCCTGTGCAAAAGGTTGAGGTAGACATGCCTGTTTGGCAATCGCAAGCCATCAAAAACCTCTTGGGTTGTTCCGACATGGCATCAGCGAAAGCCATGCTCATTCGCATGAAAGCCGAGTATAAGATCAAGAAATATGGCACTCCTGACAATTGCCCCAACCCCGACAAGGCATACTGGATTATCTTCGGTGACGATGGCGCAGTCATGACGGTGCTTGGTCCCGGCATTACTGATAGAGTCAGTTTCCGCAACATGGAACTGTCTGCATTAGACGATTACAAAGGCATGCAAGCCATGTGGTTTAACCTAGCGAAATAATTAAATATATCAAAATGAAAAGAATAATTGTAATTGCCCTCTTCATTATGGGTTGCTTGGCACTTCATGCACAAGATGAAGTGAATTTTGAATTCTCAGATGGTGTGGATAATCTTGCGCTCAAATCAACCATGGAGCGCCAAATTTCAAACCTGCTTACTGCCATCAACCGAGCAGAAAGCAGCAACACCGACATCAACTATTTGGGTATTGACATCGACAATTTAGCATCACAGAGCATAGGCATGATGTGGAACAATGTGCATTTCCGCATCAGCGACGATGATATAGTCGAGCACTGTTTGAGCATCAAGGCTAGTAATGGCTCGGTGATTGGATACCAAGTACGTAACATCGCCGTCGAGATGAAACCTCTTGACGATTCCTACACAGGTGACCTTTATCAGGAAGTGTGTGTCAACCTTGACAAGAAAGGCACCATCAGCGACTTCAACCTCGCTATGGGTCTCAACCAGTACATGAAGATCATCAAGGAAGGTGAAAAACTGAATGATTTCGATCGTCGTATGCAGATTCTTCATTGGGTGGAACAGTTCCGCAACGCGTATTGCCAGAAGGACATCAAGTTCATGGACGACGTGTTCAGCGAAGACGCGTTGATCGTGACGGGAAAAGTCATCAAGCGTGTCAACTATGAGGGACCGAGGATCCAATACAACGTGATGGGGAAGCAACAATATCTGAACAATCTACGTCGCGTGTTCGCTCGTAACAGTTATGTCAATGTGCATTTCGATGACATTACTGTTGTGCGTCATGCTTCTAAGCCTAACTTCTATGGAGTGACTTTAAAACAGGGCTGGTCGTCGACTACCTATAGCGATGAGGGCATTGTTTTCATTGTGTGGGACTTCACGGATGAATTCAACCCCAAAATTCTCGTACGTACATGGCAACCTATGGACGTTGAGGAAAAGGATATATTTAAGCTTTCCAATTTCAAATTAAATTAATTCTTCAAAAGTAAATCATAATGACATATCTAGAAAAGCTGGTTTTAGCATTATTGATGCTAATTGGTGTTACCCTAAGTGCCCAAGATCTTAAGGTAACCGAGTTTCGCGCCGACATGAGCATGACCGATGCGGTGAGATTCCCCAAGACAGATCTCAATGGCGAACGTTGCGGATTGATACGCTTGGGCATGGTCTTACCCGATGCCACATTTGAAGGTGACATCATTTCCTCCGAATACAAGGACGGCGAGTGGTGGATCTATATGATCAATGGTGCCAATTGGATTACCATCCTGTCGAAAGATTACACGCCCTTACGCTATGAGTTTGAAGAAGGCATTCTGAGCAATGTCACCTACGTCATGAAAGTACTTAAACCCGATGAATATACTATCAGTAATGGCAAGGCTTTGTTTCATTCCGCTGTTTTCCCGGGTTGGGGACAGCGCGGCAAGAACCGTCCCGTGAGGGGCGCTTTATTCCTGACGGGTGAGGTGGCCTCGCTTGCGGGTTTTGGTTATTTCCTAATCAAGGAGAAACAGCAATTGAAAATCATGAACAACTCGGAGGTGAGTTGGGAAGAATTCGCCCAAGCCGAAGCAAACTATGACTCCTATTACCGTAATCGCAACATCTTCATTGTGGCAGCCGCTACAATTTATGGCCTCAATTTGTTTGATGCCTATTTCTCACGACCCAAGAAACCAAAGAATTTGGAGGTCAAACCCACAGCGATGATTAATGAATGGGGAGTCGCCCCAGGAGCTTCTATAACGTATAATTTCTAAAATTGAATCAGTATGAAAAAATTGAATATCATTCTTGCCGCCCTATTGCTGGTGACAGCGGCTGCTTGTAACAAGCAAGAAATCAATAAAATTACTGACTACACGGGTGTGGTGGTGGAGGAGAGCACCATGGAGCCTATTGCTGGGGTGAAGGTCTCGGTGACCAACGGCTCGCGGGTGTACACCTCGACCCGTACTGATGAAAACGGCGCTTTTGCCCTCACGGTCGATTTCGACAAGATTACCACCGACTTCTTCCTGCTGCTCGATGGTGCCCCCAACTTGCCCATTGCCAAGGTGGAGCTGCGTGGTATGGGCCAGCAAACCTACGACTATAGGGAAGTGGTGCTCTACAACAAGAACTCGCCAAGCGTCAGCACCAGTGAGCCAGCAGATGTCTTTGCCCGTTCGGCCACCTTTGGCGGAACGGTGACCGATGCCCACGGCTTCAACATCACCGAACGTGGCGTTTGCTGGAGCACTTCGCCCTATCCGACCATCGACAACGAAAGCCGAATTATGGGCAATGGTTTGGGTGAATTCAGTGCTACGATTACTGAGTTGCAGAAAGAGACCACCTACTACGTGCGTGCCTATGCCATCAATAGTGCTGGTATTGGCTACGGCCAAGAGGTGACTTTCACCACTTTGACGGCCTCAAGCGGTCTGTTCTCAGTGAGCGCAACCAAGAAGGTGTATTTCTCGTTAGGCAACTTGCAGTATCAGGCTTCCACTAACACTTGGCGGTTCGCTGAACATCCATGGGATGTGGTAGGGTTTGATTATCCATCGTATAATGGTAACCCCTCAGGAACCTTTGGAAACGTGTATGAAAATGGAATGAGATGTAACAATGACCTGGCCTCGTCCACTTATTCAGGTTGGATAGACCTCTTCGCTTGGGGTACCAGTGGTTATGACCATGGGGCAAATTGTTATGAGCCTTGGTCATTAAGTAAGTATTTTTCGGACTATAATGCATATGGCTTGGATTATTCATGTCTATACGACCAAACGGGGATGGCCGACTGGGGTTATAATCCGATCAGCAATGGTGGTAACGAAGAGAATAAGTGGCGCACACTTACTTCTGAGGAATGGGACTATTTGGTCAACGGCCGCAATACAGTTTCGGGATTACGTTCCGTTGCGGCCACTGTTAATGGCATTCAAGGCGTTGTGTTGCTCCCTGACAATTGGAAAGAATCCAATTATACATTGACTCCAACCAACTCTTTAACCTATAACTACTATGCCAGCAATATCATTTCTTCCAATGATTGGACTGACGTCTTTGAGTCGGAAGGCGCGGTTTTCTTGCCAATCGCAGGAAGGTATTATGGTGCTTTTTCTGACAGTGCTTATAAGGAACACGACAAATTATACTATTGGACATCATCTCGTGGATTTACTGTTTATACCAATTTAGCCACAATAGATATTGTACGTGGCCCAAAACTTGAAATCCTACATAATATGGGTGACTATATGAATTGGCTGAGTGTTCGTCTTGTGCGTGATGCACACTAGGTTTCATCGAAGCGAAAACTGAATAATACAAACAACTAAAGACCTCGCTATGTAAAGGCAAATAGCAGTGTAAGCTAATTATATGAAAAAATTGAATTTCATTCTTGCCGCCCTGTTGTTGCTGACGGCGGCAGCTTGCAACAAGCAAGAAATCAATAAAATTACTGACTACACGGGCGTGGTGGTGGAGGAGAGCACCATGGAGCCCATCCCCAATGTGAAGGTGTCGGTGACCAACGGCTCACGTGTTCACACCTCGACCCGTACCGATGAAAACGGCGCTTTTGCCCTCACGGTCGATTTCGACAAGATCACCACCGACTATTTCCTGCTGCTCGATGGCAGCCCCGACCTGCCCATCCGCAAAGAGGAGCTGAGAGGCATGGGCAAGCCCACCTATGACTACAGGGAAATAGCACTCTACAACATGAACTCGCCAAGCGTGAGCACTAGCGAGGCGACAGACGTTTATGCTAGCTCGGCCACCTTGGGCGGAACGGTGACCGATGCACATGGCTTCAACATCACCGAACGCGGCGTGTGCTGGAGCACATCGCCCTATCCGACCATCGACAACGAAACCAAAATCATAGGCTCTGGTTTGGGCGATTTTAGCGCTACGGTAACCGAGTTGCAGAAGGAGACCACGTATTATGTGCGTGCCTACGCCATCAATAGCGCTGGCGTTGGCTATGGCGAAGATGTGGTTTTCACGACGATGGCAGCCGAAAGCGGCCTGTTCTCTGTGAGCGATACCAAGAAAGTGAGATTTGCACTTGGCAACCTGCAGTACCAAGCCTCATCCAACACGTGGCGCTTTGCCGAAAACCCATGGGATTTTGTGGGAGGTGACGAATACGGCAATGTTTATGAAAACGGAATCAAATGTGACAACAGCTTGATAGACAGTCTTTATAATGGTTGGATAGACCTCTTTGGTTGGGGAACCAGTGGTTATGACCATGGCGCAGTTTGTTACCAACCTTGGAGTACACATGATCCAAATCTTCGTAGTTATTATGCCTATGGCAATAGTGACATGGGCCTATATGATATGTCGGGTAAAGCAGATTGGGGATACAATCCCATTTCCAATGGAGGTAACCAAGAGAACCAATGGCGAACGCTCACCAAAGAAGAATGGAATTATGTGCATAGTACAAGAGAGACACAATCGGGTATGCGGTGGGTTGCCGCCACGGTCAATGGGGTTGAAGGAGAGATTTTACTGCCAGATAATTGGAACACTACGAATTATTCATTACGTGCAACCATATCGTCCTATTATTTTTCTAATAACATTATATCAGCTTCCGATTGGACCGACATCTTGGAGAAAAATGGGGCTGTGTTTTTCCCTGCTGCCGGAGGAAGGAAAGGAACTAATTATTACAGAATTGGCGCAGGAGGAGAATATGCCTTTGGTTTGTATTGGGCATCATCTCCTGATTATTATAGAGACAGAGCTGAGGCGTGGCTTTTTGGCGGCAGGGCAACTACGGGAAACCTGGAGTTAAAATATAGGTATTATGGTTATAGCGTACGTCTTGTTCACGATGCGGATTGACCAACGAACAAGTACATCAAAACAATTCAATAAACTATGAAGACAATTTCATTATTTGTTGCTTGTAATCCTATTTGGGGCAACAGCTGCTTGCAATAAGCAAAAGATTAATAAAGTGACGGACTTAGTAGTGAAGAAATGAAGTTTCTTTAGACTCGAATTGCGCCGGCAGGGATCCCTGTCGGCGCTTGGGTTTTTGCCTAGTTTTGCTTGCTGTTGCATTATTTTGTCAAGCAATATGGATGAATATTCAACCAAGTAGGCGAGCAAGACAAACTGATAAAAATCGCACAGAAAACAAGAAAAAACTTGGATAAGTGTGCGGATTTCTAGAAATGAAGCACCGAAATAGTAATTTATTTGAGAGAAAATTACAAAAAATGTTATTTTCTATTGAAAAAGTTACTAATGTCAGGCCATTCTTCAAGAACGACCCTTATGAACTCGACATTTGGTCGAACGATTACTTCCTGCAATTGGCGGATAGAATCGTGTTTAAAGAATAATACTTGAAAATCCCACTTTTTTCTTATTTTTGC
>Ga0310697_10003858_pt1 | contig 14984 bp, 7 predicted proteins | sample 172DNAGHGlowgp2_FD_203883 | JGI IMG/M metagenome (GOLD analysis project Ga0310697, IMG submission 203883) | Sheep rumen microbial communities from Palmerston North, Manawatu-Wanganui, New Zealand - 1728 DNA GHGlow gp2 (v2) (version 2) | ecosystem: Host-associated > Mammals > Digestive system >...
GGCGGACCGGAAGGTGCCGCTGCTGGAGCGGCTCAAGTTCCTGATGATCTACCAGTCAAACCTTGCAGAGTTTTATCGGGTGCGCATCGGCATCCAGACGCACCGGTACTTACTGACCCCGGACAAGAGGGACCCGCTTTCCGGCATGCTGCCGGATACGACGATCCAGGAGGCGCTGCGCGTCACGCGCGAGCAGCAGACCCTGATGGAGAGTATCTGGAAGAGCATACGCGAGGAGCTGCGCGATAACGGTGTGGACGTGCTGGACTTCAAGAAAATCAGCAAGGTGGACGAGCTGATGAGCAAGAAGCTCTTCGGGGATATCAAGGATCTGCTCTTCCCGAAAACTATCGAGCTGAACCAGCCGCTGCCCTTCTTCTGGAACGGAGAGGCCAATGTGATTGCCTTCCTTGGTCAGGGGACGGTTCAGAAGCTGGCGGTGATTCCGCTGCATCGCATCCCCGCTTACCTGAGCTTTGAGGTCAACGGTACGCAGAAAATCGTGCTCACAGCCCAGCTTGTGCGGCATTTTCTGCCCCTGCTGCTGAAAAAGGAAAACATTTTGCAGGCTGCCATCGTGGAGGTAACCCGCAATGCGGACGTGTTCCTTGCCAATGTGGCTGACCGGGCGGATGAGGATCTGCGCCTCAAGGTTTCCTCCATGCTTTCCAAGCGCAAGCGGGAAATGCCCGTGCGTGCCAGGATCTACGGCAAGCTCACCGACGCAAACCGCGCCCTGCTCATCAAAAAGCTGCGGGTGCCGGAGCGCTGCGTCTTCACCCAGTCGGTTCCCTTTGACCTCTCCTTCCGCTCCTGCATCGGCGGACATGAGGGCTTTAAGTACGAGGAGCGCCGTCCCGCCCGGGACATCGGACTCAAGAAGGGCGAATACTTCTCCTACATAGAAAAGCACGATCTGCTGATGAGCTTCCCCTTCCAGAGCATGATGCCCTTCGTGGATCTGATCTACGAAGCGGCAGACGATCCGGAGGTTCTGTCCATCAAAATCACCCTCTATCGTATGTCCGGCAGCAGCAAAATCGCCGCGGCCCTGGCCTATGCCGCCGACAAGGGTAAGGATGTGCTGTGCCTGCTGGAGCTTCGCGCGCGCTTTGACGAGCAGAACAACATCGACTATTCCGAGATGCTGGAGGATGCCGGCTGCCGCGTGATCTACGGCCTGCCGAACCACAAGGTGCACTCCAAGCTCTGCGTCATCACACGCCAGCACGACGGCAATCTCAGCCGCATCACCCAGGTGGGCACCGGCAACTATAACGAGGTAACCGGTGAACAGTATACCGACCTCTCGCTTATCACGGCCAAGGAAGAGGCCGGGCTTGACGCCGAAGCTGCCTTCGCCGCCCTCATGGACGGAGAGCTTCCGCCCGAGGCCCACTGCCTCTGGATTGCACCGAAAAGCTTCAAATCCCGCGTGCTGGAATTTCTTGACCGGGAAATGGCAAAGGGCGCCGACGGCCATGTTGCCATTAAGTGCAACGCGCTCAACAATGTGGATATTATGGAAAAGCTCATCGCCTGCTCGCAGGCGGGCGTGAAGATCGAGCTCTTTATCCGCGGCATCTGCTGCCTGCGCCCCGGCGTGAAGGGCAAGACCGAGAACATCACAGTCAAGAGTGTGGTGGGCCGCTGGCTGGAGCACTCGCGCATATACAGCTTCGGCGACGGAGAGGAACAACGCCTGTTCGTCGGGTCGGGCGACCTGCTCAACCGCAACCTGGAGCGGCGCGTGGAGGCCTTTATGGAGGTCGTGACGCCTGATACCCGCAGACAAATCAACACCGTGCTCGACGCCCTCAGAAACGACAGGGAGAAGTCCCGCCTTATGCTGGCAGACGGAAGCTATGTGCGCGAGAAGGGCGGCAAGGGCACCAGCTCTCAGGAGGCACTATACCGCTATTTCAGCGCCTACAAGGTGAAGCTGGACGAAGCGCCCGCTGCCCCGGCAGAGAGCACTGTGCCGACTGTTCAGCCGGAGACCGCCGAAAAAATGCCGGACGGCGCCATGATTCACGTGCCGTCCGTTTTTCTCCAGTCCCCCGCCGGTGATGAGATAACGCTTGATGAGCTTGCCGCCAGGGTCGGAGAAGCCGATACGGTCTATGTCCGCATTGACCAGAACAAAGCGTACTGGGTCAAAGGCGAACAAAGCGGAGACATCAATATCTGGTGATAGCATAAGAAAGCTCCCTGAGCACAGGCCGAGAAACGACCGTGTTCAGGGAGCTTCTTTGTGTGTTTTCTATGGAAGGCTCGTATCAGAAGCCCAGCAGAGAGGAGAGCAGGGAGAGACCGTTGACGGAGTCGTCCTTCTTGGATTTCTTGCCGCTTCCGCCGCCGAGCAGACCGCCGATCACGTCGCCGACATCGGGCATATCGCCGCCGAGCATGGCAACGACATCGCTCAGATCCAGGCCGTCGCTCAGATCGACCTTGGACTTCTTCCCGGACTTCTTGCCGCTCTTGGTTGCGGCGGAGAGAGCCGTCAGCACAGAGGGGGCGATGGTGCTGAGAAGACCGGAAACGGCATTCGTATCGAGGTCAGACTCATCGGAGAGAAGCTGTAGATCCTCGTCCTTCTTGCTGCCGAAGATGTGGCCGATGATCTTGGCACCGTCAATGGTGTCGGCTTCTTCGATCTGCTTTTCAAGGGTGTCGCTGCCGGTGTGCTGAGTCAGCGCCTCAAGCAGGGAGCTTGCGCCCTCCTTGCTGGAAGCGTTTTTTGTCAGCATCTTGATGAGAAAGGGAACGGCCAGGGGCAGAAACTTTTTGATGGACTTGCTGTCGATCCCGGTTTTCTTAGCCAGGGCCTTGATTGCCTTGTCAGACAAAAAGGCTTTGAGCAATACGCTGAGAAGATCCATGTGTGTTCCTCCTTGTATGTATTTCATGGCGGGCTCATTATACACCATATCGTGACATATTGCACGACTTATTTTTGCGTTTCGGCGTCGACCGTTTTGGAACCATTACTTGACTGAAGCGACAAATAATTATACAATAAAAGACACTGAAATCCGAATTCTGCCAGGCACGCCTGAAAACGGAGCATTATCGGCAGATTTCATCCGGATGATGAGAAGTATTAGTTGGGGTGAAGAGATGAAAAAACTGTTTACAATCGACGATTTCATGATCGCTGCTGTCTCGGCAGTCGGCTGTGGACTCGGTACGGAGATCCCGCATCTTCTGGGCGCACCGGACTGGGTCGGCTATTTGATCAGCATGGGGGCCGGCATGCTGCTGGAGGGAATCGTCAGCAAGATCGTTTTCAGCAAGGCCGTGCAGAAAAAAACGGCGAACAAGATCTACGTTTTTGCCGGGGGCCTTCTCGTCCTTGCGCTTGGGCAGGCGTTTCTTTCCGAGTGGTCCGACGTGTCCCTGCTCACCTACGTGAAGGAGGAGACGGCATCTGTGATCGTGATGCCGCTGCTGGGCTTTGCCGTCAGTATGCTGATGCGCTTTTTCCAGACCCGGAAGATCCGCAAGATCTACGGCGACGGCAGCAAGGGCTTTGTGTATGACCTGAAGCAGGAAGACATCGACGTGGTGAATCAGGAGAACCGACCCATCACGGGAGAGTATGACAGCGCCTGCGCGGTAAAGACAAGAACCGGCATCTATGTCGGCACAAAGGAGAAGGAAATCACCTACTTCTCGGGTATTCCCTATGCCAAGCCCCCGGTCGGCGCGCGCAGATGGAAGGCGCCGGAGCCGCTTGACGAAACGGACGCCGTGTTCGAGGCAAAGTACCCCGGGGCCTCTGCGGTGCAGGTGGAGTTTGAAGGCTCGATCCTTCGGAACCACAGACAGAGCGAGGACTGCCTGACGCTGAATATCTGCTACGGAAACAAAGAAGAAGGTGAGAAGAAGACGCGGAAGAAAAAACCGGTCATGGTGCTCTTCCACCACGGCGACTTCTCTTACGGCGGGTCGGTCGATCCGCTGATATACGGTGATAACTTCGCCAAGGCAAACCCGGACATCGTGCTTGTAAGCTTCAACTACCGCCTCGGGATCTTCGGTTTTATTGATTTTTCGGAGATACCCGGCGGCGAGGCGTATCCCGATGCCGCAAACCTCGGCCTGCTAGACCAGATCGCGGCCCTGAAATGGGTCAGGGAGAACATCGCGGCCTTCGGCGGCGATCCGGACAAAATCACGGTGATGGGCTTTGAATCCGGGGCCACCTCCATCAGCCTGCTTGCCGCCTGCGAAGAAGCAAAGGGCCTGTTCCGGCGGGCGTTTGTGTTCTCCGGCAGCCCTGCGGACGCTTACAATACACCGGATGGCTCCAGGCAGCTTGCCAAGAAGCTGCTGGAGCTGACCGCGACAACCACGATGGAAGAGCTGCGCGCGCTCCCGACGGAACAGCTCAAGGCGGCAGGGCAGAAGCTCTGGCTGAACATGGCTGCGCCGACCTGGGACGGAAAGCTGCTCCCGGCGGATGTGTACGCGGCGTATGAAAACGGCGCTGCTTCCGACATCGAATTCATCATCGGCATTCCGAGCAACGAGAGATCGGTCTACAAATCCGTCATCGGCGGTGAGAACTACGAAAGCGTTGTAGACGGCGGCGCGGAGGCGATGATGGGCATTCTGGACGCTGCCGCCGCCGAGGCTGTCAGCGCCTATATCCGGCAGCGCCCGGCGGGCATGAGCGAGCTTGACGCGAAGGCAAAGCTCCTTGAGCAGTGGAGTGCCCTGTGCATCTACCGCAGCGCCCTGAAGCTTTCGGCGGGCGGAGGCAAGGTATATCTTATGTACTGGAACGCGAAACCACTGATCGAAAACCTGGGCTCCGGCACCGTCGATGTGGCCTCCTCGCTCTTCGGCAACAGCGAGGCCGCGCAGCTTTACGGTAATGTGATGGACAAGGACCTGTCCGAAGTGCTCCAGACTCTGATGACCAAGTTTATCCGCGGGGAAGCGCTACGGCTCTACAATAACGAGATCAAGGGCATCGACGCGCTTGACTGGAAGAAATACCCCATGGCGCTCAACCTCAGCAATGACAAAATCCTGTGTGAACCGATCGACGACAAGGTGACGGAGATCGGAGCACTGATGAACTTTATCGCCCGGTAATTCGTGGACTGTCCGGCAGAACGGAGGAAAAACATAATGGCAAAGCGCATTCTTCTGACATCTCTGAGCGCAGCGGAAACGATGGAAACTCGGTTCTTTTCCGCGAAAAAAGCATTCGGCTATGAATACTGTGAGGCAGTGCTGGATACAGAGGCCAGCATCAAATATCTGCTGTCCCACTACAAGCTTGACGAGATCGTTGTTGTCGGCGGTGCGGCCGCCTGTGACCCGCAGGACGAGCTGCAGGCCATCCCGCTGAAAAAAGGGAGAGCGTATTATTCCGCGGACAAGTCCGCGCTCTCAACTTATGCAATGCTCCAATATCGTCTCGCGCAGTATCTCGACGAGCTGGTGGCAGAGCAGGAGATCAATAAAGACCTGCTGTCCCAGGAGGAGCGGGAGAAGCTGATCGGCTTCATCCGGAAATATCAGGAGGAAACCGAGGAGCTGCAAAGCAAGCGGCTCGACAGACTGTTTGACGAGCTTTCGTGCAGCTGGGAAAAATATGAGCATTTCAAGGATGCGATATTCGCCGCGTTTCCGGGGGCACGAGAATTGCCAGAACTGTATATGCAATGGGTGAAGTACTATCTCTACACTGCACTGAAGCCGACTGCCAAGCTGGAGCTCCTTCCGGTCAACGAGGATGTCACTGTTCGCTTCATCCCCTTTGATGCCGTGCAGGAGGGGGGGCAGCGGATCAACAGCATGATGAGCATGAACCAGTCCATCATCGAGGGCGCGGATGATATTGAACTGTATATCGCGTTCAACGGTGACGATGCCGCGGACAGCTTTGCGGTGATGACTCTGCTGGACATCATGACAGCCATGCCGAACAGCGGTGTCCACCACAAAAAAATCTTTACGGTATCAAGACCCTACAAAAACATAAACGCGGAGATCCGCGACGCCAGCGAGGTCTTCGACGTTTCGGAGCTTGCCAACGGCATTCATGCCTTCCTGAGCTACGGCAAGGCGGACAAGATCGTGGAGTTCTGCGAGAAGAACAGACAGGGGGATCGCCGCCTTTCCGGCCTGATTTACGCAATACGCCATGTGGATGTCGGCCTCTCCATGTGCAATATTGCAGAGGTGGAGCAGGGGATCCTTCGTCTGCGGGAGCTGTACAGGAGCAGCTCGACCTGGAAGGAGCTGAACTACGATCAGGCGCTGTTCAGCGTGATCGGGGCAAATGTTGCAAATGACTATGGAATGCTCCTGCAGGGCGACGGCGATATCCCGTTCATCGACCTTGTGAAATGGGCCTACCGTCATCAGTTCTATCAGCAGACACTGACGCTCATCGAGTCCAAGGTGCCGGATCTGCTGGTGAATGCGGGCATCTTTTATTACTGCAATGACGAGGCCGAGGTGGGGCATGTCACGCAGCTGCTTGCTCAGCAGCGCCTGCAGCTCAAGCCGTACGAATATTACAAGATGGATGAGATCAGCCATTATTTCGTCAAATACTATGACCGGGGCAGAGTCGGCCGCGGCGCTGGATCGGATCCGCAGGCAGTGTATGCGGCCCTGCGAACGCAGTCGGTTGAAAACAAGGAGCCTAATCTGATCACCGGCTTCACAGCATGTGACAGTCTGCAGACGCTGAATAACCTGCTGTATGCCTACTACCACATCGGCGTCGTGCGCAACAAGATCAATCATGCCGATGCTTCGGCCTTGGCTGAGTTCCGGCTGAACGTATCGGAAAACGACGAAAGCGCGGCTCTGCTCTTGCTCAAGGACAGCGTCGAATTCTTTATCAAAAGCTATGAAAAAGCTATGGAGGAGCTGGAGGGAAAAACCCCGCATGTCGTTTTGATTACGGCCGACGAGGTCCGGAGAGCAGCAGACCGCATGAAAAACGACAGACTGAAGCAGGCGGCGCAGACGGAAAAAGCCTGAAAGGGGAGCGTGGCTTATGGAAATGCATGAAATACCGATCACGGATATCGGGGTAAAAATCGGACAGGCGGAGGATGCCGCGGGCGGCACCGGCTGCACGGTGCTCATTGCGGAGCGGGGAATGCGCGCCGGACTTGATGTCAGCGGCGGCGGCCCCGCCTCGCGGGAGAGCGAGCTGCTGCACCCGCTTGCCAACGCCCAGATGGTTCATGCCATCGTTCTCGCCGGGGGCAGCGCCTTCGGCCTGGGGGCGGCAAACGGCGTCATGACGTACCTGGAGCGGCGCGGCGTCGGCGTCGATGTCGGCGTGACCACGGTGCCGCTGGTGGTGCAGTCCGACCTTTTTGACCTGACCGTCGGCGACAAGAACGCCCGCCCGGACTATGCAATGGGCATGGAAGCGGCAAGGCGCGCCGTGGAGGCCCCAAATTACAGGGACGGGAACTACGGCGCGGGCTGCGGCGCAACGGTCGGCAAGGCCGCGGGCATGGACACCTGCATGAAGACCGGCATCGGCAGCTTCGCCGTGGAGCTTGGCCCGCTGAAAATCGGAGCGGTCGCGGCGGTGAACGCCTTCGGGGATGTTTACGACTGGAAAACGGGCCGCAAGGTCGCGGGCCTTCTGACACCGGACAAGACCGCCTTTCGCAGCACTATTGAGCTGATGCAGGAGCGGGTCAGTCCGATCCAAAACAAATTCGTCGGCAATACGACCCTCGGCGTTGTGATGACCAATGCCGCCATGAACAAGACACAGCTTTGCAAGATCGCGGGCATGGCCCACGACGGGTACGCCCGGTCGATCCGCCCGGTGCATACCTCGGTGGACGGGGACAGCATCTATGCCGTCTCGGTCGGGGACATCGTGGCCGATCAGGATCTGGTCGGCACCCTCGCGGCGGAGGTCATGTGCGAAGCCATCCTCCGCGCGGTGTCGAGTGCCGAGAGCGCCTACGGCTTCCCCGCAGCAAGGGATCTGAGCTTCTGAGCGGATTAACACAATAAAGGAAAGGTAGTTTGCTGTGACATACTTTGAACAGATGAAGGCCCCCTTCGGGGAAAAAAGCGGGAAAAAACTGATCTGGCTTACTGTGGGTGTGTTCCTGCTCATTGCGCTTGTCGTGTTTTTTACGATGATTGCAATCAGCAGCAGCGTCCGGCTCGGGCTGATGGGCCAGTACCTGCGGGAGGTACCGAAGATCGTAGACGCCAGAACCGCGGAAATGACCATGCGCAGCCGCATTTATGAAAATGACGTGACATCCCGCGCAGAGCTTGGACTGAAGCTCTATGAGGAAAATAACGACCTTGCGGATGCCGAGCGGCTGGAGAAGGTGCGCGGCGTGGTTTCCGCCGACAGCGTCACCCTGACAGACGGCCGGGGAAGCGTGCTCGCCACCACCGGCCCGGCAGCGCCGGAGGAGCTGTTCCGGGCGCGGCTGAAGGATCTTGAGGCGCGCGTGCCCGCGCTGGAGCTTTATCCTGCCCGCAATGAAAACGGCGAGGAGACAGGGAAAAGTGACGGCAAAGGCTTTGTTCTGCTCCCCTTGGCGGGAAATCCGAAGCGCAGCCTGGTCTTTGAATTTTCCTGCGAGCCCATGTTGGAGGTCTATAATGCCATCGGGGACTGGCCCAGAGTGCTTGAGCGCATGCTCTCCGGCGCGGATGGTCTGGCCTTCGTGCAGACGGGCGACGGGAGCGTGGCAGGCTATCCGCTGGACGATTTTGGCCAGGAGCAGACTGCACAGCTCTATGACGAGGTGCGCAGGATCTTCGCGAATCGCGGCAGCTTCCTGCAAATTGGGAGCAAAGCTCCCTGCAAGCTCATTACCCTGCTGAACGAGCGCTATTTTGCCGTGCGGATGCAGTATCCGGAGCAGAATGCCGATATCCTGCTGGCGGTACCGTTCAGGGAATCTGTGGGAGAAATCCTGTACAGCGCGGTGCTGATTTCAGCGCTCGCCGGGCTGGGACTGGTACTGCTCCAGCTCTATGCCTTTCGCCGTACCCTTCGGGAAAGCCCTGAGACCGAAGGCAAAAAGCCCAACCGCAGTCAGATTCGCCTTGCGCTGCTGCCCGGCATCATCATTGTGCTGATCGTCACCGGCTGCGTGTGCGACATGACCCTGCTGCTGGAGGATCGGTCGACCACGGCCTATGTCGCCTTGACCAAGCGGGAAACCGTCCAGCATGAGATCGACTGGCATAAAAAGCAGGAGGATACGATCCGCCGGTCCTATGGAGACATATACAGGACGCGGGCGAAGGTGCTGGCGGACTTTCTGACAGAGCACCCGGATCAGAAAACGCGCGCGGGCCTGCGGGAGCTTGCGAGCCTGGCGCAGGCGGATTACGTGATGCTGTTCGATAAATACGGACAGGAGCAGCTTTCCAGCAACAGCTACACCGGGTTTTCCGTCGGCACGAATCTCGGTGAGGAGTATCGGGCAGTGCTGCTGGGCTATCCCTCCGTGGTGGCAGAACCGGCGGCGGACCTCTACACGGGCGAGGTACAGATCGGCGCGGCGATCCTGATGACGGATGACGAGGGCCTGCCGGACGGCTTTCTGCTAACAGTCTTCGATGCCGACGATCTGAGATCCGAGCTGGAAGGCGTGAATATTGAAAACACGGTAAACAGCTTTGCCGTGCAGGAGGGCCATAAGGCCGCCCTTGTCAACGATGCGGACAACCGCTTCCTCGCCCACACCGACCCCGGGATGATCGGGCAGAAGGCGGAGGAGGTACTCGACAGTTTCGAGCCGGGCAGCAATTTTGAAGGCTTTACAAGCTACAACGACAAGGATGTATATGTCTCCAGACACACGTCCGACGGAATGAGCCTGATGTTTATTGTGCCGGAGAGCATGGACAGAGAAGTCAAGCTTATCGCCTTCCTGATGATTCTGGCGATTCTCCTGATGCAAGGGCTTGTCTACTATCCGACGGCGAGCGTCCTGTGCGTGGAGGCGATGCAGCAGGCAAAGGAAAACCGTAAGCTCGGGATGCTGCCTGCAAGAAGCAATCCCATCACGGTTTTCGCCGACGGCTATGTCATTTTCTTCTCCATGCTGACGCTGCTTGCGTGGCGCGTCTCCGCCAAGGGGCTGTGGCCCGCTTTCGGCTTCGTGTTCGGCGGACAGTGGTCCAAGGGCTTGCACCTGTTTTCCCTCTGGGCGGCGCTGTTCATCATTTCCGTCACGCTTTTTGCCGCCTTTGTGGTCCGCACGGCGCTGCGCCTGGTAGAAAATCGCCTCAGCCTTCGCGCCAAGACCATCACCAGGCTGGCCGACAGCCTCCTTTCCTATACCGCGGGTATCTTCCTGATCTTCTATATCCTCTCCATGTTCGGGGTTAACACTGCGGCTCTGCTGGCCTCAGCCGGCATTGTCTCCATCGCCGTCGGCATGGGCGCCCAGAGCATGGCCTCTGATATCCTCGCGGGCTTTTTCATGATGCTGGAGGGGTCCGTCCATGTGGGCGACCGCGTGAGCGTCAACGGCATCATCGGTCACGTCACGGATATGGGCATCCGCACCACGGAGATCACCGATGATGACGGGAATGTTGTGATCTTCAATAACAGCCAGGTGAACGGTGTAATCAATATGACCGGAAGGGAAAAGAACCACGAGCCTGAACAGCCGGTTCCGGCTGAAAAGTAAGCCATAGGACGCATTGTAAAATGCATGCTATTTACGGAGAACACAGCATGACTGCGTAGGGGCGGCTATTTGCCGCCCGGCAGAGAAAACAAATGTTTTTTTACATGATAAACGGCGGATTCGTACAAAGGTGCGAATCCGCCGAACTATTTCACAGGTTTTTGAGTCATCCCGCATTGGCGACGAATAGCCGTCCCTGCGGTGAAAACAATTTCTTTCCCGGTTAGACAATTGTTTTGCAGCGCGTCCATTTTGTATACTGTGCCGGAGAACGGACGCAGCGGAAACAGAGTCGCCTCAACACTTTCAGCTGAATTTGCAGGAAACAATCTATTGACATTTTCTGTGTTTTTTTTCATAATATAAATAATAGACATGAATTGAGAGGAAAAACATGGATAATCCGGAAGTGGTATTTCTCTCCGCACCCTATACGAAGCCGCTGCGAGCTTCGCTTGCCCTGTCAATGTTTCAGGCCCGGCTTACACAGGAGGGCATCTCCTCCTATGTGTATTATCCCATGTTCGGCATGATGCGGCAAATGGGCAGGGAGCTTTCCGCACGCTTTGCCAAGTTGTACTCGCTCACGCTTTTTGAAGAATATATCTTCGCGCATATGACGGGCATGGGGAAAACCGGCTCGCCGGAGGAATTTGCCGCTGCCGCGGCTGCGCGGGATCCCATGATCGATACCGACACCTTTGCCCGCATGCTGCGCCGCGCTGTGGAAGCGGCGGAGGCCTGCACGGAGGAGGCGGCGCGCCGGATCGTGTCCCTTCACCCGCGCGTGCTCGCGGCGAGCAGCCTTTTCATGCAGAATAACGCAAGCCTCGCCATCCTCAAAAGAGCGCGTGAGCTTGATCCCGGCATCCGCACCATGATGGGCGGCGTCAACTGCAGCGGAGAAGCCGGGGCCGCGATCCTCCGCTTTTATCCCCAGGTAGACGCCATCTTCTTCGGCGAGGGGGATGTGGGCATCGCCCAGGCCTGCCGGACGCTGATGACCGGCGATAAGACACAGCGGCCCGAAGGACTTGTCCTGCGCGGCGAAGTGATCCCCGACCCGCCGCCTCATCCCATGACCCGCAATATGAACGACACACCGATCCCCGACTTTTCGGATTTTTTCCGGCAGATGCGGGAGGAATGCCCGGAGGACATGCGGGCGGATATGCTGGACGGGGACCTCGGCCTTCTGATTCTGGTCGAGGGTTCGCGCGGCTGCTGGTGGGGAGAAAAGAGGGCGTGTACCTTCTGCGGACTGAACGGCGCAAAAAACGTATACAGAGCCAAAACGCCCGAGCGCCTGTTTGAAGAGATCCGGCAGCTTTCCGAGCGCTATGACGCAGACACCTTTGAATTGACCGATAACGTGTTGAGCCGGGAAACGGTGCATGGTCTGCCGCCCCTGCTCAAGACACTGGACAGGGAGCTGTTCCTGATCGCAGAGGTGCGCACAAGCCTGACCGAGCGGGAGCTAAGGGAACTGAGTGATGCGGGGTTCCACATGATGCAGGCGGGGATCGAGACGATCCAGGACCATCTGCTTGCGCTGATGGGAAAGGGCGGCAGTGCCGTGGGCAATGTGGCCTTCATGAAATACTGCATGCGCAATGACATTCAACTGATGTGGAACCTGCTGTATGCCATCCCCGGCGAAAGGGCGGAGGACTACGAGGAACTCACGGCGCTGATCCCGAAGCTGACACATTTCAGGCCGCCGCAGAACATGAGCCGGATCCTGTTTCAGAAATACAGCCGGTATCTTGCGGATCCCGCAGGCTACGGCCTTGAGCTGGAGCCGGGCGCACTGTACCCCTTCCTCTATGGGGACAGGCCGGAGCTTATAAAGGCGATGGCATTCTTTTACGATCTGACCGGCGGAGAGACGGCGGCGCTTTTTGAAAAGCACAAGCCCCTGTACCGCGCAATGAAGGAGGAGGGCGGCGCCTGGCAGGGCCTCTGGATGGAGGGGCGGATCCCCAGACTGACGGTCAGTGACCGGGGGGCGTACACGGTGATCACCGACACGCGCCCGTGCAGAAAATCCGCGCTCAGCTTTCTCCAGGGGGCCGAGGCCGAGCTCTGCAGCGTATGCGATGCGCCCGCGTCCCTCAGAACAATCATGGAAAAGCTCGGAGAACGATACCCTGAACAACGGATACGCGAGGCTATCGACTGGATGCTCGAGCGCAGCTTCCTGATCTGCCTCGGCGGAAAATATCTGTGCATCGCGCTGCCGGAAGCGGCGGAAGAACAATGACGGGAGAGCGGAAGACATGGCTAATGTCTATCGAAAGAACAGCTCCGGACAGCCCGGAGGCGACCGTACCAATCAGATCATGACCGTGCATACGCCGGCACACTGGTTCCTGCTGGCGGGCCTTGTGCTTGTGTGCCTCGGCTTTACGCTGTGGGCGTTCTTCGGAAGCCTCAGCAAAACCACCTCCACCGGCGGACTGTATCATCCGGGCAGCTCCAAGTATGGCGAGATCATTGCCCTGATGCCGCTCGCGGCGGGGAAGACAGTGGATGTCGGCATGGACGTGACGGTCGCGCTTTCCGGTTACAGCATGCAGGAGTTCGGACATATGAAGGGGACGGTCACGTATGTGGATGACTATGTCACCTCCGCCAATGAGATTTACCAGCTTCTCGAGGATGAGGTGCTGGCAAACAGCTATATTCAGAACGGCCCAAGCGTTGCGGTGATCTGCAAGCTTCAGGAGGACAAGAACGCCGAAAACGGTTTTTACTGGAGCAACGAGCGGGGAAGCCGCCTGAAAATCCATGACGGCACCGCAACCCAGCTCACCATCGTCGAGGAAACCACGCACCCCATTCAGCTTGGCTTTCCGCAGCTGAGGGAGTACTTCAAATGAAAGACGGAAAGAAGAAAAGTACTGCGGCTGCCGAGGGCGTTGTCGTCTCCTCCGGGCGCAGGAAAAAGCGCGCGCATACGCCGGAGGTTTTTCAGATGGAGGCCGCGGAATGCGGGGCGGCGTGCCTTTCGATGATCCTCGGCTACTATGGCTGCCATCTGCCGATGGAGGAGCTGCGCGAGGCCTGCGGCGTGTCGCGCAACGGCTGCACGGCAAGCGGCATCTTACGGGCCGGACAGCGCTACGGCCTGGTGGGCGGCGGCTTTCGCAGCGAGCCGGAAAAGCTTGTCAAAGCGCCAAAGCCCTGCATCCTGCACTGGAACTATGACCATTTCGTCGTGCTCGAGGGCTTTCATCACGGCAAGGCCATCCTCAATGACCCCGCCGCCGGGCACCGCCGCGTCTCGGCGGAAGAGCTGGACAAGGCCTTTACCGGGGTCATGCTCTGCCTGGAGCCGGGACCGGCCTTTCGCAGGCAGGGGAAGAGCCACCGCCTTTTTGAAATGGCCGGAGAGCGCCTGAAGGGTGAAGGCGGCGTGTTCTGGTATCTCTTTATCCTGAACCTTGTGTTCCTGGTTTCCGGCATAGCACTGCCGATCCTCACACAGATCCTGATGGACGAGGTGGTGGCGGCAAGCGTTCCGCACTGGCTCACGTCCATCCTGATTGCGATGGCTGTGGTCTATGCCTCAAACCTTCTCATCAGCTTTTTGCAGTCCACCCTGTTGTTGCGGCTGCGCCTCAAGCTGAATATCGTGACCGGCTATCGGCTGATCCGGCATATCCTGCGCCTGCCCTTCGCGTTTTTTGAGCAGCGCTACACAGGCGAGCTTGCAAGGCGCGAGGAGAGCAACAGCGCTGTCAACGCCCACCTGACGGGAAGCTATCTCGTCACGATGGTGAACCTTTTCAACTGCCTGCTCTATCTGGGGCTTATGCTTCTTTACAACGTGCGCCTGACGCTGTGGGGGCTTCTGGGGACGATGATCTGCCTTGCTGTTTTGCTGATCACGGCGGAGCCGCTCAAAAACCACTCCATGAAGGCGCAGCAGGACGAAAACCAGATGAACGGCAGGCTCTGCGCCGGACTTTCGATTTATTCCTCAATCAAGGCGAGCGGCGCGGGCAATGACTTTGTGTCCGAGCTTTTGGGCTATTATGTCAATACCACGCGCAGCAGCCAGAACATGACCCAGATCCACCATATCCTGACGGCGCTTCCGCATGCGGTTTCGTCCATGTTCAACGTCCTGCTGCTCATCATCGGCAGCACCATGGTCATCGACGGGCGCATGACGGTCGGCCTGCTTACCGCCTTCTGCATGGTCTACGGACAGTTCATGACACCGATCATCGACTTTATTTCCATGGCCCAGGAGACCCAGACCATGCGCGCAAATCTGGCCAATGTGCAGGACAT
>Ga0310697_10003861_pt1 | contig 14980 bp, 11 predicted proteins | sample 172DNAGHGlowgp2_FD_203883 | JGI IMG/M metagenome (GOLD analysis project Ga0310697, IMG submission 203883) | Sheep rumen microbial communities from Palmerston North, Manawatu-Wanganui, New Zealand - 1728 DNA GHGlow gp2 (v2) (version 2) | ecosystem: Host-associated > Mammals > Digestive system >...
CGATATTCTTGGAGAAAAAATTTTTTCCAACAAAATATCGCGAGCGGGAGACACTTTTCTTATTTTCTTGTCTTCTAAAGTGTTGCGTTCTGGTGGTGCCATTTTGTCTGACTTTTGCACCAATGCCGCCAGGCAAAAGTGGCACTTTTGCAGGTCAAAAGTGCCACTTTTACCCAAAAAGTGTACGTCAGTTGCCTCGCAAATACGGTGCATTTGTATCAAAAAAACGGCACATTTTGCGCAAGATGTGCCGTTTTTGGCCCTTCTGCGGGTCGTTTTCCTCCACTTGAAGGGCAAAGTGTGTGTCTACCAACTCTATTTCAACAGAAAACTCTGCAAAAAATTTGAACGCTCATTTGGCTGAACACAAAGACACAAAGGCTCCTGTTATTCATGTTGTACCTACGTGTTCTCCTTCCCGCACAGGGTGCGGAAGGCGCAATCCACACAGCGCTCCGTGTGGGGCGTGGGCAGGAAGGGCTCGTCTGCGGAAAAGATGTGGTTCACAAGTTGTTCCAAATGACGGTTAAACTCCTCATGGAGCGAGCGCATATCGGCCACCGTCTGCTTTTCCACCACCAGCAGCGGACTGTAGTCTTTCGCTGCTGCGTGCTGGATGAACAGCAGCGCCGGAGCCACCGGCGCTTTGGGCAGCGGCGTTGGCCCCTCTGTCGGCGACGTCTTCTCATCTTCTGCCCTTCCCCAAGCCTTGTCTGCCACGATGTCTGCATAGAGCATGGCCTGCAGGTAGTATTGGTTGTGGTTTTTCAGTTGTGCCGGGTCGAAGACAGCCGCCACGTCGGGCAGCCCCTTCAGTTGGGCAGCCCCCGTCTTGTAGTCCACCACCCGCAGGCATGGGCCACCCTCGCCGCCCACAAGGTCGAGCCTGTCGATGCGTCCTCCTATCATGGTGTCGAGCGAGAATCCGTTGGTGCGTATGTGCACGGGGCGTGTGGCCTCCTCCTCCAAGGCCACCATCTGGAAGGGAGCCAAGCGCCTGTCCACCTCCATCAGGCGCCTCAGCAGGTGGATGATGACCTCGCGGCTGATGACTTGCAGACCGCTGTAGGGCCCGTTCTGGCGGTCCATCACTTTGTCAAACGCTTGGTCCACCAGCCTTTCCGCCAACGACTCGTCTTTCAGCAGTCCGTCCATCGCGCTCGCCGTCACCATGCGCCCGGTGCCCACGAAGGGCTGGTAGAGCATTTGCGCAGCCTCGTGGAACACGTTGCCAAAGTCGCGCAGGTTCATGTCGCCCTCGTCAACGTCGTCTTCCGGCTCGCTGATGCCCCGCACGTAGTTGAAGTAGAACAGCAGGGGGCAGCGCAGATAGCGGCCCAGGGCCGTCGGACTGAGCAGGGTGGAGAAGCGCTCGTGGAGCGTAGCCATCGTGTCAGCCGTCTTTTCGCGCGGCAGGGGGCGGAATGGCGTGAAGCCCAGCGCAGGCTGCAGCGAGAGCAGCCGAGGCCGGTGGTGGCGGTCTTCCACCAGCAGTTGGGTCAGATAGCGGCTCATCTCCCCCTTGGCGGTGTCGTTGGTGGCGGCATTGAAGCAGATGGTCACGTCGGTGGCGCGTTGCAGCAGCCGGTGGAAGTGGTAGCTGTAGACGGCCACGCGATGCTCCGGGGTGGACAGCCCGTAGGCTTTGCGCAGGGCGTAGGGTATGAACGACTGGTCGCTGACGCCGCGTGGCAGCTGTCCCTCGCTCGCAGAGAGCAGCAGGATGTGTGTGAAGTCGAGGCAGCGTGTCTCCAGCATACCCATCACCTGCAGTCCCTCGGCGGGTTCTCCGTGCAGGGGGATGGTGGTGAAGGCCGTCAGTTGTTGCATCAAGCGGGACAAGGTGTGCAGGTCGATGGGCAGGTCTCCCCGGTCCATCAGCGCATACAGGCGCTGCATCAGCGTGTAGGCACGGAAGACCGACTCACGTGCCAGCGGGTCTTGGCCAAGATGCGGGGCCACCAGTGCCAAGACCTGCGCCACCCACAGGGCCGTATGGCGTGCCAGCAGGGTGGGGGAGAGAGGGTCGGGCATGGATAGCAGCAACGCCCTCGCGTCGTCCGTCTCTGCCACAGGTGCGATATAGGGATGGTTCAACACGGCCTTCAGCCACCGCCAGCGATATTGTCTCTCGGGCTGCTGGGCGGGGCCACGGTAGCCCACGGTGCGCAGGTCGAGAAGCGCCTGCACCAGGGAGGCCACCGCCATTGAGGAAAGGGGGATGCCAGTGGTGACGTTCACGCTGAGACGCTCCTCGCTGAAAGACAACTGGTGGAGCACGGTGGAGAGCAACTGCTCGTTGCACATCACGACAGCCGTCTGCCGCCCATCGGACAGGCGCGACGGTGAGGACTGCAGCCACTGGCTGACATAGCGGCCCTGGATGTCCTCCGTCTGTGCGGAGACAAAGGTCAGGTCTTTCTGCTTGGAAAAACAGTCGAACAGGTCGTCGCGGTCGGCGCCCAACTCGTTGGGGAACTCTTCCAGCCACTCGGCGACAAACAGCCCGGCCTCATTGGCCTCAAAGCCCTTGACAGGGGGGCTGGAGGGCAGGTAATAGCGGTCGTAGTCCCAATAGAAGTGGGCTCTTCCCTCACGCTTCAGTTGCCGGAACAGTTCGTGTTCAACGCCACGCAGGGCGTTGAACCCCACGAAGACGTAGGTCTTGCCGTCTTCGGGCAACGCACATTCCACCACGTCGCGGCAAAGCATACCCTGGTAGGCCAGCCCGTCGCGACGCAGGTCTTCGCGAAACTCGCGGTAGACGTCGCCCAGACGCGACCATACCCGCAGAAAGCGTTGTCGCAACTGGCTGACAGGGTCTTCCGACAGATGGACGAAAAACTCGCGCAACGCCTTGATCTGCTCGGGAGAAAGAAACGAAACGTCGTCCAGTTCGTGCAAGTCGCGCAGGTTGGCAAACAGATGGTCGGCGTCGGCCTGCTGGCTGTCCACGTCGTCGAAGTCGGACAACAGCATCTGTCCCCACCCGAAAAACTCGTCGAGCGTCTCGTCAATGCCTGTCACACGCGTGTAGACACGCCACAGGCGGGACACCAGCAGCAGCGGGTCGGCCACTTGCAGGGGGCTCAACCGCGAGAACAACTCGCTGATGGAGCAGTAGGTGGGGCTCCAGACGGGTCTTTGGGCCAGGCTTGCCAGTCGGTCGTCCAAGAACAGGGCGGCGCGCTTGTTGGGGAACACCACCACCAGGTCGGCCATCGACGTCTGCCATTCGCCCTCTGCTTTCTGGTAGATGTCTTCCGCAACGCTTTCGAGGAAAGTCTTCATGTGTCTCTGTGCTAAATCGCGGCAAAGGTACGACTTTTCCGCGAAATCGCCATGATGTGTTCACCAAATAGTGGCAGCCGCCCCATCCCCACCATGCACAACAAAAACAGACAGACACCGTCTCCCGGCCCGCCTCTTGTTTGCGGCTGTAGAAACGATGTCCGTCTGTGTCATGTCCATGCTGTTGACGCTCAAGCGTCAGCGGCACGTCTCCCTATCGTAAGGAACCGGCGGAGGCTTTAGTCCTCGTCGTCCCAGATGCTATGGCCGTGGAACGACTCGCGGCCATCCACTTCTGTCACCTCTTCGGCCTCTGTATTAACACCAACGATGGGAGATGTCGTCAGCAAATCTTCAGAATCATTCATTGTCTCGAATGATGTTTCTGGTACCATATAGTTCTTTTTCATTGTTCAAACTTTTATGATGATTAATAATAAGTGGAACAAGAAACAAATCCCTCTCCCCTCCCTTGGGAAGGGAGAGAGGCTTGATTTATTTCTTCACAACCTTTTTGCCATTCACAACATAGACACCACGGCCAGCCTTCTGCACCTTGCGTCCCTGCAGGTCGAACATAGCCTTGACAGTCTCTTCCTGAGAGATGTTTTCTATACCCGTGGCTTCGTCCTCGAACACAAAGGCCAGGCGTGCATTGTTGTTGCCAATCAAGTTGGCAGGAAGCAAAGCCTTTCCTGCAGGAATGGTGGTGTCACCCACCCTCACGAAGTTGTTTCCGCTCAGTCCATAGTACTGGCCAGAAGTAACCTCGGTGTCTTCAGTGATGCCCTCAAGGAGGTTGGTGCCATTAAACGTGCCTGCGGTGGTACGGTTGAGCGTCACATTGGCAGAAGGCTCACCCATCAGCAGCACGCCAGTGCCTGCATTGACGCTCTCTTTGATTTCGGTGAATTTGACTTTGTTGCCTTCGATCTCGCTGACGGCCCATGCGCTGTAGCCATTGTCCGCTGCCGTCGTGAAGTCGAGGGCGTAGCTGCTGGCGTAGGTTGCAAAGCCGTAGGAGTTGAGGGTCACGGAGATGGGGGCGGTGAGGACGATGTTGCCAAGTCCTACATTTCCATCTTCCTTCTTTGTATAGATCCACTTGATGTAGCGGACGTCAGAAGCCAGGTTGACAGATTTTTGTGAAACCTGATTGGGGATGTCAGCATCCCCGTAGACCTCCAGGTTTGCATATTCCACACCGTCGGCGGAAGTCTGCAGCGTAAAGGTGCCTCCTTGGAAACTATTGCCCTTGATGTCAAACGTCAGCGTGCCAGGCACCTCGTTGATCTTCAAGACGAGATGGTCGTCCGGGTTGTCGAATTTCAGTTTGGGTGCCGGCGAACTATAGTCGTTTCCAAGTCCTTCTTGTGTCAGACCTGTAGTGTTTGAAATTGCAGACTTACCTGAGTTGAACTCGAACGGCAGCGTGGCATAGTCGACCACATACCCGGCCTGTGTGATGGTGATGAGTTCAGAATACACATCCTGTGCTTCGCCGTCGAGGGCGTAGACCTTCATGTAGGCTGTGCGAGCCTCGGTGCTTTCGTTCTCTGCAATGATGTATTCCACATTGTTCGTCTGAGCGTCAATCTCGGCTTCGATCCAGTCGTAGGTTGCAGGTGTTGTGCCGTCTGCTTCATAGAACTTCACCTCTGCCACCACCTCCTTGATGTTGTTGTAGGCAACGGTGATGGTTCCTTCTGAACCAGCAGCAGTGGCCTCGACAGCATTCGTGTTAACCTCAATGTACGGAGTGGTTATCACAGGACGCTCGAGGCTGAATAGCTGGTTGTTTTGGTCAAACTCGTATGTTGAGTTATATTTCTTCAAATTACCATAAATGACAACCACATCGCCAACTTTGATGTCGTCTTCACTGGTGAAGTTGTCACCATTATAGCTCTTGCCGCGATATGCCTGAAGTTGGTTGCTGGTGGTTTCGCCATCAGCAGAAATGTTATAAGTGATGTTTCCGTACTGAGAATTGTATGCTGTCACGATTTCAGACACAATGCCAGTAGCATACACGCCAGTAACACCTGTTCCTGCATCGATGGCCGCACGAGCCTCCGCGACAGTGTAAGGATTGTCCGATGTACCCTTCTTCTCTACAACCGTAATGCCGTAGGAGGCAGTCTTGTTCTGATAGGTGACAGTTACAGTCTGCTCACCTATGGTTGCCATGTCGTAACCAGAGAACTCTGCTTCTGCAGTTACGTCAGATGTGGTGTCGTCGTCGTAGTTGGCCGTCACCACGATGCCGTCAGAACTAAAGGCATCACCTTGTTGGAACTCTGTAGGATAGTCTCCAGAGAGCGTGATGGAGGTCAGAGTGGCAGGTGCTTTGACCGTGATGCCATAGGTGGCGGTCTCGGTCACTTCATTCTCTGTATAACTGACGGTGACGGTCTGCTCGCCTGCATTGCCCATATCATACCCTGTGAAGGTTGCTTCTGCGGTTACGTCAGCAGTCTTGCCGCTCTCGTATGTTGCAGTAACTACCATGCCATCGTTAGAGAAATTGTCACCAACATGGAAGATGGTGGGATAGTCTCCGCTAAGTGCAATAGAAGAAAGAACTTGAGGAACGATTGCTTCAAGAGTGATTGTTGCCTTGCTAATGAAGCAGTTTCCACTTCCTAATGTGAACACAACACTTTCTGCTTCACCAGTCCATGTCTTATCTGAAAGTTCCCCAGAGTCAGGTGTCGGTGCGTTCCAAGTATTGTTGCCCCCTGTTACGAACACTATTTCTGTAATGGTATATCCATCAGGTGCTGCAAAAGAAATGGTGCTGCCTTTATATAGGCGTATATAGTCCGCATCACCACGTGGACGTGTACTTGTTCCGTCTGTTATCGTCGTTGTAACATTGTCATCCGTATTGACAATAGGAAGTTGATTTGACGACAAGTTGCTACCGTTTCCGCTTCCCAGCCACTGGTAGTTCATGTTAATCTCCACAGTTGTCGGCTGCACATACGGAGCACTGCTTGTCACAGTCATCTCGTATGTGGCTGAGGATGCTTTGTACTTATTATCGACACCCGCATAGGTGGCCTTAAATGTAACTGTACCAGCAGCGACAAGGGTTACAACTCCTGTCTCTGCATCAATTGTTGCGACGTCATCGTTGTTGCCGCTCCAAGTTACAGTAGCACCGTCAATGGCGTTGCTTTCATTGTCCAAAACTTTCGCTGACAAAGAACCTGCTTCTGTGCTGACATAAACATCAGTATTAGTAATGTTTTCATCATCAATGGTTACTGTAGTAGCAACACTCTGGGCACCAGGTGCATCGCCGCCTTCCGATATTGTAAATGTCACAACCACACTTGATGTTTTACCTGTTTCGCTACCTACTACTGTATTGAAAAAACCGTTACCTACCGTAGTTCCGCTAGTAGGTTTTTCCTCTGTTCCATAATAGGTAGTGAATGAACCATTAGAACTGTTAATAGTAACACTATTGATTGTACCAAGGTCTGTGCTATTATAAATATAGCCTTTGTTCTTCTGCCACTGCATATCGTTACCACTTTTCATCACTTGGTATGAGGTCCATTTCACCTCATAGGTTTTCGTGTTGTCTGTGGTACAAACTGCATTCGATGTTTTCTCATTGTTGTTGGCAACATAACTGGTGGTGTTAAAATCTGACGCACTAATAGTAAATGAGTACGTCACGTCCTCTGCCCACGCTCCACTCACTCCTGCGAGCAGCAGCCCGATGAGGAGCAAGACTTTGCTTTGTAGATTTTTGAACATAAGTTAGTGTTTTTAATTGGTTTATAATGAAAAGTTATGCTTGCTTCTTTGTGTTGTCAGTTGCCGAACAGTTCGTGGTGAGTGCCAAGGCGCAGCAGACGGATGGTGTTTGTCTTTTCATCTATACAAATCAGCAGGTAGTCGCCCCCGATGTGACATTCCATGCACCCCTCGTATTCCCCGTGGAGGGGGTGGGGACGCATATTTTCTGGTAGTTGGGTGCCTTTGCTTAACATTTCCACAACATCGTACACACCTTTCAGCATCTTTGGCTTATGTGCGTAGCGCTTTATGTCTTTTTTGAACCTTGAGGATTGTTTTACGGTTTTCATAGTCCGCACGACTTGCAGAAAGATTCAAACGACGTCATGTCTACAGTGTCCATCTCCACGCCTGAACGGGCTTCTTCAATGGCTTCCAGCGTCTCTTCGTTAGGGGTGTGATACATCCCGTCGAGAATGTACATCGACAAGAGGCTGTTCAGGCTCATGTTGTTTGCCTTGGCCTCGCGCCGCAAGTCGGCCAGCGCATATTCGGGCAATCGGACCGTGGTCTGTTTGTTTCGCAATGCCTGTGATGGCTTTCTGTGAATCTTTTTAGGGCTTGTGGTTTGCATTGCTAATCAGATGATGGTACTTTATGCGCGCAAAATTAATGTATTTTCTTGAAATGTCCAAATTTTGCATGGACGTTCTTGCGGAAAAAGGAGATTTCATCGTATGTGTTAAGCCCCACGCCTCCAGAACTCACGTGTGAAGATGACCATGACGGACATGATTTCCAGACGCCCCATCAACATCAGCAGCGTGGAGAGCCACTTGGTGGCGTCGGGCAGGTCGGCCCAACTCATGGCGGGACCGACGTCGGTGCTGAGTGGTGCCCCCACGTTGGCCACGAGGCTGATGGCGATCTGCACGCTGTTCACCAGGTCGATGCCGGACAAGACCATGGCGGCAGAAGCGATGAAAAGCAGCATGATGTTGAGCATGATGAAGGTGGAGAGCTGCGACAGTTTCTCGCGTTGCACGGGTTGTCCGTCGACACGCACAGGCAGCAGGGCGTTGGGATGGAGCATGCGGCGCAGTTCGCCCCGCATCTGGCGGAGCAGCATCAGGCAGCGTATGCTCTTCCAACCACCTGTCGTGCTGCCCGACGACGCGCCCATCACGCCGCATAGCGCCAAAAGCAGCCACGTGATGCGCGGCCACTGGCCGATGTCCTCTGTCAGCACGCCAGCCGTGGTCAGCATCGACACCACCTGGAAGAGGGCCGAGCGGAAAGCGTGCTCCACGTCGTAGTCGCACAACGACACCAGCACCGTCGCCGTCACGACCGTGGCAAGGAGCAAGGAAAGGGCGTAGAAGCGAAACTCCTCGCTGTTGACCAGCGCGGAGAGGCGGCGGCGAAACAGCGCCATGTACAACAAGGTGAAGTTGACGCCCGAGAGGAACAGGAAGACAATGCCCACATACTCGAGCGAGGTGGAGTGGAACGACGTCAGCCCGTCGTCTTGCGGTGTGAAACCGCCTGTGGCGGTGAACGACATGGCGTAGCAGGAAGCGTCGAACGGCTCCATGCCGAAAAACCAGAAACAGCCTCCACACAGGAGAGTCAGCAGGAGGTAGACGCTCCATATCCACTTGGCGCCGGTGGAGAGCTTGGGGTGGATGCGGGTGCGCATGGGCCCCGTGGCCTCCGCCGCGAACACCTTCACGCTGCCGCCCGCCATCGACGGCAAAATGGCGATGGTGAAGAAGACGATGCCAAGGCCGCCAATCCATTGGGTCAGCGAACGCCAGAAGAGCATGGAGTGGGGGAGGCGGTCCACCTGCGACAGCAGGGTGGCCCCCGTGGTGGAGAAGCCCGACATCGACTCAAAGAAGGCGTCGGTGACGTTGTCTATCACGCCGAAGATGAGGAAGGGCAGCATCCCGAAGACGCTGAACATGACCCAGGCCAGCGACACGACAAGGTAGGCCTCGCGGCGGGACATGGTGTTGGAGGCTCCTCGTCCCAGCGCCATCAGGGTCACGGCACCTATGCCGGACAGCAGCGCGGACATGAGAAAGGCCATCACGTCGTCTTCACGATAGAGGAAGCCCATCAAGGCGCAGACAGCCATGAACCCGCCCTCCAGCCAGAGCAGATTGCCCAACACGCGTGCTATGATGCGCCAATTGACCAAACGACAGCAAAAGATTATTCGGATTATTCAGATCACTCGGACATTGCGGTCACAGGCCGAGGAAACGCGGCACCTTGAAAAAATGCTCCACGCGCTTCATGTCCTGCTCGTGGCAGAACACCATCACCACGTCGCCGGCCTGTATCTGCGTGTTGCCGTTGATGAGTATGCCCTGCCCGTCGCGCACGAGTCCGCCGAGGGCTATGCCCTGGGGCAGACCCAGTTGCCTGACGGGGCAGCGGGTGATGCGGGCGCCCTCGGGCACCTGCATCTCCGCCACGTCGGCGTCCACCAACATCAGCGAGCGCAGGTTGCGCACGTTGGCCGGCAGGGTCTGCTGGTAGATGTAGCTGGCGGCGGCGCTCTTCTTGTTGACGATGGTGCCAATGTCGAGTTGCTGGGCGGTGGAGATGTAGTCGAAATGCTCCACGCGGGCGATGGTCTTGCGCACGCCCAGTTTCTTGGCGGCAAGACAGGCCAGGATGTTGGTCTCTGCGTTGCCGGTCAGAGCGACAAATGCCTGCGTGTGGTGGATGTTCTCCTCCTGCAGCAGCTGCAGGTCGCGCCCGTCTCCGTGGATGACCATGGCGGGCGATTGGCCCAGCAGCGTGTTCAACTCGTCGCAGCGCCGGGCATCTTGCTCGATCACCTTCACGTTCATGTAGTCGGGAATGGCCAGCGCGGCCCGAACTGCCGTCTTGCCTCCACCCATGACGATGACGTTCTCCACGTCTTCATACTTCTCTTTTCCCACCACTTCTCGGATGTAGTCGATGTATTCGGGCGTGGTCATGAAGTAGGCCAAGTCGCCCAGCTGCACCTGGTCCATGCCTCCGGGTATCAGCGTGTCCTCGCCACGCTTCAGCGCGACGATGTGGTATGGGTCGTCGGCCCCGCAGATGTCCTTCAGGGGCTGCCCGAAGATCTTGCACTCCTTGCGCAGCTTGATGCCCAGCAGCACAAGAGCCCCGCCATAGACGTCCCACCGCTGGCGCACCCACGACATCTTCAGTCCGGCCACAATGTCTTGTGCGGCCAGCACTTCGGGATAGATGAGTTCGTCGATGCCCAAGTGCTTGAAGTATTTGCGGTTTTCCGCCAGCAGGTACTCGTAGTTGTCGATGCGGGCGATGGTCTTTTTGGCGCCCAGTTGCCTTGCCAGTGCGCAGCAGGCGATGTTGCGCGTCTCCATGCGCGTCACGCCGACAAACAGGTCGGCATGGGCCACGTCGGCCTGCCGCAGGGTCTTGATGCTGGTGGGGGCTCCCGCCAAGGTCATCATGTCGACCTGTTGCTCCAGTGCTGACAGCCTTTCGGGGTCGTCGTCGATGAGGACGCAGTTGGTGTTCTGTTTGGAAAAGAGCCGTGCCAGATGGCATCCCACAGAGCCGGCTCCTGCAATGACGATGCGCATGGGCCTTGTCGGGTTTAGTCTGTAACCAATGCTTCTATTCGCTGTGCAATGCTCTCGGCGTCAATGCCTGCGATGTGCTTGAGTTCTTCCACGGTTCCATGTTCGACAAAATGGTCTGGCAGTCCCAGACGTTCCACCCGTGGGCAATGGTGGTGGTCAGCCATCCACTCCAGGATGGCAGCCCCCATGCCGCCCTTCAGCACGCCGTCTTCCACGGTGAGCAGTTTGTCAAACTTACCGGCCACCGCGTTGAGGAGTTCTTCGTCGAGAGGCTTGAGGAAACGCAGGTCGTAGTGGGCCACGGATAGGGTAGGGTGCTTCTCCTGCAACAGGGCAATGGCCTTCTGCACGTCCACGCCCACGGGTCCGAGACTCACCACGGCGACGTCTTCCCCTTCGGTCAGACAGCGGCCCTTTCCCACAGTCAGTTCCTGCATGGGCACGCGCCAATCGGGTTGCGAACCGCGCCCACGCGGATAGCGGATGACGAACGGCCCTTTTCCCGGCAACTGTGCCGTGTACATGAGGTGGCGCAACTCGTGTTCGTCCATGGGCGAACAGATGGTGAGGTGGGGCACGGGTCTCAGGGCTGCCAGGTCGAAGGCTCCGTGGTGGGTGGCGCCGTCCTCGCCGACGAGTCCCGCGCGGTCGAAGCAAAGCACCACCGGCAGTGAGAGCAGGGCCACGTCGTGGATGATGTGGTCGTAGGCTCGCTGTGCGAAGGCACTGTAGATGTTGCAGAAAGGTTGCAGTCCATCCTTCGCCATGCCCGCCGAGAAGGTGACGGCGTGGCCCTCGGCGATGCCGACGTCGAAGACGCGGCTGGGCAGTTCCTTGGCCATGATGTTCATCGAACAGCCGGTGGGCATGGCAGGCGTCACCCCGACGATGCGCTCGTTCTGGCGCGCCAGTTCCAGCAGGGTCTCGCCGAACACGTCCTGAAAGCGTGGAGGCAGTCCGGGCTTGTTCTCGCTGATGCGCTCGCCCGTGTCGGGGTCGAACCTCCCGGGGGCGTGCCAGATGGTGGGGTCGGCTTGCGCCACCTCGTAGCCTTTGCCCTTCACCGTGTGCAGGTGAAGCAGTTTCGGTCCGCGCATGTTCTTCAGGTGGCGCATGACGCGCACCAGTTCCACGACGTTGTGGCCATCCACCGGACCGAAATAGCGGATGTTCATGCCCTCAAAGATGTTCTGCTGATGGGATAGGGCGCTTTTCACGGCGTTGCTGAGTCGTATGATGCCTTTTCGCCGCTCTTCGCCCAGCATGCCTTTGTGCCGCAGCCACTCGCTGATGCGATAGCGCATGGCGTTGTAGGTCTCGTTGGTGTTCAGGTCGAGCAGCACCTGCTTCATCCCGCCGACCGAGCGGTCTATCGACATATTGTTGTCGTTCAGGATGATAAGCAAATCGTTTGGACTGCTACTTACATTGTTCAAGCCCTCAAAGGCCAGTCCTCCGCTCATGGCTCCGTCGCCGATGACGGCCACCACTTTGCGGGATGTCTTCTCCTGTCGGGCTGCCACTGCCATGCCCAGCGCCGCAGAGATGCTGTTGCTGGCGTGTCCGCAGGCAAAGGTGTCGTAGGGGCTCTCCAGGGGCGATGGAAACGGCATCAGACCGTGCAACTTTCTGTTGGTGTGGAATTTGTCGCGACGCCCTGTCAATATCTTGTGCCCATAAGCCTGGTGGCCGACGTCCCAGACGATGCGGTCGTCGGGCGTGTCGAAGACATAGTGAAGCGCCACGGTCAGTTCCACAGTGCCGAGGCTTGAAGCCAAGTGGCCAGGGTTGTGCGAAAGTTCTTCTATGATGAACGACCGCAATTCCTCACACAACAGGGGCAATTGCTCCAAGGGCAATTGTCGCAGTTGATTGGGCGAGTCGATCTGGGCCAGCAGCCCGTCTTTCGTATGTTGTTCCAAAATTAGCAATTAGTCTATTAAGCGGCTGCAAAATTACGTGTTTTTTTCCAAATCGGAAAGGATTTCCTGAAAAAATGCAAAAAGATGGCTGCAATACCAATGATATGATGTAACTTTGCAGCACTCACGCAATTAAGTGCTACATTTAGAACAAGGACTGGTATTATGGTTAATCTTTTGTGGGGGAATTGCCAAGCAGCCACCCCACAACCGGGGTGAAAACGATGCGGAGCAGAGAAGACAGTTCTGCAAAGTATTTCATAGGGTGCAACACGGAGAAGAAAATTTTTCTAGAAAAATTTCTTCAAAAGTGCCACATTAGATGACCAAAAGTGCCAGTTTTGCAAAAATTTTTCTAGAAAAATTTTCACGACCATGAGACACTTTGTCTTCAACCGCCAGTTGCTTCTCTTGCAACTGCTTGACAATGGAAAAGTTGCAATACCTGAAGCACAACAGCCGCCCATCGCCACCGGCCCTGGCACTCGCATGATGGAGGTGGAGTCCAACCAAGACCACGAGCGCGTGCTTGCCTACGGCGTTGAGGAAGACTCGGCTCCGCAGGGCTACGAGTTCTGCGCACTGAGGTCTTGCTATGGCCGCATCAGCGAGAAAGACTATCTGCTGGCGGGAAAATGTGAGGAACTGCTTTTCTGGGACAGCCACACGCGTTACTGTGGTGTGTGCGGCGCGCCCATGGCGATGCACACACTCATCAGCAAGCGCTGCACAAGATGTGGCGACGAGGTGTGGCCGCAGGTGTCGCCCGCCGTCATCGTGTTGATCAGCAAAGGAGAGAAAATGCTGCTGGTTCACGCCCGCAACTTCCGTTCCAATTTCTACGGTTTGGTGGCTGGTTTCGTGGAAACAGGCGAGTCGCTAGAGGATGCAGTAATGCGCGAAGTAAAAGAGGAGACGGGGTTGGATATTAGCAACTTGCAATATTTTTCATCACAGCCTTGGCCCTATCCCTGCGGTTTGATGGTGGGCTTCACAGCCAGTTATGCTGGCGGGGAGATACGTTTGCAAGATGAAGAGCTTTCCGCAGGAGGTTGGTTTGGCCCCGACAACCTCCCCACCCTGCCCGAAAAGCTCTCCATCGCCAGAAAACTGATCGACCACCACCTGGACAGCCTACAGGCATGTCCCATTAGGTAGATGAACACATTTGTCTTTGCCTAATCATTCAATGGTCAGCGGTCAAAGTCCGGCGGCGGACAGGATGGACGCCATTTGTGTCTGCAACTCTTGCGAGGCTCGTTGGGCCGCCTCTGCGAAGTCGTCGCCCGACGAGGCGTAGATGATACCCCTGGACGAATTGACCAGCAGTCCGCAGTCGCTGGTCAGCCCATATTGGCACACCTCTTCCAGCGACCCGCCCTGTGCGCCCACGCCAGGCACCAGCAGAAAGTGGCGCGGGGCCACGCGGCGTATGTCTTGAAACATCTTCCCCTGGGTCGCTCCCACCACATACATCATGTTGTCCTCGTTGCCCCATTGCTGGCTGACGCGCATCACCTTCTCGAAGAGGCGCTCCCCTACCCCATCCGCTCCGTTTGCGGCAGCGGGTGTCAGTTGGAAGTCGTGCGACCCTTTGTTGCTGGTCAGAGCCAGCAGCACCACCCATTTCCCCTCGTACTCAAGGAACGGCGTCACCGAGTCTTCGCCCATGTAGGGGGCCACCGTCAAGGCGTCCACGTCATACTCTACATAAAATGTACGCGCGTACATCTTGCTTGTGTTGCCAATGTCACCACGTTTGGCGTCTGCGATGATGAAGTGCTGCGGATAGTTGTCTTTCAGGTATTCCACCGTTTTCTCAAAGGCGACGATGCCTTTCACGCCTGCCGCCTCATAGAAGGCGAGGTTGGGCTTGTAGCACACACAGTAGGGCGCCGTCGCGTCGATGATGGCTTTGTTGAAGGCGAAGATGGGGGCTTCTTCCGCCAGCAAGTGCCGGGGCACCTTTTGCAGGTCGGTGTCCAGTCCGACGCAGAGGAACGACCGCTTCTGCTTAATCTGCTCTATCAGTTCTTTCCTGTTCATGTCTTATTGCTTTGATGATTGACTCAATGACGACGAAGATGATAGCCACAACGATGACAATGGAAAAGAAGACCGCCGGATAGTTGATGATGTTGTCTTGCCATCCGAAATGGTCGAGCGCAGGTTTGGTGAGTGCCGAGGCCACAAATATAGCGAGCAGGTCTCTCCACGATTTCGCAACCTCCTTGGCCAACTGCTTGGGGCTTACGTTTCTCCAACTGTCAATGATTTCCTTGATGACACCTTGTCTTTTCATGTTTTACACTTGTTTATTCGCTAAAGAGTAGATTACAGTTCTGTCTCTTTCATCCTCTCCGCGTTCTCGGCAACAGTCAAGGCGTCGATCAT
>Ga0310697_10003863_pt1 | contig 14972 bp, 10 predicted proteins | sample 172DNAGHGlowgp2_FD_203883 | JGI IMG/M metagenome (GOLD analysis project Ga0310697, IMG submission 203883) | Sheep rumen microbial communities from Palmerston North, Manawatu-Wanganui, New Zealand - 1728 DNA GHGlow gp2 (v2) (version 2) | ecosystem: Host-associated > Mammals > Digestive system >...
GCTTGATGGCGTCGGAGAGACGGATGTCGAAACCGAGACCGGCACGTCCGGCGGGGCTGAAAGCCTTGCCATCCCACATATACTCGAAGCTGCCACCCTTGGCCTGGATAGCCTTGGCCTCATCGTTATTGAAGCGCATGTTGGCGCCGACACCGAGGTAAGCATAAGGGCTCAGGACACGGTCAAGGTTGACATTGAAAATATTGGCGATGTCAAAAGTAGCATCGAGGGCAGCCTGGGCAGTATTGAACTTGTAGACCTCAGTCTTGGACTCCACACCACTCATGGCACCCTTTGCCTGCCAGCCCATAGCGTTGCCGCGGAGGCCGAAGACAGGGGTGAACTGATAGCCGAGAGAGAGATCAGCGGCCGGGGAAAGGAGGTCAACGAAGTTGGTCTCACCGATAGTCTCGGCAACACCACCACGGAGCTGGAGATACCAGTGCGGGTTGAACTCCTGGGCGGACACGCTGATACCCATCATCATTGCAGAAGCAAGAATAAGTATAGCTTTTTTCATAAAAGTTGCTTTAGTTAAATTAATATCCAATGTCCTCTAACGGGAACGTTTGTTGAGCCTCGGTGCATCGGGCGCGGGAGCAAGCTCGTGGACCTGCTTGTCCACGGGGAGGTCCAGGCTGGACTGGGAACCATCCTTGAAGGTAAGGTACCACTGTCCATCGACGTACACGGGATTGAACATAAGCTTCATTGTCTGTGCAGACTGGCCGGAAGAAGCCGGAGCGAAAACGTAAGAATAGGAAATATCATTGTTGCCCTCAGTAGAGAAACTATGATAAAGGCGTTCGAACGAAAGCACCGGAAACATCTTGAAGCGCTGCAGAAGCTCGGCCGTATAAGAAGCAGACTTCTTATAGACGACGTTGTTGTAGAGGACATATATCATATCCAATGCCTCATCTACCCGGCCGGCCTGGAACTTACTCATACAATCATCGGCAAGGGCCAAAAGGGCCTCTTCGTCAGACTTGGACAAGGAAGCGACAAACTCGGCTTCGGCATCCTTCTGGGTCTTCTCTCCCCGGGAACCGGAATACTTGGGACGACTGCAGGAAACCAGAACAGCAAAAGCAGCAAGCAGAACTAAGACTTTTTTCATAAGATATGATTTTTTGATTTGGAAAAGGCGCGCCTTTAAGACGCGCCCTTTCTCAAATCATAGATGTTATAGACTACAGACTCTTAGGAGTGGTATCAGCGGTCTTCTTAACCCTGATGACGAGAGTCTCGTTGATGGTACCCCAAGCGTACTCGATAGCAACCGGGATGTAGAGGTTGAAGGTCTCGACAACAGCGCGGTCGTTCTTGTAGTTGATGGCAGCGGTCTTGAGCTTGGTAAGATCAGTGATGTCGAGCTCGTTGGTGCCAGACTCAGTGAAGATACCCTTATCATTGACAGTACCGAGTGCAAGCTGGGCCTCAGGGGTGACCTCGTAGAGGTTCTTCTTAGCATCATCATCGCCAATCTGCCAGTGATCACGCTCAGCGTTCTCAAGGTCGAGGATGAGCTTCTTGAAGCCATAGTACTTGTACATATCGACACCCTTGATGACATTGGCTACGTAGAAGCCGGTAGCCTTGCCCTTGGAATCCTTCTCAGGAACGATGACGTTCTGTTTGTTCCAGTCGGTGATGTCCTTCACGAACTGAGCGACCAGGACATTGAAGCCAGCGACTGCGGACTCTTCAGCAACATCAGCGGACTGGAAGTTGACATCGAGAGGACGGACGAAGCGGACATAGAAGCCAGCGTCACCAGCAGGGATCTCGCACTCACCATAGGTGGTCTTGACGAGGATGTTGGCATAGAGCATCTTAGCCTGATCGGTCTCAGTGTAGCTCCAGAGGTTAAGGAGGGTCTTGGACATAGCCTCACCTTCCTTGTAGTAGTACTGGATAACAGTGGTGTCCTTCTGGAAGAAAGCGATGGTGTTGGAGTCGATGAGAGCAGGAACCTTGACGTCCTTGCCGTCGACCTTGACAGTCTGCTCGACCATGACATCCTTGCCGTTCTTCTTCTCGTACTGAGCGACATAGAGAGTATCGGAGGTGCTCCAGTAGTTGGTGTAGAGCTGGACACCGTTGATAGCAGGCTGCTCGTCAGCGAAGTAGAAGGAGAACTCACCCTCAAGCTCAGCAGGATCATAGATCTTCTTGTCAGCCTTTTTGTCGAAGTAGTTGGCGTAGACAGGATCGCTATCGTCGGTCAGGACCATCGAAGGCTTGTAACCGATGAAGAAGTGGTTGAGGTCACGGTAGAAGACAGTGACATCATCTTCAGTCTTGTTAGGAACGAGGACATTGATACGGGTAGTATTCTTGGGCTCGTTGTTGATATCGTCGAACCACTCGTTGGAGATCTTGTTGGCACCGAAGTTGAACTTGGCAGCGGCTGCAACATCAGCCTTCATCTCGAAGTAAACGATATCGTATGCACCACTCTCGAAGCGGAAGTAGATGGACTTGGAATTGCCCTGGCCGATATCCTGAGGATTGACGGTCCACTCGAAGGCATCGTTGATACCGGTACCGCTCTTGTCCTGAGCGTAAACGGCCTTACCATAGTTGACTTCCTTCTTGAGCTTAGGATCATTGTACTTAAGCTCGACGGTGTCGCCAGGAGCGGCCTTTACGATCTCAACAAGCTCGACCTTGCCCTTAGCGTCGACATTCTCATAGCCCCAGATACCCTTGAACTCGTAGTTCTTGATGAACTCGGCATACTCGACCTTGAGGTTCTCAAGTACGAAGTAGGAGAACTCGTGCCAGTTGGTAGCGAGAGTGAAAGGACCGCAGATGAAAGGAACCTTGTCCAGACCAGGGATCTCGAAGGTACGGGTCTCGGGCTCGCGGGCATCCTTGTCGATGAGGATCTTGAAGTAACCGACAGCATAGCTGTAACCGGTCTCATCATTCACGAGATAAGCAAGGACGATAGGCATACGGCCGACGGAGGAGATTCCATCCTCGGAATCCTTCTCGATGACAATGCTCTTAGGCTTTCCGCCAACGCTCTCAACGTAGCAAGGGATGAAGTTGTTGCCATCGATCTGGCCATACATTTCCTCACTGGTAACGTTGTTACCGATGGTGTAAGGAACAAGCTCGAACACGAAGTGATAGGAAGGATACTTCTTGTTGAACTCGGCAAGAGTGTAGATGTTGACCTTCTCGGAAGCGATATCAATGGTGTGGATGTCGAGCTTCTCAGCGAGGTCGACAGGACCGCCATTGTACTTAACCTTTACGGAAGGAACATTCTCAGCAGCATCGTATGCATCATAATAGAGGTCCTTGACCTTGACTTCCTTATTGACGACAGCGAAACCGCAATCGTCCTCGTTCTCAGTAACATAGTTGTTCTTGAGAGAGAAAGCGAGGTGATCGACATACTCCTCACCGGAGGAAACGGCGTGCCAGTCGGAGGAAATCTCACGGCCATCAGCGAGGGTAGCCTTGAGCTGAACAGAGGCGACATTGGCGGCCTCCTCAGCAGCGGCGATAGCAGCAGCCTCAGTATCCTGAGAATCAGCATCTGCACCAGCAGCGAGAAGCTCGGTGAAAGCGGAAAGAACGGTGGTGTAGATGTACTCAGGGTTCTCGATCGTGAAGTCAACCTCAGCCTGGTTCTTGTCATTCTTGACGACGGAGTTGACGACGGGGGCCCAGCCATAAGCCTCAGTGGACTTCAGGACATAAGGGACATCGCGGCCAGCCATAGACCACTCGGCGCTGTCGACAGGGAAGGAAGAAGGATTGATGTCATAGGTGGCAAGTCCAACCTGACCCTGGGTCATATATGCATAAGGATAAGGCATACCATTCTTCTCATTTCCGACAACGAGCTGGCCGTCCTTGATCTTATATGTGCCGGTCTTGGAATCGATCTCGTAATAAACGACCTTGTCCTTGTCATCCCTCACGACAGTGAGACGCTGCTCGGCCTTGGCGCCGACAGGGAAGACAACCTTGGTGGTGTTGCCAAGAGTATCGGTAGCAACCTCCATCTCTTTCTTTGCGGCGATCTTGAAAGGCTCGTAACCGATGAAATCACCGAAGTCATAAGAGGTAGCCTCGACACCGGCAAGATAGAAATCAGGCTGGAAGACGATGGCACGGAGCTCGTCGGAGAGGAAGCCGTAGACATTGTCAACCTCTTTCTGAGCCTCTTCGAGTTTCTTGATAGCCTCTTCGTCCTTGGCGAGTTTCTCCTTCAGATCGTTGATCTGCTTCTGGAGATCATCGGTGGTCTTCTTAATCTCAGCCTTGGCGTCAGAGATCTTCTTCTCAACACCCTTTACAGCCTCGTTAAGCTCATCCTTGGTAGCATACTTGGAGAGGTCCTTGATAGCCTCCTCAACCTTGGCGACCCTGGTCTTGAGATCAGAGACGTCACCCTTGATGAGGTCGTCAGCGGCCTTGTAAGCAGCATCGAGGGAGGACACACTCGACTTCAGAGCTGAAAGCTCGTTGTTGAGTTCGCCCAGCTTGTTCTGAAGATCGCTGACAGAGGACTTCACATTGTTGATGTCCTCCGTGTAATCTTTAGAACACCCTGTGTACATCAGTGTCGCACCCGCGAGGGCGAACACCAAAGCCATTCTAAAAATTTTTTTCATAAACGAATAGATTAAAAATAAAAAGTTAAACTATAATAGTATTTCTTTCACTTTGTTTCAACCCAAAAAGCACATTTGTGCCCGTCAAGATACAATACCACACAATTATGGCATAGTACTCAATGCACAAAGGTATGGAGATTTTTTTTCTTATGCAACAACTTTTGTTAATTTTTCTTATCTCCAGCGCCCTCCAATGAGGTTCACACAGGTATAAGATGCGATTTCCTACACGTTCGTTGCATCGGTATCAAACTTTTTTCGGATTTTTTTACATATTTTTCATTCAAGCGTCATTTACCTTTTATAAATATAGCGACAAAGGCCATCACCCGCGATGAAACGGGGCGACATTTGCCCGTGCATTTTTTGGTAGAAAGAAAAAATGGCGTATCTTTGCAGTCCGCAAAACACGGGAGATTAGCTCAGTTGGTTTAGAGCACCTGCCTTACAAGCAGGGGGTCAACGGTTCGAATCCGCTATCTCCCACATAAAAAACAGCCCCGGAATGGTTTCCGGGGCTGTTTTTCTATATCAGTTCCAGGTCCGAGGCCGGTATCCAGCCTTGGCGCCCGTCGGCAAGTTCGACATTCCACCAGCCGCCGACCTCGTCAAGGACGAGGACACGCGTGCCTTCGTGCAGGATGAACAGGTCCTTGGCCGACTCCGCACCGGGGGAACTCTTGACGGAAGATACCGGGACTGTGACCACGGCTCCGTCCGCGCGGTTGTAGGCGGCCTTCTGCGAGGCGGCGAAGCCGAGGCAGCAGAAGGCGAGCAGGAGCGCGGCGATGCCTGCGAAGAACCCGGTCCGGCGCGCGGCGCTGCCGGATTCGAGCAGGAACAGCAGCACGCATGCAAGCGCAACCGCAAGTAAAACGAAGAACAAGGCTGTCCATGCATCGGACGAAAACACGTATCCCAACTTCCTCACCCAAGTCTTGAGGAAGAACTCCGGGACGCTCTCGATGCGGTCCTGGACGGATCCCTGCGCAAACTCGAGGTTGAAACGAGCGTCGGAATATGAAGGATCAAGCTTAAGGGCACGTTCGTAATACAGGACGGCATGGGCATAGTCCGAAGACTTGAAGAAAGCATTTCCTATATTATAATATAGTTCAGGCGACTCGAGTCCCTGTGCTTCGATAGCGGTCCAGGCTTCGGCAGCAGCATCCCACCGCCCTTCGGAATAAGCAGCCGTACCGGCATTCCACAGCGAATCGGCAGAAGCCTGCGCGGACGCGTTCCACGTCGGCAGCAAAAGCGCCAGCAACAAGCCGGTCACAACAGTCCGCGAAGCGGAAGCATTCTTTTTCTTCATGTTCGAATCAATCATGGAAATGACGCCGACAGCAGTCTCATAATGGGCATTCATGGCCTCATGACCGGCATCAGGAGCGTAGCGGGCATACTCGCAGGCGTCCAGAAGGCCGGTGAACTCCGATACCAGAGACTCGGGGACGCCTCCCGAAGAGAGTGCGGACGCGATATTCTCCTTAGTCATGTCGGCCGTATCTATATTGAGCTTGTCGGACACGAATCCGAGCAGGGCGCGGTGCAACTCCTCATAGAAAGCGGTGTAGAGGTTGTTCTTGAGATAGCCTTCGGCAACGGAGAGGCGCTTCTGCGCCATCTTGGTGGCGGCGCGGCCGCGCGTGCCGACTACGTCGGCCCGGCGCGCCGCCTGCCGCTTCAGCAGCAGGTATGCTGCAGCAGCGGCCGCCAGCAGCAGCGCAAGCAGCGCCCAGAATCCGCCGGAGAACACGAAGAAACTCCCCAGCCGCGACAGGGACGGTTTCTTCGTCGCGATGAAACGGATATCGGAACCGAGGCTCTTTACATCACGGCGGACAGTGCCCTGCACCATTTGACCCGCCTGAGGTGCGTCAGCATCATTACCGCGGGCAACTTTAACGGCGACGGGATCGGTGCGGAGAGTGGAATAACGTCCTGCGTCAATGTCATAATAGCTGTATTCGATAGGTCCAAGCGTAAAGGTTCCATGGCTTCGAGGAATGAAGGGATACTCGAAAGTCTTCGACCCGGTCGTACGTCCGGTTGACTTGTCTGTATTGTCCGTCACCTTCACGTCATAAACCTCGAAATCCGGAGGGAAATCGATCTTCGGAGCCTCCAGGAGCGACACATTGCCCTTTCCGGAGATCGTAACAAGCAGGGACGCGGCATCATGGGTGCGCAGTGAATCCTTGCTGAGGGCGGTCTTGATGGTGAACGTGCCGACACCGCCTCCGAACGAAGCCGGAGCCCCGGAAGGAAGCTTGGATACATGGACCTTATACGATTCCGAAGTAACACGCTTGCGGATGGTGCGGTAGTCTTCCTGGAAGAAACTGTCGAAAATGCTATTCGACCCGCTGGACGGAGCCCTGACATTGACCAGGCACACCAGTTCGGCGGGATCGATGGTGATGTCGCCGGCCTGCTGCGGGATCAGCACGTAGCTGCGCAGGACGGCGGTGTTGTAGATCATATTGTTGTAGCTCTCACGCTTGAAGTCGATGGTGGTCGGCGCAAGGACTTCCTGGCTCCAGAAACCGTTGAAAGTCGGGAACTTCGCATCCTCGAAACCCGCGATGTTGACGCGCTGGTAGAGCTTGAGTGTAGCGGTGACTGGCTCACCTACTACGACATTGGTGCGACTGAGTGAAAGCTTGAGGAAGAGGTCATCACGGGCTATGTCCCCCGAAGATGATGCCCTGGACGAAGACTGGCCGGAAGCGGATCCGGAAGACCCCTGCGACTGGGAAGAACCACCGGAGGAGCCTGAGGATGCGCCGTCAGACACAACCTCAACCGTAGTGCGTGAGGAGGCTATCTTGTCACCCTTGACCGTAGCCGAAGCGGCCGGTATCACGAGGTTGCCTGTCTTGCGGGGAATCAAAACATAGGTATAAGTATGCTGAACCGAGCGCGTCCTCTTGCCATTGACTACGGTGATACTGGTGGACGTGCCCTTCTGGGGCCCCCAGACAAGCTGGAAATCATCCCCTTCGGACCAGCTGAAGTCCGAAGGGGCGTTCTCACCTTCTATGATGAAGGAAATATTGAACTGCTCGTCCGCGGCCACCACGTTCGGTACCTGGACCTTGATGGAATTCTGCGCAAAGGCGGCCATGGATGCCGCCAGCAACGCGAATATGATGGCTAGTCTCTTCATGTCTTACCAATTCTTCTCTTTCTGGCGGGACTTGAGCGCCGCCGCCTTCTCCTTGTTCACCTTGTCCTGGGTTTCTTTCTCCTTTGCCTGAATGGCCTGCAGCATCTGCTGGGCCTGCTGCGGAGATATCTTTATCTCCCTGGGCTGCTCGGAACCCGACTGTCCCTGGTCACCCTGGTCCTGATTGTCCTGATTCTGATTATCCTTATCCTGGTTCTGGTCTTGATTCTGGTTATCCTGATTCTGGTTGTCCTGGTTCTGGTTCTGGTCCTGATTCTGGTCCTGGTTGTTCTGGCCGCCACCGCCGCCTCCGTTCTGCTGGTTCTGGAGCATCAGCTTGGCGTAAATGTAATTCTCCTTTGCGTCCAGGTCATCGGGACGGCGAAGGAGCGCCTGCTTGAAGGCTTCGACGGCTGCGGCATAGTCCTTCTGCTGGAGGGCGATGTCTCCGGAGTTGTAGAAAACGTCGGAAGCCGAGTCGACCGACTTGCGCAGTTGCTTCGGAGCCGCGTCAGGCCAGGCGGAGACATTGGCGGCGCCGCGCGCCGCCGCCTCCATGGCCTTGCCGGCGTCTTCGAACCCTTCCTGCCTGTAAAGGTCGTTGGAAAGATTGTACGATCCGGCCATGGACGTCGAATCCTTGACCACGGCCTTGCGGTAGTCTATCTCCGCAGCCTTGTAGTCTCCCTTGCGGAACTTGCGGTTGCCGGCGCGCACGTCGCGGCGGTCCGCCTGGCCGAAGGCGGCGGCGGACAGCAGCAACAACGCCGCGCAGCTTATGATTGACTTCAAACTCATCTCATTCTAAAACAGTTTCTTGCGCAAACGCCTCTCCCCTATCAGCATCTCTATCACGAATAATGCCAGCGCTGCGGCAAAGAAATACATGTATTGCTCGTCATATTCCTCGAAGACGACGGAGTTGAACTTCTCCGCCTCCATCTTGCGGATATCGTCTATGATAGGATTGAGGCCGAACTCCTCATTGCCGGCATGGACATAAGCCCCGTTACCTGCCTCGGCCATCTGCTGAAGAGTTCCCTCGTCCAAACGACTGACGACGATGTTCCCCTCACGGTCCTTCATGAGCTGGCCGTCTTTCGGGATGGGTTGTCCACGAAGCGAACCGACACCTATCGTATAGACTTTAATACCCATTTCCGCCACCTGGCGGGCGGCATCTACTGGGTCATCCTCATGGTTCTCGCCATCGGTGATGACGATGATGGCACGGCTCTTCTCGCTCTGCTCGCTGAAACTGCGGGCCGCGGTCAGGACCGCATCGCCGATGGCCGTGCCCTGGACCGGCACCGAGCCGGTGTCTATGGAGTTCAGGAACATCTTGGCCGACACATAGTCGGTGGTGATGGGCAACTGGACGAAAGACGATCCGGCGAAGACTATCAGGCCTATACGGTCTTCCTGAAGGCGGTCCACGATGCGCGAGATCGCCAGTTTGGCGCGTTCCAGGCGGTTCGGGGAGTAATCCTCGGCCAGCATGGAATTGGAGACGTCCAGGCATATCATGATCTCGGCGCCCTTGGCCTCGTGCTCGCTGAGCTTGGCTCCTATCTGCGGACGCGCAAGGCCAATGACGAAAAGGAAGAACGCCAGGCTGTACAGTACGGTGCGCAACCAGCCTTTCGCTACGGACCATGAAGGCATCAGCTCCTCAACGAGCGCAGCATCGCCGAAGCGCTCGATGCGCTTGCGGCGCATGCGCATCTTCACCCCGTGCGCGATGAGGATCACCGGCACGAGCAGGAGGAGCAGAAGATACTTGTATTGGGCGAAAAGGATCATGGCAGACGTCTGATAAGCAGTCGGACAAGGAGTTCAAGGAGAAGGAACGCGAGTGCGAGCAGCGCGTATCGCGTGAAGAGCTCCTTGTAAACGGGGAAGCTGTCTATGGTGGTGCGCGCCTTCTCCATCCGGTTGATCTCGGAGTAGATCTCGGCGAGCTTGGTATTGTCGGTGGCACGGAAATAACGGCCTCCGGTCGTCTCGGCTATGGTTTTAAGTAAATCCTCGTCGATCTCGACGTTGACGCGCTGGATATCCACACCCCAAGGTGTCATGACCGGATATGGAGCGGTGCCGTTGGCTCCGACCCCTATGGTATAAACACGCACTCCATAGGTATTGGCAATCTCAGCGGCGGTCAGCGGAGCGATCTCGCCGCTGTTGTTGACACCGTCGGTCAGGAGGATGACGACACGGCTCTTTGCATCGGACTCGGCCATGCGGGCCACTGCAGTGGCCAGGCCGTTGCCGATGGCGGTGCCGTCCTCGATCAGGTCGGTCTGGACTTCCTTCATCAGGTTGATGAGCGTGGCGCGGTCGGTGGTGAGGGGGCACTGGGTGTAGCTCTCACCCGCAAAAACCACGATGCCAATGCGGTCGGTGGGGCGCTGCGCGATGAACTCGATCGCGATGTCCTTGGCCGCGCTGATGCGGTCGGGATTGAAATCCCTTGCAAGCATACTGGTCGAGACGTCCATCGCCAGGACTATGTCAATACCTTCGGTATCAATCTTTTCCATCTGGGAGGACGAACGCGGCCGGGCTATGGCGACTATGATCAGCGAGAGGGCCGCGATGCGGAAAGCGAAAGGCAGGTGCCGCAGCACGGACAGGGCGCTGTGGCCCTCGAGCTTCCACGGCGCCGCCGTGGAAACGCGCATGTGCGGCTTGCGGCCCGTAAGATCCTGATAGATGTAGAGTGCTGTCAGGAGGACCGGAATGGCGAGGAGCCAGAGAAGATTTGGATACTCGAAGAACATCAGCCTACCTCCTTTCCATTTTCAGTACCGGCCTGAGGAGTCTCATCCTCAAGGACGGACTGGTACGTTGAAGTCACGAAACGGACTGACAGTGGCAGCGCGGCGGCATTCTCGGAATCGTCCGCGACATGCTTGGCGAACTTGACGAAGTCAGCCAGCTCGAAGAGCTCCTTGGTGCTGCCGTAAAGCTCATCAGTAAGTTTCTCATTGCCCTTCAGGGCATCGAAGATCTCGGCAGTGGTCATCTCCTTGGCGTCTATGCCGAAAGTATCGGCGATATAGGCGCGCAGCGTATCGGTGATGCCGGAATAGAAGGCCTTCTGCTTGTCCGGAGCCCAGTACTTGTCGCCCCGGAAGGCGTCAAGCCGCCTCAAGGCGACGATGTATGCGGGATCGCGGTGCGCCTCGGCGTCCTGGCCGCGCCTGCGGCGCATCATTATCAAGGCGCCGGCGAGTATCGCCAGCACCGCGACCAGGTCGAATCCGAGAATCCAAGGCAGCACTTCCTTGAAAGTCAACGGATAACGCATCTGCCCCTTGATGTCATGCGGGACGAAAGTAGTGGTATCGACGGGCATGGTCTTCACCTCCATCACCTGTGGGTCGAAAACGAGCGTGTCGACAACACCGGCTGCAGATATCCTCTGGATTGCGATCTGCGGCAGATGGTAGGTTCCGGCTTCGAAAGGCGCCAGGACGACGTCTCCCCGGAGGTTGTACCGCGCAGGGCCCTTGCGGCCTTCGCGTATGGTTTTCAGAGTATCGACCTTCCAGTTGCGGACAACAATCAGGGTGTCGCCGAAGGCCTTGGAATAGTCCTGCATGCGCAGCTGCGTCCCTTCGGCGACATCCTCCAGGGTGAAGCCGTAGCGCAGCTGGTCTGCGACCAATATCGAATCCCGTTGCTGCAGGGGCTCGAGGAACGAGCCCTCAACCTCCTTCAGGCCCTGTGCCCGGGAGGAGAGCGATGCGAGGAGCACCGCGACAAGCGCAGCTATGGACAATTTTCTCATTTTCGGCTGAAGAATAGCATCAGGCGGCTGACATAGTCCTCGCCGGTGGCGATGTCGATGTTGTCGGTCCTGAATTTGTTGAAAAGCCGGTTCTCGTTCTCCGCCACAGTGCGGAACCACCGGGCATAGGAATCCCGTACCTTGCGGCTGCCGGTATCCACCCAGGCTTCCTCCCCGCTTTCGGAGTCCTTGACGTGGACGAGACCGACATCGGGGATATCACGTTCGCGCGGGTCATAGACCTTCAGAACGGAGATGTCATGGCGGTTGACGGCGACCTTGAGCGCATCCTCATAGCGCGGCTTACCTTCGGAATCCACGTCCAGCATATCGCTGAGAACGAACGCGGTACATTTCTTCTTCATGGCATTGGTGAGGAAGCGGAGCGCGCCGGACAGGTCCGTCCCGTTGGATGTCGGACGGAGGCTGATGATCTCGCGGATGATATGGAGGAGGTGGCTGCGGCCCTTCTTGGGAGGTATGAACTCCTCCACGCGGTCGCTGAAGAAGAGGGCGCCGACCTTGTCGTTGTTGAGTATGGCAGAGAATGCCAGCACGGCGGCCACCTCCGCGGTCAGGTCGCGCTTGGTCATGGTGTCCGTACCGAACAGACCGGAGCGGCTGACGTCGATCAGGAGCATCACGGTGAGCTCGCGCTCCTCCTCGAAGACCTTGACATAGGGCGTGCGGAGACGGGCGGTGACGTTCCAGTCCATGTTGCGGACGTCATCGCCGTACTGATACTCACGCACCTCGCTGAAAGCCATGCCGCGGCCCTTGTAGGCGGAGTGGTATTCGCCGGCAAAGACCTGATGGCTCAGCGCCCTGGTCCGGATCTCGATCTTCCTGACCTTCTTCAGGAGGTCTGTCGTCTGGGTGTTTTCCATTACGGAACTATGACGGCATTGATGACCTGGGAGACGATCTCCTCGGTCGTAACGTTCTCGGCCTCAGCTTCGTATGTAAGTCCGATACGGTGGCGGAGCACCTCGGGACAGACAGCACGGACATCCTCGGGGATGACATAGCCGCGGCGCTTGATGAAGGCGTAGGCCTTGGCGGCAAGTGCAAGCGAAATGCTGGCGCGCGGCGATGCACCATATGAGATGAGATCCTTGATATTGGCGAGGTTATAGTCACCGGGAGTACGGGTGGCATATACGATATCCACGATGTAGCGCTCGATCTTCTCGTCCATGTAGACGTCACGGACGACCTGGCGGGCACGGATGATGTCCTCGGGACTGACGACGGGGCTTGCCTTGGGGAACTCGCCGGAATTGTTCATCCTGACTATCATACGCTCCTCTTCCTTCTTGGGATAATCCACCACGACCTTGAGCATGAAACGGTCGACCTGGGCCTCCGGGAGAGGATAGGTGCCCTCCTGCTCGATGGGGTTCTGCGTAGCCATCACGAGGAAGGGCTCGGGGAGCTTGAAAGTCTCGTCGCCGAGGGTCACCTGCTTCTCCTGCATGGCCTCTAGCAGGGCGGACTGTACCTTCGCGGGGGAACGGTTGATCTCATCCGCCAGGATGAAATTGGCGAATACGGGGCCCTTGCGGACCTCGAAACGCTCGTTCTTCTGCGAGTAGATGAGCGTACCTGTCACATCGGCAGGCAGAAGGTCAGGGGTGAACTGGATGCGGCTGAACTTGGCGTTGACGGCCTGGGACAAAGTGTTGATGGCCAATGTCTTGGCAAGACCGGGAACACCTTCAAGGAGGATGTGCCCCCCGGCGAGCAGACCTATGAAGAGATTCTCCACGAGGTGCTTCTGGCCGACTATGACCTTGCCCATCTCCAGGGAGAGAAGGTCCACGAATGCGCTCTCTTTCTGGATGCGTTCATTGAGCTCTTTGATGTTTACACTTTCCATTCTATCGTTTTTTTAATACTTTTGCATCTGTATGCGCTACTTCATCAAGCTTTCGTACGAAGGGTCGGAATTCTGCGGTTGGCAGTTGCAACCCAACGCACTGACAGTCCAGGAATGTCTGGAGACGACACTCACCACGCTCCTCAAGGAACGGGTGCAGGTAGTCGGAGCCGGACGTACCGACTCGAAAGTCAATGCCATAGGCTACGTGGCGCATTTCGACTATGACAAAGTCATAGACACGACCGCTTTCGGCTACAAATTAAATGCCATTTTGCCACGTGGCATCGTCATCCACTCGGTCGGGTTGGTGGATGACGACCTGCATGCACGGTTCAGCGCAACGCGTCGCGAATATACATATTTTCTGCACAGGACGAAAGACCCCTTCATCGAAAACCATTCGTATTTCTGCAGCTGGGAACTGGATGTCGATGCGATGAACGAGGCTGCCGCACTGCTGACCGGTACGCACGACTTCCGCTGTTTCGAGAAGGCAGGCAGCGACAACCGCACTTCCATATGCACTGTCTCGGAAGCGTTCTGGATGCCCTATACTCCTGACCATGTGAAGATTATGGGATTCGATCCCGCCTGCCTGCGCCCGGACTCCCCGGAGGATGGCGGTCCCCGCTACCTGTACTTCCGCATAGCGGCCGACAGGTTCCTGCGGAACATGGTGCGGGCCGTCGTCGGCTCGCTGCTCGAGGTCGGCCGCGGCCGCCGCAGCGTAGCCGATTTCGCCGCCCTCATCCTCCCGCCAGACTTCTCGCAGACCGGCTTTCCCCAGCCCGACGGCGCCACTGTTGAATTGCCATCCCCTGGAAACGAGCAAGTTGCAAGCAGCCAGCCGTTCCAGGACCGCCGTCTGGTCGCGGATGACGGCACGCCGTTCCGCTCCATGGCCGGCGAATCCGTCCCCGGCCACGCCCTTTTCCTCTCCCGCGTCGACTACCAAGCCTCCTCGGCAGCCGCGAGCCATTAGACCCCCTCGGCAGCTGGAGCCATTAGACCCCCTCGGCAGCTGGAGCGTAACACTGTTCGCAATGTTTTCCTCCAGCCGCTAACATCCCTTGGGAATAAAGTCAACAGACTCCATTCCCAAGGCAAAACCCCCTGTCCGCCAATGTGTTTTCTGAACAAATCAAGGCCATTTGTTCAGAATCGCTTGTATTTCTGCCAGATCTGAACAAAACGGGTGCTTTTGTTCAGAAAAGCCTTTACGCTCCAGTACTTCTATACTGCAAAGCGAAAAAAGGGACAAATGAAGAAGGAGGCGCATAAGGATGCGGCCAAAATGGGGAAAAAGGGAAGTGGGATAGATGGGGGCAGGACTGGCCGATAAGGAACAAGGGTGAGGTGAGGTGAGGTGAGGGTGGGACGAGGTGAGGGTGGGACGAGGTGAGGTGAAGCAAGGTGAGGAAGAGGATGATGCGGGAACGGGGACGAGGTGAGGTGGGGTGAAGGTGAAAACGAGGG
>Ga0310697_10003864_pt1 | contig 14971 bp, 9 predicted proteins | sample 172DNAGHGlowgp2_FD_203883 | JGI IMG/M metagenome (GOLD analysis project Ga0310697, IMG submission 203883) | Sheep rumen microbial communities from Palmerston North, Manawatu-Wanganui, New Zealand - 1728 DNA GHGlow gp2 (v2) (version 2) | ecosystem: Host-associated > Mammals > Digestive system >...
CTCCTCTGATACGAGGCAGATGTTAGGCTGGCACTGAAGTGCGCACTCAAGGGCGATGTGAGAAGCTGAACGACCCATCACCTTGATGAAGTGCCAGTACTTACGTGCTGAGTTACAGTCGCGCTGGATGTTACCGATGAGCTCTGAGTAAGTCTTACATGCAGTGTCGAAACCGAAAGAAGTCTCAATCTGCTCGTTCTTCAGGTCTCCGTCGATAGTCTTAGGACAGCCAATCACCTGAACGCCATACTTCTTGGCAGCATAGTACTCTGCCAATACACAAGCGTTGGTGTTAGAGTCGTCACCACCGATGATGACGAGTGCCTTAATCTTCAGTTCGCGAAGAATCTGGATACCCTTCTCAAACTGATCCTCTTCCTCCAGTTTGGTGCGGCCAGAACCGATGATATCGAAACCACCAGTGTTACGGTACTGATCCATCAACTCAGGAGTGATTTCCATGTACTTGTGGTCAACGAGACCGCCAGGACCAAGGATGAAACCATAGAGCTTGTTAGCAGGGTTGAGTGACTTCACACCGTCGAACAGACCAGAGATCACGTTGTGACCACCAGGAGCCTGACCACCTGAGAGGATGATACCCACGTTGAATGGTTCCAATGCAACGGGCTCACCTGGCTGGAATGTGATGACAGGCATGCCGTAAGTGTTGGGGAAGAGTTCCTTGATTTCAGCCTGATTACCAACAGACTGAGTGGCAGCACCTTCAACAGCCTTTACAGGACCCTGAAGTGCTTTTGGAAGCTTGGGCTGATAAGCAGCACGAGCTTTCTGAAGATTTGAAATTGCCATAATAAGTTATGTTTTAATAGTTATAATTATCAAATTTTCAATTATTTGTTGAGCGATTCGCGAGCTGCCTCAATGTAGCAAAGTGCTTCTTTGCACTTGTCAGTCACGTATTGCCAGTCGCCTGTCTTCACTTTGTCAGAAGGGAAGAGCTTGGAACCCATGCCTACGCAGAACACGCCAGCCTTGAACCATGCTGTGAGGTTTTCCTCTGTAGGAGCCACACCGCCAGTGACCATGATTTTTGACCAAGGCATTGGCGCTTTGAGGTTCTTCACCATAGCGGGACCATAGACATCACCGGGGAAGAGTTTTGTGAGGTCGCAACCCAGTTCCTGTGCTTTGCCCACCTCACTTACAGAACCGCAACCCGGGCAGTAAGGGATGAGACGGCGATTGCATACAGGAGCAATCTCTGGATTGAAGAGAGGACCTACCACGAAGCAAGCACCCAACTGAATGTACAAAGCTGCAGTGGGGGCATCCACCACAGAGCCAACGCCCAATGCCAACTCAGGGCATTCGGTGGCTGCGAATTTCACGCACTCTGCAAATACCTCATGGGCAAAGTCGCCACGGTTTGTGAACTCGAAGGCACGAACACCACCTTCGTAGCAAGCCTTGATGACCTTCTTTGCCACCTCTGCATCCTTGTGGTAAAACACAGGAACCATGCCTGTGCTACCAATCTTGGCCATAACAGCCAACTTGTCAAATTTTGCCATAAATGAATACTTAACTAAACTCTAATCCGAAACTCTGTGTTTTTAACGTTGAACGCGACCATTGGCATTGCCACCTGCCAGCGCTTCCACCTCTTCGATGGACACATGGTTGAAGTCTCCAGGAATGGTGTGCTTCAAAGCTGAAGCAGCCACAGCAAACTCCAATGCTTCACCCTGTGTGGGCTTGGTCAGCAAGCCGTGGATAAGACCTCCAGAGAAAGAGTCGCCACCACCCACACGGTCGATGATGGGGTTGATGTCGTAGCGCTTGCTCTGATAGAATTCCTTTCCGTCATAGATGAGTGCCTTCCAACCATTGTGAGTGGCTGAGAAACTCTCACGGAGTGTTGACACCACATATTTGAAACCGAACTCCTTGGCCATTGCCTTGAAAATGCCTTCATAGCCAGCAGCGTCAGTCACACCTGCCTCCACATCAGCATCAGGCTTGAAACCAAGACACAGTTCTGCGTCTTCCTCATTGCCGATGCACACGTCAACATACTGCATCAGAGGGCGCATGATGGAGATGGCTTTCTCGCTTGTCCACAATTTCTTGCGGAAGTTGAGGTCGCACGATACGGTCACGCCATGCTTCTTAGCTGCGATACATGCCTGGCGCAGACACTCTGCGGAAGCATCGCTGATGGCTGGTGTGATGCCTGACCAGTGGAACCAGTCGGCACCTTCAAATATCTTGTCGAAATCGAAATCTTCGGGTTTTGCCTCTGCAATGGCAGAATTGGCGCGGTCGTAGATGACCTTTGAGGGGCGCATGCTGGCACCTGTCTCGGCATAGTAGAGTCCGATGCGGTTGCCGCCACGGGCAATGAAGTCAGTGTTGACGCCATACTTGCGAAGGGCGTTGACAGCAATCTGCCCAATTTCATGCTTGGGCAATTTACTTACAAACACGCTCTCATGTCCGAAATTTGCCAAACTGATGCCCACGTTAGCTTCTCCGCCACCTGGTATGATGTTGAACTTGTCTGCTTGAACGAAACGATAGTTTCCTTCTGGTGAAAGGCGAAGCATAATTTCGCCCATAGTTACGATTTTTGCCATGTGATAGTTCAATTGTTTCTTGTTATGTAGTTCTGTTTGTTCTCAAAAAATGTGTGTGATAAGCCAACCACACGCTAAATTAGCATGCAAATGTAAGGTTTTTTTGCGAGAAAAAAGTTGTTTTGTCCTACAAAAAAAACATAGACAGCGAAATTTTACCCATTTTAGATTTTTATGTGATTAAAAAGCGTTAACTTTGCACAGTTTTTCCTGAGTCGGATTCCGAATGCCGGCATAAGATTCGGGACTAAAAATAGATTGTGAAGATAAAATAAAATATGGAGATAACGTCCAAGATTCGTATTAAGGACATCGCGGAAAGGGCAGGGGTGTCAGTAGGCACTGTTGACCGCATCATCCATGGCCGAGGCAATGTGTCGCCTATCAGCATGGAGCGTGTGCAGAAAGTGATGGATGAAATCAACTACACCCCCAATCATTACGCATCAGCACTTGCCTCTCACAGCGTGCATCAATTTGCAGCCATTCTGCCCATGCATGAGGTGGATAGCTATTGGGCACGTGTGGAGAATGGTCTGACCGATGGTGTGAGACGTTTCAACGATTTCAAGATTTCCTTTAAGGTCTTCCGTTATGACCCGTTCAACACGGAATCGTTCAAAGTCGAGTGCCAAAGCCTCTTGGACTCCAATCCTGACACCGTCATCATTGGTCCCATCTTCAACTATAACATCATGGCGAAATTCACGGCTCAGCTGGATGAGCGTGCCATTCCCTATGCCTTGCTCGACTCCAACTGGCCAGAGTTCAACCACCGCATCTTCTACGGACAGGACTCGTTGCAGAGTGGTGCGTTTTCTGGACGCATCATGTCGTTGGCAGCCGATTCAAAAACCACGAAGATGGCACTCTTCAAGGTGCTGGGCGAAGGGCGTGTGGCGAGTCGCCAGCAAATGAACCGCGAGGTGGGTTTCCGTCAGTACATGGCAGAGCATAACCCCAAGATTGAAATTGTGGATGTGAACCTCTATGTGTACGATAAAGAGGGCATGCGGGAAATCATGCGGGATTTCTTCACCAAGAATCCTGAAATACGCCATGCCCTGTGCTTCAACTCTTCCATCCACATCATCGCTGATTTCTTGCGAACCGAGATGCCCCAGCATCCCCATGTCACGATGCTTGGCTATGATGCCGTCGATGCCAATGTGCAGTGCATCAAGAACGGGTCAGCAGACTTCCTGATAGCACAGCACCCCCAGTCGCAGGGACTTGACTGCTTCCGTTCCATGTTCAACTCCTGTGTGCTCAAGATGAACATCAAACGCGACCACTACATGGCCATCGAGTTGCTGACAAAAGAGAATATTGACTTTTATAAGGATTAGTTGAATAAACACTGAACAATAAACAGGCAATCAACGTAATATACAAACCAAAAACAAATTATTTCTAACCTATTACCTTATGAAAAAATCTTTCATCAGCCCTCTTGTGGGAGGGTGCTTCTCCCTGCTGGGTCTTGTGTGCTCACAGCCTATGTTGGCACAGAAGAATCAAATGCCACTTGTCTTTTCTGTAGAAAACACAGGAGCAAAGTTTGCCGAACCCAAATATGGCACAGCCGATCAGATGCCCGATGTGGCTACACTTCCCAATCCTTTTGTCTTTGCTGATAGCAAAAAGGAAGCAAAGAACTTGGCACAGTGGCAGCAGCGTCGCTCGGAAATCGCCAACCAGATTCAGCACTATGAGATAGGTAAGAAACCCGCTGTGTCGATGGATGACATCGATGCACGCATGTCGGGCGACACCCTCATCGTTGATGTGCATGTCAACGGACAGGTGCTGACACTCTCCACCCCCATCTTCTATCCCAAAGAAGGTACAGCCCCTTATCCTCTCATCATTGGTGCCAGCAACAATGCCTTGCCACGCAAGTTGTTCACCGACCGCAACATCGCCATGATGACCTTCTACGAGCGTCAGGTCAACAGCTACTCCCAGATGGGACGTGGTGCAGGAGGCGGACGAGGCAACTATGCCTTCGACAAGCTCTATCCTGATTTGAAGGAGAATGGTGCATACAGCGAATGGGCGTGGGGCTTCAGCCGCTTGCTCGACGGATTGCAGAAGTTGGGTCCCGAAGTGACCAAGATTGACATGAAGCACATCGGTGTGACAGGTTGCTCCTATGCAGGCAAGATGGCACTCTTCTGCGGTGCCTTTGACGAGCGTGTCGCCCTCACTATCGCACAGGAACCCGGAGGAGGTGGTGCTGCCTCATGGCGTGTTTCACGCACATTGGGTAATGTGGAGAACCTTGACAAGACAGACTACAACTGGTTCAAGGAGAGCTTGAAAGAGAACTTCGGTGAAGAGAAAGTGAACAGACTTCCTCATGACCGTCACGAGCTTGTAGCCATGTGTTGTCCACGTGCCGTGCTGTTGCTGGGCAATCCCGACTATGAATGGCTTGCCGACCCATCCATGTATGTGTCAGCCAACGCAGCCATCAAGGTGTGGGAGCGCTTTGGCATTGCCGACCGCATTGGTTATTCCATCGTGGCAGGTCATGGACACTGCCAGCTTCCCGAAGTGCAGTACCCTGAAGTGGAAGCCTTCCTTGACAGGTTCCTTTTGGGCAAGGAAGCCAACACCACCGTACGCATAGCTCCAGAGGACTATCCTACACGCTATGATTATCGTCAATGGATCAAGTGGTGACACCATTTGTACATAGATGTTCACATCAAAAGGGGGAGAGGTCGATGACATCTCCCCTTCTTCATCTTCCATCTTCCATCTTCAATTTTTTTACTCCCAGGCAGGCTCTAGCCATACTCTAAGCATACTCTAGCCTTACTCTAGCCATACTCTAGCCTTACTCTAGCCTTACTCTAGCCATACTCATGGCGCAGCCTAGGAACAGCCAAGGAGCAGCCTAGGAGGAGGCAAGGAGCAGCCTAGAGCATGGTTAAGTGTACGAAAGAGTCCTCCTTTGGTGTTCAATTAGCGTTTAATTGGACTTTAACATGGGATAGATATGAATTTGAATCGAACATGTTACTACTCATCACGCCGCGCAGGCATTCCTTCTGCATTTCCTTGTGAGCCAATAAAGTTCAAAATATAATATTTAATAACCGATTTTACTTGGGAATCGTATTTTATGCATAATTCATCCATTTTTCCCCACTTCAAGGGCGTCAAAATGCCTCTGTCTTTCGGTGAAATGAAAAAGAGCGGCAATGGATCCATTGTCGCTCTTTGGGGGGTGGTGGAGTGGAAACTCCACGAATGAGTGAGGGTTGTTCAACTTGTCGGCTTACATACCGCGTCCGTGACAATTCTTGTATTTCTTGCCGGAACCGCATGGACATGGGTCGTTGCGTCCAATCTTTGGACCATTGTTCACTATAGGTGCAATGGGTTGGCGAGCACGAGTGTCTGTTCCTGCGGCTTGTGCCTGCTGACGCTGGGTCTCTGATGGCTCATCAAGATTCTGATGACTCTCTGTAAGGTGCTGTTTGGGCTCATCCATACCGGCTGCGGGTGCTTGCTGCACGTCACGTTCTTGAGCAATAGGAATGGAGCAGCGCATGAGTACAGAAATCGTGCCATCATTGATTTCGTTGACCATCGTATCGAACAAATTGACAGACTCCAGTTTAAAGATGAGAAGTGGGTCTTTCTGCTCGTAGGACGCATTCTGCACGGACTGTTTCAATTCGTCGAGGGCACGGAGATTCTCCTTCCATGCATCGTCAATAGTATGGAGCAGAATGGCTTTTTCAAAGGCTACGAGGATGGAGTTGCCTTGCGTCTCGTATGCCTCTTTGAGGGGAATGCTGATTTGATAAACGTGACGTCCGTCGGTGATGGGCACGAGAATATTCTCATACATGCTTCCCTTGGTTTCATAGACATCTTTGATGACGGGAAAGGCAACCGATGCAAGTCGTGCACTACGCTTCTTGAAAGAGTCGATGACAATGTCGAAAGCTTCGTCTTCAAGTTTTTCACGGGTCTCTGCCTCAAACTTTTCCATGTCGAACGGAATGTCCATACCAAAGATGCGCAGGAAGTCCTCACGGCAACTTTCGTAGTCACCATTGCTGAGAATATGAACCACACGATCCCAAATCATGTTGGCAATGTCCATGCCAATACGTTCACCCATCAAGGCATGGCGGCGACGCTCATAGATGACCTTACGCTGCTTGTTCATCACATCGTCATATTCGAGCAGACGCTTACGGATGCCGAAGTTGTTCTCTTCCACCTTCTTCTGGGCACGTTCGATGCTCTGGTTAATCATCTTGTGCTCAATCATTTCTCCTTCCTCAAAGCCGAGACGGTCCATCACTTTCGAGATGCGGTCGCTAGCAAAGAGGCGCATGAGTTTGTCTTCCAATGACACATAGAAGACAGAGGAACCCGGGTCGCCCTGACGGCCAGAACGTCCACGCAACTGCCTATCCACTCGGCGGCTCTCATGCCGTTCAGTACCGATGATGGCAAGACCTCCGGCAGCTTTCACCTCATCGGAGAGTTTGATGTCTGTACCACGACCTGCCATGTTTGTGGCAATAGTCACGGCTCCTAACATCTTTTCCTCTTTTGTGCCATCGGGGTTAACGACCTCGCCGAGGGTGCTCTGACCTGCCAGTGCCACAATGTCGGCCTCCTTTTGGTGGAGTTTGGCATTGAGCACCTGATGGGGTATCTTGCGCATGGAGAGCATGCGAGAGAGCAACTCGGAAATCTCGACCGATGTAGTGCCCACGAGGGTGGGGCGACCACTGTTGCGCATCTTCACAATCTCTTCAATCACAGCGTTGTACTTTTCGCGGTTGGTCTTATACACACGGTCGTTCATGTCGATGCGGGCGATGGGACGGTTGGTAGGAATCTCCACCACATCGAGTTTGTAGATGTCCCAGAACTCGCCAGCCTCCGTGATGGCAGTACCTGTCATGCCTGCCAGTTTGTGGTACATGCGGAAGTAGTTCTGCAGGGTGATGGTGGCGAAGGTCTGAGTGGCAGCCTCCACCTTCACACGCTCCTTGGCTTCTACAGCCTGATGGAGTCCGTCGCTCCAGCGGCGACCTTCCATGATACGACCTGTTTGTTCATCGACAATCTTCACCTCACCGTCCATGATGACGTAGTCGTCGTCCTTCACAAACATGGTGTAAGCCTTCAGCAACTGCTGGATGGTGTGTACACGCTCAGCCTTGAGAGCGTAATCCTGCATGAGGGCATCCTTCTTGGCGAGTCTGTCGTCTTCGTTTTCAAACTTCTCGTTCTCCAACTCTGACAACTGGGTGGTGATGTCTGGTAACACAAAGAAGGTATCGTCCTTCACGATGTTGGCGATGAGTTGGTTACCCTTGTCAGTCATTTCCACAGACTTCAACTTCTCATCCACCACGAAGAACAAGGGTTCAATCGCCTCAGGCATTCGGCGGTTGTTGTTCTCCATGTAGATTTCCTCCGTCTGCAAGAGTCCCGTCTTAATGCCAGGTTGAGAGAGATATTTGATGAGTGCATTGTTCTTCGGAAGACCTTTGTAGGCACGGAAGAGCGACAGGAAGCCTGCGGTCACGTCGTCCTTGTTGTCCGACTCGATGAGTTTCTTGGCCTCGCTGAGATAGTTCTGGGCCAAACGACGCTGTGCCTCAACAAGTTGCTCCACAATGGGGCAGTACTCCTCAAACATCTGCACATCGCCCTTCGGAATGGGGCCAGAGATGATGAGTGGGGTACGGGCATCGTCAATCAGTACGGAATCGACCTCATCGACAATGGCATAGTTGTGGATGCGCTGCACAAGGTCTTTCGGTGCCATCGCCATGTTGTCGCGCAGATAGTCGAAGCCGAACTCGTTGTTGGTACCGAAAGTGATGTCCGCCTGATAAGCCTTGCGGCGAGCCTCAGAGTTGGGTTGGTGCTTGTCGATGCAATCGACGCTGAGTCCGTGGAACATATAGAGCGGACCCATCCATTCGGAGTCACGCTTGGCCAGATAGTCGTTGACGGTGACCACGTGGACACCATTGCGCGACAGGGCATTGAGGAACACAGGCAAAGTAGCCACAAGGGTTTTACCTTCACCCGTTGCCATCTCGGCAATCTTGCCTTGATGCAACACGATGCCACCAAACAACTGCACGTTGTAGTGAATCATGTTCCATGTCATCTCGTTGCCGCCGGCCACCCAGTGGTTGTGCCAGATGGCCTTGTCGCCCTCAATATCGACAAAGTCGTGTTCGATGGAGAGGTCGCGGTCGAAGTCAGTGGCAGTCACGATGATGTCGCCATTCTCCGCTTCGGCAAAACGGCGGGCCGTGTCCTTCACGATGGCATATACCGTAGGAAGCACCTCGGTCAGTCCTTCCTCGAAGAGGTCAAGCACTTCCGTTTCCTTCTTGTCGATAGCCTCAAAGATAGGTTGACGCTTGTCTATTTCAGTCTCTTGAATCTTATTCTTCAGTTCTGCAATCTCGTTGCGCTTTTCCTTTACTTTATCTTGCAGTTGCGCCTTAATCTCATCCACTTTGGCACGCAGTTCGTCGTTGCTGAGTTTCTGAATCTCAGGTTCCACAGCAAGAATCTGTTCCACGATGGGGCGAATCTCCTTGATGTCGCGAGCAGCCTTGTTCCCGAACAATGTGCTGAGCAGTTTATTCAATGAAAATCCCATATTATTGTTTTTTTATTTTCGAAAGTTGAGTAATTAATTTTTCAATTGTTCTCAAAAGAGTGGGGGTGTTGAGCAGGCATTCGGTGCCCTGATGCGGATGTGATGCGCCACTGTCGGTGCAATGCAATCCACGGTGACAGGTGTTGCCACCTTTTCTGCCTTGATGGTGTATCCAAAGAAAATCAGTGGGAACTCGAAGAAGGAGTCACGCTGCATTTTCTTTGTTCCTCGGTCTTCATTCACAAGGTTCCAACCGTGTGATACTTGTATGATAATGTCGCCAGAGCATTTGGGATTGAACCCATTGCGAATGGTGCTGATGCCTGGTGTCCAAGCACCTTGTGTGATGCGGTGGGATGTGAACACATCGCGGACACCGCTGAACTGGAAAAGGAAGTCCTCACAGTGTTCCAGCACTTCAGCCAGTTTCAGCTGTTTCTGCTCCAGAAGCTTATGATTCAGATAGAACTGATTGCCGAAGTAACTTTCCACGTATTGCCCATTGCCGTACATGGCACACAGGTACATGTTCAGCAGGGTGGCACAACGGTTGATGTTGAACTCGCCTGTTGGAATGCGGTACTCGGACAGGTCTTCTGTGTTCTCCACCTCGTCATAGCCTGTTGAGGTGAGATAGACCAACACTCTGTCCAGCCCCACCAACTGGTCTATTTTTTTCAGCAGGGTTGCCAATTCTGCATCCAGACGGATGTAGGTGTCCTGTAACTCTGTAGTGGTAGTTATATGGCTGTCATTGTGGAAGTCGCCAGCATAGTAGCATACAGAAAGGTAGTCAGTCACCTCGTCCATGCCCACATTGCCGCTTTCCATGCATTGCCTTGCGGCTTTGGTCACCTCTTCGTTCACCAATCCAGAGGTCTTGAACACTCTGAAGCGGCTGTCGCCCGTGAAGCGATGGGAGAATGGCTTCTGGACAGTCAGCAGGTGGTAGTTGTAGGCTCCTACAGCATCATTGGTGGGTTTCCAAGTCAACGATGATATCTTGTCCGCCATGGAACCCGTGTCGAGATAGCGGAACCACGATGGGGCGTCTCCATAATAAGATGTTCCCACCCACTTGCCGTTCTGGTTGTCTATCCACATGGCCCAGTCGGCTGCATGTCCTGCTGCGAGCACGGCTGCTTCACGGTAGGGTGCCACGCTATATACGAGTGCCTTCCCCTTTGTCGCTGCCTTTAATTCATCGCCGATGGTACTGACCAACAAGTTTTTGGGAGAAGAACCCTCAGAGGTGCCTACACCTTGATAAATGCGGTCTTCGACACAGAAGTTGGTGTGCAGCTCTGTGCGGCTCATCCATTCCTCAGCGATGATTCCATGATTGTAGGGAACGGTGCCTGTCACAATCGATGCGATGGCAGAAGCACGGTCAATGGGGGAGTGCTGGTACTGTACGTTGGAATAAACCTGCCCCTTCTCCAGCAGCAGCTTGAAACCGTCTTCACCATAGAGTGGCATGAAGGCAGTGAGATAGTCGGAACGCAGCTGGTCGATGGTGATGCCTACAACCAATCGAGGCACAGAGCTTGTCTGTGCCATCGTGCCTGCCACTGCAATGGAGGCAAAGAAGGTGGTAAGTATCTGTTTCTTCATCGTTGTGCGAACCGATTGCTTTGTTTACATCCGTGATAGGCAAAATGTGCCTGCACCATCGCTCTCACCAACAAACTAAGTACCACCAGCCACATGGCGATGTTGAAAGACTGTGGGCATAAGCACATGACAATAAGAAAGCCTGCTGTCACTGCCAGATTGACATAAGAGAGCAGGTTCTTTGTCCCTTTCTTGTGACAATAGAGCAGCCATCCTGCATAGAAGAGTGGGAGAGGGTTGAAAAGAATCACCAGCCAGTTGCTGTCCACTGCAGGGTGTATAGAGAAAAAGAACAGGAATGCAACCACCAATCCTGCAATTCCCTGAAAGATGTGCATCGTCACATCCAACCAAACGGTGTTCCGCTTCTTTTTGAATTCTTGCAGGGAAAGACCTACTGCACACAGCAACAACAGCGAGAACAGGAACAAAGGAGTTCCTAACATATATGCTTCGTCGGGGCCGTTCGTGTCTTCCAACACGACGCTTCTTCCTGCGATGTACTTCACCCGCTCGCCATTGCTCCTTGCAATGTATGCTCCATCAGATTCTGTCTTGAACACATCGGGCAAGAACATCATGATGCGTTTGTCTGCTTTCCTATCTATCTCTTCACCCAAAATCAGGTCTATACCGAATGCCACCCATGGTGATTGCTCCAGACACTTATGCAACATGTCGCGTACCGTCACATCTTCCTCCACAACACCAACATACTCAATTTTGCCATCCACAGCTTTCTCAATGACGTCGCGCGCACGTTCCGTGCAATTGTCGTATAACCAATTGTAGCGGTATTCCTGATTCTCAGGACGTAAGTTCTCCAGCAACAAGGCGAGAAGCTTGTTGGCCTCTTCCTTGTTCAAGTTAAGCACCTGCTCTGACACGCCGTTCCCTAACATTCCATAACGGTATTTCAGGAACTCAAATTCTTCAGCATCCAAAAGGTAGTCGGTTTGTCCAAGGAGAAACTTCAACACGAAGTTGTTGGCGTTGTAGTCAAAACATCCATAATTGAAGACAACATCCCGATGAACAGTGTAATCTCTCACGCGCAATGCCGTATGTCCAAACTTGGCATACATGTCCTTGCCGGGTGTGCAGGTCAAGATGGAGACCTCAATAGAATCCAACGGAATTTCTGCTGTAACGGAATCCTCAACAGACACACTCACTTCAGCTGACAAGGATGTCCATGCCAGCATAAAAAAAGCCCAAAAACAGATATGTCTTACGAGTGTTGCCATTTTGCGGATGCAAAGGTACGAATTAGTGAGGGAAAAAACAAATTTTGGGGCTGCGAATGCAGAGATAAGTCAATTTATGCCATACTGAGTCGCGACATCATACGACTAAAGGTCAAATTATCACACTTAACTTTGACTTTGTCGAGCTCTAAAGGTTCGTAAGTTGAGCGGAAGGGATTAAAGCATTTACAATTTTATAATGTACAATGTGCAATTTATTTTGCAATTTAAATATCGGTCAATTGACACTTGACAGATGCCATTCCTCATTCAGGATAACTCCTCTAACTCCGAAAAAGTTGAGCAACTTGCGAAACTGTAATTATCCTTTTTCTCCTGATAGAAAGAAGAGCCTTTACTTATTTTTTACGATAAGTGGGAGTGACGGATATTTAAGTGATAATCGGTTCTTTGTTTTTGCAAGAAGTATCCCCTGTGTTGCATTTTACATGAAATGCACCTCTCTTTTATAAGAAAGCGCTCTTTTTTTAAGATTTTTCAGAAATAGTGCGTTTTTTTTTCGTTCAGAATTATTTTTCTCCCTATATTTGCAAAAATTTTACAAACACTTTATCAAAAATTTATATTACTTTATTACTAGCCAATGAAGCACCTAATTGCAATTTTTCTGGTGGGTGTGCCGCTTGCGCTGTCGGCACAAAACCCTGTCATCCGTAATCAATTCTCGGCTGACCCTACTGCGCGCGTATTTAACAATAAGGTGTATCTCTACCCGTCGCACGACATCAAGCCTCCTGTTGGACAACGTCAGGACTGGTTCTGCATGGAAGACTACCACGTGTTCTCTTCTGAGAATCTGACCGACTGGACAGACCATGGCATGATTGTCACACAGAACAAGGTTCCTTGGGTGAGACCTAACTCTTATTCAATGTGGGCACCTGACTGCGTTTACAGGAATGGAAAGTACTATTTCTATTTCCCATCTTCTCCTAATGCAGGAGGTGGTTTCGCTGTCGGCGTAGCCATTGCAGACAGTCCTGAAGGCCCATTCATCCCAGAACCAGAACCTATCAAGGGCATCAACGGTATTGACCCATGTGTGCTCCTTGCATCGGATGGAAACGCTTACATCTTCTGGGGCAATGGACGTTGTGCCAAGCTCAAGGACAACATGAAGGAGCTTGCAGACGACAATCCAAAATCAACTGTCAAGTTTGGTAACCGCGAGATGGAAATGATTGGTGCCAACTGCCTTGAGGGTCTTCCAAACCGTCAAGCTGAGGGACCTTTCGCTTTTGAGTACAATGGCAACTACTACCTGACGTATCCATACGTGAGAGAGAACACAGAAGTACTTGGCTATGCCATGAGTAAGAATCCAATGGGGCCATATGAATACAAGGGACTTATCATGGCTGAACATGCCAACGGTTGTTGGACTAACCACCACAGCATCATCAATTATAAGGGGCAGTGGTATCTCTTCTATCATCACAATGATTTCTCACCAAGTGACGACAAGCGCCGTTCTGTATGTATCGAGAAGCTGTTCTTCAATGCTGATGGTACTATCAAGGAAGTGAAGCCCACTATGCGTGGTGTTGGTATCAACAATGCAACTGAGAAGATTGAAATTGACCGTTACAGTGAGGCAAGCAGCGATGTGACCACTCAGCTCATCGACACTGTCAACACTTTCCGCAGCTATCAGGCAGCTCTGCCAAAGAAGGGCAGCTGGCTCCGCTACAATGATGTGGACTTCAGCACCCTCACAAGCGACAGCTACGTCATCATCAGTGTCAAGGCAAGTGGAAACACTGCATTCAGCATTCGTGAGAAGAGTGCAACAGGAAAGGTGATTGCTAAGGTTTCTCTTGACAATATCGTTCCTCCTGAAACACCCAACGCACCTGCCGGTGGTGGCATGATGGGCAGATTCCGTCGCGACATGAGAGGACAGTGGCTTACCCAAACTGTAGCTCTTGACTACGTTCCGAAGGGTGTGACTGACCTTGTTGTCACTAACGACGGTGATGCTGAAATTGCTGTGGATTACGTGCTCTTTAAGAATCGTCCAAAGTACTTCTCACCATCTACGGCTGCTGCCATCTCGCCTGACAATGAAGGTTTCATCCACCGCTGGATGCTCCTTGAACCAATCAACAAACCTAACAGTGGCAACACTGTCTTCACTGACACTTATCTGCGTGAGCACTTCAACAGAGAGTACTTCAAAGGTCAGCAGACCATTCTTCCTAAGGACGGACAGAAGGTGCAGGCTGTGTTCAAGCAGGAACAGGCACCTGCTGGTTTTGGTCGTGGCATGCAGCAAGCACCCGCTCAGCCAGAGGTGAAGACAGTGAAGCAGACACTCACATGGCATGCTCTTGACAGCGAGAACATGAACGTGAAGCTCTTCCGTTTCGCTGAGAAGTATGGCGAGCAAGTTTATGGTGTGCTTTTCTGGGCAGTAACTATCATCGATTGTCCTGAGGAAATCAAGGACGTTCGTCTGGCTGTCGGCTCTAACTCCGCATCTATGTGGTGGCTCAATGGTGAAGAGACTCTCTTGCTTTCTGGCGACCGCCGTATGGTGAAAGACGATGCCATGTCAAAGCGCATCACTCTGAAGAAGGGACGCAACGTGCTGCGTGGTGCCATTATCAATGGTCCTGGCATGAGTGACTTCTGTGTCCGCTTCCTCGACGAGAAAGGTAATCCTGTTACAAACTATACAATCATAAACAACAAATAAGAGTATGAAAGTACTTCGCAATATATTGGCTGCCAGCACATTGCTTGTGGCAGCAACAGCTTCGGCACAATCAGGACAACCATTTATCCACGACCCCTCCACTTTGGCTGAGTGTGATGGC
>Ga0310697_10003866_pt1 | contig 14970 bp, 18 predicted proteins | sample 172DNAGHGlowgp2_FD_203883 | JGI IMG/M metagenome (GOLD analysis project Ga0310697, IMG submission 203883) | Sheep rumen microbial communities from Palmerston North, Manawatu-Wanganui, New Zealand - 1728 DNA GHGlow gp2 (v2) (version 2) | ecosystem: Host-associated > Mammals > Digestive system >...
AATAAATTTTTCCGCGCCGTACATTTTTTGGAAAGCGGCGTCAATCATATCGTCGGAAACATTTTCCTTGATAGTAGCGTAGCACGTCGCCAAAATTCCGCGCGACATTGGGACTAAATGCGGCGTAAAGTTTATGATAGTTTCTTCGCCGCCCAAATCCTTTAAAGCCTGTTCGATTTCGGGCGTGTGACGGTGGTGCGCGACGTTATAAGCTTTGAAGTTGTCGTAAAGTTCGGGGAAGTGGTTGCCGAGCTTTAAACCTCTGCCCGCGCCGGAAACTCCGCTTGCCGCGTCGACGATTATTGAGTTTGCGTCGATAAGATGATGTTTGACGAGCGGCGCAAGGGCTAAGATTGAAGCGGTCGTGAAGCAGCCAGCATTACCGATAATTTTTGCGTCGCGAATTTCATTGCGATAAATTTCGGCAAGCCCGTAAACCCTTTTGGCGTCCTTGTGCTTGTGCGGGACGTTGTACCACGCCTCATAAATAGCGGTGTCGCTGAAACGATAATCCGCGCCCAAATCGATAATTCGGACGGGAAATTTTTCGAGCTTTAATCCGACGTCCATAGCGTGACCATGTGGCAGGGCGATAAAAATAAAATCGCTGTCCTTGCCAATGTCTTCAATGTCGGCGAGCGATTCAAGCGTCAAATCGCAAATGCCGCGCAGGTGCGGATACAGTTCGGAAATTTTTTTCCCAGTGTGACTTTCTGAAGTTATATGGGCGAGCTTAGCTTGCGGGTGACGAATTAAAATCGACAGCAATTCCGCGCCCGCGTAACCCGTCGCGCCTATTACGCTTACTTTGACCAAAATATTTTTGCCTCCTAGAATTTTTTCCCGCAGATTATATCACATGTTAAAGAATCTGAACCACTCAGCAAGAATTCTATCTTGATTAGCTAAAAGATACGATTCAATTTTGCGCAAGTCTTTAGCGGGAATTTGTCCGTTGTTGTGCACCAATTCCACGCCGTCACGCTTTACCCAAAATTTTGTCGCGCCCGCAGTTTGTCTACCTTTTGAAACGTGGACGTGCGGCGGCTCGCCCTGTTCGTTCGCCCAGAAATAAATCGCGTAGCCTAAAAAATCTTGTAAGACCTTAGGCATTTAAGCCACCGCCCTTTTGCGCAAATTCCCAAATCAAAAATGCGTTGTTTCGCATGTACTCGCGCAGTCTGAAAAGTTCGTCTTCCGAAAAGCCAAATGCCTTTTGAAAATTGTAGTGCGGAATTCTGCCGTCAGCGAAGTCAAAGCCATTTTGATTATTCGGGCGTTCGAAGTGGACGCGCACGCACGGCATAGAATATTCGTCGGTCTCAAGTGCGCTATGCGTCGTAACAATTTCATCAAACGTTGAGTAGTAATACATTTCCCTTTCCTCCTAAAGTTTTTCGCCGGTGATAATCCAGACGGGATTTAAAACTTGATTCATATCGTGGGCGCGAATTTTTTTCAGGCGCGTTATTTGCACTTGAAACGCATCGTATTTTATGCCGTAAGCTCTGAAATATGCCAGCGCAGTCGCCGCCGTTTGAATCGTGATTGCGTTTATGACAACACGCCCGCCGCTTTTAAGTTTGGCATAGAGAACGTCAAGAATTTTTTCGAGCTTGCCGCCACTCCCGCCGATAATCGCCGCGTCAAGTTTGGGCAAATTTTCTAAGCACTTTGGAGCCTCCGCGCAGATTATTTCCACGTTATCGACCGAAAACTTTTCGACGTTGCGCTTGATAAGTTCGATAGCTTCAGATTTTCTTTCGACAGCAAAAATTTTCCCATTCGGCGCAAGAAGTGCCGCCTCAATCGAAATTGAACCGGTGCCCGCGCCCACGTCCACGACAACTGAATCAGAGCTAATCCGCGCTTTCGCCAAAGTTAAAATCCTAACTTCAAGCTTAGTCATCGGCACATCGCCGCGAATAAATTTTTCGTCTTCAATCACGCAATCGCCCCCTAAAGTTTTATCACAATGTTAAAACGCTTGAAAAGTTCGGCAATCGGGAACCACAGCAAGCACCACAGGACACAGAATAAAGTTGCGCCAAATTCCGTCGAGATAAGTCCTGCTGTCGTGTGCTGATACAACCAAAGATAAATTCCGCCGTAGTCGAAAGATTTAGGTAGCATAACCAAAATCGTTAGGACGAAATTATTTGCGACGAAGAAGAACAGCGGATTCATTCCGAGCGCGTTGAATGGTTCAGCAAAGTTTTTCGCCCGCACAGATACCGCAAAAAGTTTCGTGAACAGCGCGAGCGCAAGGAAATCGCCGCCCGCATTTATCAGCGTGTAAGGCGTCGTCCATAATTTTTTCGCGATAATGTCGACGTGGCTCCATAAGCCGCCCGCGATTAATAGCACAGTTCCTAGCCCGACCATTAGAAAAATTTTGTCGCGCTCGGCGGCGTTGTCGATTAGAATTCTTCCCGCTAAATAGCCGAATAATACTGACGCTGTAGCCGCAATCGAACCGTAAAGCCCTTCGGGGTCGTGCGTGGGCGTGTAAATATGATTCGCGCCGGGGAAAATGTAATCGACTGCGCGGCTGATATTGTGCGCCTCGTCAAAAGGGTTATCGGGCGCGTAAATGTGATAGCCCAGAGACGACAGCGTTAAAAGTACAATCGCCGCGATAAATATTCCAATGTCGTTTCTTATCGCCCGCGCAAGCAGAATTCCAAACGCATAAGCCACTGCAAGCCGCTGAATGATTCCGAATAGTCGCCCATGCAAAATTGCGGCGTCGAAGAAATTTTTAATGGTGAAGTCTGCGACGAACAAGAAATTTATTATCGACGGCAGGAAGTTCAGAAATAAGCCGACCGCAAACATTAACGCCGCCCGCTTTAAAATTCGTCGTGTTGTGAGTGGGCGTTTGGACATAGAAATTGCCGCGCCCGCTCCCATTGCGAAGGCGAATAGCGGCAACGCGACATCCGGGACGGTCAGTCCTGCCCATTCGGCGTGTTGAAGTATCAAGTAAATTTTATCGGGCGGCGCGTCCAAAAACAGCATAATTGTTATCGCGACGCTTCGCAGAACGTCTAAGGAGTAAATTCGTTTTGACATAAGATTTCCTTTGCAAAAAAAATCTGCCCGTCATTGAGCAGATAAAAATTTTTCAGGTGTCAATCAAGCTCTTTCAATATAACTGCCAGTGCGCGTGTCAATTCGGAGAACGTCGCCTTCATTGATGAACAGCGGCACGCGGACAACGTAACCCGTTTCAAGCGTGGCATTTTTCGTTGCGCCAGTCGCAGTGTTGCCCTTAACGGCGGGTTCGCATTCGGTAACTTTCAATTCAACGGAGTTAGGCAAATTAATTCCGATAATGCGCCCCTTGAAAGTCTGCACGTTGACTTCCATATTCTCCATAAGGAAATTGAGCGCGTTGCCGAGTTGCTCTTTGTTAAGCTCGATTTGCTCGTAAGTCTCAACGTCCATGAAAGTATATTGCCCGTCGGATTCGTAAAGGAATTGCATTTTGCTGGTATCAAGGCGGGCGGGCGGCATTTTCTCATTGGGATTGAAAGTGCGTTCGACGACTGCGCCGGTCTCGACGTTCTTAATTTTCGTGCGGACGAATGCCGCGCCTTTACCGGGCTTGACGTGTTGGAACTCGACGACCTGCCACGCCGCGCCGTCAATCTCAATCGTTAAGCCTGTCCTAAAATCGGTACTTGAAATCATTGGTATCTACCTCCAAAAGTTTTAAATCTCTATCAAAGTTTTTGGCGAATGCGTCAAAGGCTCGGATGAACCTCGCGTCACCAAAACTGTATCCTCAATCCTCACGCCGCCGAAATTTTCAAAGTAAAGTCCCGGCTCGTCAGTGACAATCATATTCGGCAAAATGTTTTCGGTCTTGCTAAGCTTGCTAAGGCGCGGTTCCTCGTGAATCTCAAGCCCGACACCGTGTCCAAGTCCGTGAACAAAATTTTTGCCGTAGCCCGCGTCCTCGAAAACTTTTCTGACAGCTTCGTCAATATCCTTGCCGCTCTTGCCCGCCTTGATGATTTCCAAGCCGTAAATCTGCGCGGAAAGGACAGCGTTATAAATTTTCTTGTGCTCGCTAGAAATTTTCCCAACAGCAATCGTCCGCGTTATGTCCGAACAATAGCCGTTATAAACTGCGCCGAAATCAATCGTGACGAGTTCGCCCGCGCAGATTTTTTTATCAGTCGCAATGCCGTGCGGAAGACTTCCACGCCAACCCGACGCAACGATTGTAGTAAATGCGGCGCGTTCGGAACCAAATTTGCGCATAAAATATTCCAATTCGGCGGCAACTTCAATCTCGCTGACTTCGGGCTTTATGAAGTCCAGAATTTTTTCAAAGGCTTTATCGGCAATTTCGCAAGCCTTTTTTATGCAATCAATTTCCGCCGCGTCCTTGACCTGGCGCAAAGTATCAAGCTCGACGGATTTAAATTCAACGCCTTTAATTTCTCTGTCAAGATAATCGCGCTGGGCGACCGTCATAACAGTGCCTTCAATGCCGATTTTCTTACAGCCTTTCAACTCTTCGACAAGTTTTTTATAAAGCCCTTCGGTATGCTCGACGATTTGGAAATTTTTAGTCTCCTGCTTAGCCTGCTCGGTATATCGCCCGTCGGTTATGAGCTTGCGAAAATTTTTCCCGACAAGCAACGCTGAACTGTCGCCGCGAAAGCCGCTAAAATAAGTGACGTTGGGAACTTTGGTAACAAGGAGCGCGTCGACTTCTTCGGCGGAAATTTTTTCGTAAAGGTTCGCCAATCGTCCCGAAAAATCAAAGTTATTCATTTGGAATCCTTCTGCAGTTTGCGAATTGCAATGTCAAGCGCGGCAATGTAGCTATCGACGCCAAAGCCGCAAATTTGCCCCACGACGACCGGCGCAATTACTGACGCATGTCTGAATTCTTCGCGGCGATGAATGTTCGATAAATGCAATTCAATCACGGGCACGGGCACAGCGGCTATCGCGTCGCGCAAAGCTATGCTGTAATGCGTTAAAGCTCCAGCGTTGAGCAAAATGAAATCGTAACGCCCACGGGCTTTTTGAATCGCTTCGACTAATTCGCCTTCAAAGTTCGATTGCAAAAAGTCTATTTCATCAACGCCCGCCAACTTTGCCCGCTCGCGTAAAATTTCGTTTATGTCGTTTAGCGTCGTCCGCCCGTAAATTTCCGGCTCTCGTGTCCCCAACAAATTTAAATTCGGTCCGTTCAAAACTAAAATTCGCTTGACGTTCAAGCCGTCATTTTTTGATTGCAAAACCTATCTCCCCTTCCGTAACGGGCAAGTCGGCAAGTTCCAAATTCGTTACGTTGATTCGCCCTCTGCCCTTTTTTATTTTCTCGATAAGCTGTTCGATAATTTGCGACGCGCCTTGAAGTTCCATAGTAACGGAGCCGTCTTTCATGTTCTTAACCCAGCCTGTCACGCCCAATTCCCGCGCAGAATTCCTGACGAAGACTCGAAAGCCGACCTTTTGAACGCGCCCTTCAGCCTTGCCCGCCTTGCGCACGATACTTTCAACGTTAGCGGGCTTGCAAAATTTATTTGTAAGTAATCCCATAATTTTTCCTCAATACCTTATAGCAAATTTATTTTCGCCGGCGACAACGGGCAAGTCGCTTTGTTCAAAGTTAGTGACCTTAATCCAATCGTTGCCGCGCTGAATTTTGGCGATAAGCCGGTCGACAATTTGCGGCTCGCCTTGAAGTTCCATTGTAACTGAGCCGTCGCTCATGTTTTTAACCCAGCCGGTTATCCCCATAGCCTTTGCGTTGCTCTGGACAAAAAATCTAAAGCCGACGCCTTGAACGCGCCCTTCAGCCCTGCCCGCCTTGCGAACGGCATTTTCAACGTTGACCGGCTCGACGGTCTCGGCGTCCTCTGAACCGCCAAAAATATTTCTCCAGAATCCCATATTATCAACTCCTCATCAGTGACCAAATTTCTACGGGCTTGACGACCGGAATTTTCACGACCTGTTGAGCGTGCGGCGCAGATAAAATTTCTTGTCCGTCCGTGTCGCGCATTGAAGTTATCACCTGCGAAAAAGTTTCGCCTTGCGGTTGAAAAAATTCTACGCGCTCGCCAACTTCAAACTTACCGCGCTGTTCAATCGTCGCCGTCATTGTGCTTGCGTCGAAGGCGCGAACTATTCCCAAAAAATTAGATGAACGGCTCGGCTTTGACGTGTCGTAAATTTCAGTCGGCTTGCCGTCGCTTAGGAAAAATCCCGTCGTGTATGGTCGGTGAGCAATTTTATTCAGCTCGTCAAGCCACTCGCCGCGAATTTTAAATCCGCCGTCGAAATATGAATCAATCGCCGCCCGATAAACTTTCACCACGCCCGCCACGTAATTAACGCTCTTCATGCGCCCTTCAATTTTCAGCGAACTAACGCCGCTTTGAATCACCTTATCAAGATACGGCAACAAGCATAAATCCTTTGAGTTCATGACGTAGGAGCCGCGCTCGTCCTCGCCAACGGGGAAATATTCGCCTGCGCGGGTTTCCTCGACCAGATTATATTTCCAGCGACAAGAATGAGTACACGCGCCTTGATTGCCGTCGCGCCCCGTTAAAAATTTCGACAGCCAGCACCGCCCCGAATACGATATGCACATTGCGCCATGAACGAAAATTTCTAACTCCACCGCGCAGTTCGCTTTAATCTCCGAAATTTCCGCGCAGGTTAATTCACGCGCCAAAACAATTCTGCTTGCGCCTAAGTCGTGGAAAAATTTCGCTGCTCGCCAATTCGTAACGTTGGCTTGCGTGCTGACGTGAATTTTTAAATTGGTAAGCTCCCTAGCCAAACTCAAGACGCCTAAATCAGAAACTAAAATTGCGTCAACGCCTGCGCGGTCAAGGAATTGCAGATAGTCGGCAAGCTCGGCAATGTCTTTGTTATGCGCGAAAATATTCACCGCGGCATAAATTTTCTTGTTGTGCGCGTGCGTGAAGTCAACCGCCCTTAAAATTTCGTCGCGGCTGAAGTTGTCGCCAAATGCCCGCAAGCTGAAATTTTTCCCGCCGAAATAAACTGCGTCCGCGCCGTAAATCAATGCCGCTTGCAACTTCTCAAAATTTCCTGCCGGTGCAAGCAGTTCCGGTTTAACGATATTTGTTGACAAGATTTAAATGCTCCTCGTAAGTGTAGGCGTAATGATTATGTCCGCTCCGGTCGGCGACGAAGTAAAGATAATCGGTGTCGGCAGGGTGTAGCACAGCTTCAATCGCCGCCATTCCCGGATTGGCAATCGGTCCCGGCGGAAGTCCCGCATGTTGATAAGTGTTGTAGGGCGAATCAATTTGCGTGTCCTCAATCGTGACGTCCTCTTTTGGCGTGTCCATTAAATATTGTAACGTCGCGTCGGTTTGGAGCGGCATATTTAATTTTAATCGCTTCAAAAGAACTTGCGCGACAATCGCTCTGTCTTCCGGAAATCTAACTTCGCGCTCGACCAATGACGCCAATGTTATCAAGTCGTAGATTGATAAATCCATTTTCGCGGCTTGCGTCCGCATTGACGCTGTTAATTTTTCGTCGAAGGTGTTCGCCATAAGATTTAAAATTTCATCAATCTCAACGTCATTTTCTACCGTGTAAGTATCGGGGAAAAGAAATCCTTCCGCCGCGAAGAAAACATCTTTATGCTTTTTCATGTAGTCGTAGGGCGCGAAATTTTCAGCCGCTTGAATGAAATCTTCTTTGTCGGCAAGGTCAAGATTGTAAAGCCGCTCGGCAATGTCCTTGACGCCGAAACCTTCGGGCACCGTGAATTGCACAAGCCTTTTCTCGCCCGTCAAAAGTTTAGCGAAAACTTCATCGTCACTCATGCCAACAGTAAACGTATAGGAACCTGGACGGAGTTTATCGTCATAGCCGTAAATCCGCGCCCAAATTCTAAATTTCAAGGTGCTGTCGATAACGTCCTTTTCCGCCAGTCTGTCAGCAATTTCCGCTGTTGAAAGCCCTTCGCGAATTTTGACAGTAACTCTTTTCTCCTCTTCGGCGGGCGAAGTTGAATCCGTCTCGGTTGAAGTGGGCTTGTTAATTTGCGCGACTTTTGGGTCGGCGAAAACTAAAACCGCGCCAATAACCAATATGAAAAAGAAAACTGCGCCCGCCACGCTCGCGACGTACTTAAAAGAAATTTCTTCCTTAAAGCCGCTTACCAAAAATTCATGTAATCTTTTAAGCGCGGAAGGTTTTCTTTCGGAACGTCGGGAAGGAATTTTGCTTTCTTCAGGCTCGCTCATATTTCTTCATCCAAAAGTTGTTCATAAGCCGCTTGCACTCTTTCAAATTCCTCATCGGTCGGCTCGACGTATTCTTCTTGCCCGTCCGCGTTGACAATAATTTTTGCAATGATAACGTCGTCGTCTTCGCAACCGCAACCGCAATCGCAGCCGTGCTCGTGTTCTTCGTTCTTAATCTCAACAAGCAAGGCAAAATTTTCTCCGCCGACGGGGATAATCATTTCTTCGACGTAGTAAAAAGTATTGCCGTCCTCGTCCGTCATCTCGATTACAATATCGTCGTCTAAATTTTCTTCTGGTTTATTCATTCCTAATTCCCCATTCCTAATTCCTAATTGAATCAAGCCAGCCTTGCAGGATATAGACCGCCGCCATTTTGTCGATAACTTTCTTGCGCTTCTTGCGACTTAAATCCGCCTCGATAAGCGAACGACTTGCCGCGACCGTGCTCAAGCGTTCGTCCCAAAAAATTTGCTTAACGTCGGGATAAGCCGCGCTGATTTTCGCCGCAAATTTTTTCACAAACTCGCAACGCTCGCCTTCGGTACCGTCCATATTTTTTGGCAGTCCGATAATAAAAGTTGTTGCTTCGTACTGCGTCAAAAGTTCGCCAAGGCGTTTTAAGTCGTCTTTGTTTGAAGTCCGGCGAATTGTCTCGACGCCCTGCGCGGTTATGCCGAGCGAATCGCTAGCCGCAACGCCGATTGTCTTATCACCAATGTCAAGGGCAAGTACTTTCACTTTTTGCCCTCCAAATGTGCAAGGTATACCCTTACGAGTTCTTCTAACAATTCGTCGCGCTCAACCTTGCGAATTTTACTGCGCGCTTCAAGGTGGCTCGTCACATAAGCCGGGTCGCCGCTCAAAAGATAACCAACTAATTGGTGCACGGGATTATAACCCTTTTCGGTCATTGCTCTGTATGCGTTTTTGATAACTTTTTCAGCGCGATTTTCTTCGACGCCAAAATTAAACATGCGCGTTTCATCGCTGACCGTTTTGGTCTCGTCGCTCATCTTATCACTCCCTAAAATTTTTCAAGCATTGTACAACAAAAAACCGGCAAGTGACAAGATTTTTTTTATCACTCGCCGATAACTCCGTCTTTGAAAATTTTTTCGACCCGAACTTTTATAACTTCGCCGAGCGGAATATTTTTATCTGGAACGTAGACGCGAACATAATTTTTCGTTAAGCCGTCGACAAGTCCGCCCTCCGAAGTCTCCGCGATTATTTCTACCGTCTTGCCGATTAGTTGTTCAGAAAAATTTTTCGACTTCACCCGCGAAATTTCAAGGGCACGACCTGCGCGGAATTTTTTTATCTGCGACGGGATTTGATTAGGCAACTTCGCCGCGACTGTTCCAACTCTCGCCGAATACGGGAAGACATGAATTTTGCTGAACGGTTGCACTTGAATGAATTCTAACGTCTCGGCAAAATTTTTATCGGTCTCGCCTGGAAAGCCGACGATTAAATCAGTGCCGATTGAAATATTTGGAACTTCGCGAACGAGCCGCGCAGTCAGTTCCGCAAAATTTTTCGTCGAATAGGGGCGGCGCATTGCCTTTAAAATTTCGTCGCTCCCCGATTGCAACGGCAAATGGACATGATTACAAATGCGCCCGTCGTTTTTAATCAAGTCAATCAATTCGTCCGTCATCTCGGCGGATTCAAGAGAGCCAAGCCGAAGCCTTAAAGGATTCGCCGCGTCAAGGACAATTTTAATCGCGTCGACAAGATTTATTTTGTTGTGGAAGTCGCGCCCGTATGCGCCAATGTGAATGCCTGTCAAAACAATTTCTTTAAAGCCCGCCGCCTTAAGTTGAAGACATTCGGCGCGAATACTTTCAAGGCTACGACTGCGCACGCGCCCGCGCACGTAAGGAATTATGCAGTAGGAACAAAAATTATTACAGCCGTCCTCAATCTTTAGGAAAGCCCGCGTCCTGTGCGGCGTATGCGGCAATTCTTCAAAGTCGCGAATGTCTTCGACGTCACTGACCTGCGAAATTTTTTCGCCGCGATTTTTTAACGCCGCCTCGACAAGCTCGACGATACGAACTCTATCTTTGGTGCCGATAATCACGTCGACGCCGTCAATTTTGGAAATTTCAGCTGGCTCGCTTTGGGCATAACAGCCGACGACAGCCAACACAGAATTTTTATTTGCGCCCGCCGCACGACGAATTATCTGCCGGGATTTTTGAGAACTGACCGCCGTAACTGTGCAGGTGTTCACGACGATAATATCAGCCTGCGAAATTTCTTGGGCAAGTTCGTAACCTGCCGCCTCGAAAAGTTTTTGCACGGCTTCTGTCTCGTACTGATTGACTTTGCAACCGAGCGTTTGGAAGAAAACTTTCAAAAAGCGTTCACTCCTTTTGCGGAATTTTTTATATGTGCGGTTGAAAAAAGCGGCTTGCGGCTTTATAATTTTTATAACAAAGGGGTAATTTGAAGGAGAAAAAATATTGAAATGGATTAATCACCAAATAGTTACAGGCTTTATCGTGAGCACGGCGACGGACGACGCGCTTTTCACGGCGTCAAGCATAGTGGGCGCGGTGTTGCCGGACAGGGTTGAAGGTTCGCCGCCCAAAGATAATAAAGATTATTGGAAGTGGCGCAAGAAGCATCGCACGTGGTCGCACTATCCGCCGATTTATTTAGGCTTGATAATCGCCGCGCAAGTTGCCAAAAGTTATTATCCGGAGCCGACGCTTGCGCTTGTGCTGAACTTGATAACTTACGCGCTAGTCGGGGCGTTGTTGCACATAGCCGAAGACGCCATTTGTGGCAAGGTGCCAATTTTCACGCCGCATAAAAAGTACGGAATAAAACTTTTCAAAGTCGGTTCGTGGCGCGAATACTTTTTTGCCGCGCTGATAATTTTAATTTGCCTGTTCGCTAGATTCGGCGACATTGAGACACTTAGGAGCTATTATGAAAAAATTTTTTAGCTTTATATTGATTGCGGGCTTGATGAGTTTCTTTGCGCTGTTCAGCATGTTTATCGCGGAGAAGACTGACGTAATGCAACTCAACGGACGCGCTTTAGGCGTAAGCTTTTCGCAAGAAGGCGACGATACTTTGATGACGTGGCGACCGTTGCCTTATCCTTGCGTCTATTCAGTGACGACGGTTAGCCGCACGACCGGACTTGTTGAAGGTTCGCCGCCCTATCACATTTTAAAGGAAGAGGATACGCGCTTTGCAAGTTACATTGTACCGCGGGCGTCAATCCCAACGTATTATTACATAACGGCACGCGGGCTTTTCGGCGAAATTTTCCACAGCGACAAAGTTTATCCTAATCCGAATTTCCCGACGCCGCCGCACCCCGTCAGCATTTATCATTACGGCAAAGACAATCCCGCGAGTTTAATGCCGTTTTTGGTGTGGCATACGGTGCCGAACGCCGTTTGTTATGAGTTTGAACTTTTGGACGCGCCGCCCGAAGTCGAAGGCGGGATAGCTTTATCCGGTCTGCACCATTTGGACAGCACGCGCAAAATTTATACCAATGGTTATCAAGCCGACTTGCGCCCGTTTGCTGATAGACCTGCGCTTTATTGGCGGGCGCGAGCTTTGGGACTTCATCACGAGCCGATTGGCGAATTTTGTAAGGCGGAAAAAATTGTTTTCGATACGACATTGCCTCTGCCGAATTGCCCGCTGATAAATAATTTTGATTACATGAACTACTTGACGCAACCGATTTATCATGTGTTCGATTGGATTCCGTTGCATTACGGCGTTAAGTATGAAGTTGAAATGCTGACGCACCCGCCGGAAGTTGAAAATAATATTGTGGTGAGTGTGGACGCGGTTTGGCGCATGGTTTCGGATGACGTTGCGAGCTGTTATGACGAATACGGGCGACCTTATGCGGGCGTTTATTATTGGCGGGTTCGTGCTCTTGACGAGAATAACCAGCCGATTGGTTCTTGGTCTAATAGCGAGAAATTTATCGTCGAAGATTATACAAAGGGCGTTGACGTTGCGGTTTTAGGAGACAGCATTTCACATGGCGGCGGCGCGTTGAGTTATTCGCCGCGAGCTTTGCAATACAGCTACGAGACTTACATTGACTTTCCGGTTATAAATTTAAGTCGGAGCGGCGATACTTCGCACATGACGCTTGAGCGGTTTGAACATGATGTTTTGCCGCTTAAGCCGCGCAACCTTATCATTTCGACGGGCGCGAATTGTCTACGCGACGCGAGCATTTCGGCTGAAGATGTTATTTCTGACCTTGCAGGGATTAATAAGCTTTGCTTGCAGAATGACATTCGACCGATTTTCTTAACGCTTATGCCGATTAACCCCGCCAATTTGCAAAACGCTTTCCACACGCCCACCGACCCGAATTGGTATGCGAAACTTCAGCTGATTAACGAGTACATTAAGCGACAGGAATTTTTCATAGACCTTGAGCCGTATTTTTACGACGCGAATGGAACTATGGACGCGGGCTTTTCGGTTGACGGGATTCATCCAGACCTGCGCGGGAAAATGTTAATCGGCGAGCTTATAAGCAAGAATAAAAATCTGCTAAAGACCAATGCTCAATAAAATGTCTCTGCCGCCGTTGTCTAACAATCGCGCGGCTAATTTTTTGCCCAGTCCGCGAATATTTTCGAGCGTCGCAAGTTCGGAGTCGCGGACGATTTTTTTTCCGTCAACGGAAGCGATAAGGGCGCGAACATTAATTTTATCGCCGTCAATGTTTGCGAAGACGCCGACGGGAATTTGACAACTGCCGCCGACTTCCGATAAAAATTCGCGTTCGATTTTGACCGCCGCGCAAGTTTCATCGTCGTTAAGTTTTTGGACGTAGGGGAAAATTTCTGCGTCATCTGCGCGGGTTTCGATAGCCAATGCGCCTTGACCCGCCGCCGGAATTATTTCCGTTAAAAGTTCTCTGATTCGCGACGAATAGCCGAGCCGTTCAAGCCCTGCCGCCGCTAAAATTATCGCGTCGAAGTCGCCCGCGTCCAATTTCTTCAAACGAGTATCGACGTTGCCGCGCAGATTTTTTATTTGCAGGTCCGGACGCAGTGATAAAATTTGCGCCGCCCGCCTAAGGCTTGACGTTCCGACGACAGAATTTTTCGGGAGCGCGTCGAAAGTTGAAAAGTTATTGCTAACAAAGGCGTCGAAGGGTTGAGCGCGTTTAGTTATCGCCGCGATTTGAAAACCTTTTGGAAATTCGGTCGGGACGTCCTTTAAGCTGTGAACGGCTAAATCAATTTCGCCGCTTGATAGCTGAAGTTCAAGTTCCTTAGTGAAAAGCCCTTTGCCGCCGATTTTAGCAAGGGGCGCGTCAAGAATTTTATCGCCGGTCGTGCGGACTTTTACAAGTTCAATTTCGAGTGTCGGGAAAAATTTTCTAAGTTCAGCCGCGACGAATTGAGCTTGCCACAAAGCTAATTTGCTTGCCCGCGTCCCGATTTTAATTTTGCGCAAAAGATTTCGCCTCCTCCGTGAAGAGTGCTTTAACGGCTTGCGTATAGAAAATTTCTTCGTCGGTACCTGCCGAAGCGTTGAGTTTCATCATTGGCATTCGCAAAAGTTTTCTTACAATGCGGCGCGTCATTTGGTCTAAAATTTTCCTTTCGTCGTCGGTCATATCGGGGAGCTTGCTTAAAATTTTCCGGACTTCGCGCCGGCGCATTTGTTCTGCCCGCTCCGACAAGTTCGCCATAAGCGGTTGAAAGTTCAAATATTTAAATCGCTCTGTTACTGCCGCGGCGTCCTCAGCGATTATTTTTTCTGCAAGGATTGCCTCGCGTTGTCGCGCCTGCAAATTTTTTTCCACGACCGATTCTAAATCGTCAATGTTGTAAAGCGTGACGCCCTTTATTTTGCCGACTTCGGGGTCAACGTCTCGCGGAACTGCTATATCAATGAAAAAAATCCCGCGTCCTTCCCTGCGCGTCATTAGCTGTTGAGTTTGCCAAGGTTTTATCACGTAGTGCGGTGCGCCCGTCGAAGTTATGATTATGTCGACGTGAGCCGCGCTGGTTAGGGCGTCTTCCCACGCGACCGCTACGCCGCCGATTTTATTTGCCATTTCCTCAGCCCGCGACAGGTGATGATTCGCCACGAAAATTTTCTTTAGCCCGCGCGACAAAAGATGTTGAGCTGTAAGTTGCGCCATTTTGCCCGCGCCGAAAATTAACGCACTCCGACCTTCAAGCCCGCCTAATTTTTTATTTGCCAATTCGACCGCCGCTGAACTGACTGACACCGAATTATAAGCAATTTTAGTTTCAGTGCGGACGCGCTTTCCTGCCGCTATCGCTCGATTAAACAGCGTGTTCAAAATTGTGCTTGTCGCCTGCGCGGATTTGGCGGTTGTGTACGCCTCTTTGACTTGCGATAAAATTTGCCCTTCGCCCAAAACTAATGAATCTAAACCCGCCGCGACTTTAAAAAGATGTTCGGTGCAAGTCTCGTCGTCGTACTCGTATAGAAATTTTTCGTCGATACTGCCGCCGATTAAATCGTTTAGGAATTGATGAAGGCTCGCTTCGCAATCGTTCGCGGTGACGGCGTAAATTTCACTGCGATTGCACGTCGACAAAATTACTGCTTCGTTTAAGCCGTCGTAGCCGTCGAGATTTTCAAGCCCGCGCCGCAATGCCTCTTTGCCTATAGAAAATTTTTCGCGAATTTCAATCGGTGCCGTTGTGTG
>Ga0310697_10003868_pt1 | contig 14968 bp, 13 predicted proteins | sample 172DNAGHGlowgp2_FD_203883 | JGI IMG/M metagenome (GOLD analysis project Ga0310697, IMG submission 203883) | Sheep rumen microbial communities from Palmerston North, Manawatu-Wanganui, New Zealand - 1728 DNA GHGlow gp2 (v2) (version 2) | ecosystem: Host-associated > Mammals > Digestive system >...
CGGACGAATTCCAGCATAAAGTTTATGGAATTAGTAATATTCCCTTTATACTTATTGACTGATACTATACGCTCACTCCCCTTATTAAACCCTGAAAAAACAGAGCATTGCACTTCTGTTTTTTCTCCGGTATAGTCATCGGCAAACAATACGGCGCCGTTTTTCAAGCGTCCTTCTTCATCAAAAAAGCCTATGGAAGCCAAGTACTTATCTGAAAGAACATTGCTACCATCATTACGTTCTTCGCAAAATCCAAACATATCTGTAAAATCGTCTTTTGAGTACTCCCGGTCAGATGTCAATGTGTCAAAAGAAGCGTTATGGCTTTTAATGCTCATATTAATTATTTCTTCGTAACTGGCACCGTTGGTCATCCCGCTACGGCGCATGTAAATTGAGGGAACTCCGTTATATTTCAGTATTACCGGTTTTACACGGGATTCTTCTATCTGGATCTTGATTATGAATCGCTCGCTTCCCCTGATTTGATAATTGATAAAGTTGATGTCATATTCCGGTCTGGGAGAGACACGCTCGTTGATCTGATTATTAAAGAAATTTCGCTCATTATCCGCTCCCTTCCTGTCGAATCCTATCAGTTTGTTCGTTTTATCTTCAACCCCGATGAAGAAAACTCCTCCGCTGCTGTTTGCAAATCCGCACACGGTTTTTAACCAGGAGACCACATCATCCCGATTTAGTTTTGCTTTATATTCAATTTCTTTGTTTTCCAGCTCTACTGTACCGATCAGCTCTTCTAAATACATATTTCAGTCCTCCCTGTTGATGTGCTTCAATATTACTTCAATATTACTTCAATGTCAACTTCAATGCTACTTCAACGATTACTTCAATGCTACTTCAATACAACTTCAATGTACTTCAACGGTCATTTAAGTGATTCGCGGTGTTTCATTTAAGTGATTTGCGTGAGTGCAATAAAAAATAGCGGAGAGTCTCCCCGCCGATTAGGTTGGTTAAGGTCAGATTTCAGATGCGGCCTGGCTTTCCGGGAGGATGTAGTTGCGTTCTTCGCCGGTCAAGCCGAATTTGGTTTTGATCCTTTCAAGTTTTCTTATCCAGGGATCGCCGAGAGCCCAGAGCACGAGGAAGGTGCAGACTCCGTGGCTCAGGTCAAAGAAAAAGCTCGATACGTAGGCAGCTCCTATGGCCGGCCAATTTATGGGGTTTATGTACCCCACAATGAAATAAAGGTTCATTATCCAGCCATAGATAAAACCTGAAATAAGTCCGTATACACAAAGTCTCATAGGCGCATGATCCGTGAGGCTCCTTGCGAACATCAAAAGGTCTCCCCTGTTCGTCCCTTCGGGGCAGATGCGATCCCAAAACGGTGCTTTAAAGTGCTCCTTGCTATCCTTTTTGAACACTCCGGCATTGTTTAGGATGCCTGCGAGAAAACCGACAAAACCCCATGTGAACATCTGCCAGGGAGTCCATGGTCCCTGCCCGAATATGAAATTGCTCACAAGAGCCGTAAGCGCTCCCGTGAGGAAGCCCGCTTCGGGTCCGAAGGATACGGCCGTTATGATTATGATCGCGGAACAGGGTTTGAAGTTGGGAAGCGGTATTATTTCAAATACCGTACGACCTACAACCGCTATGGCCGCCATGACCGCAATTGGTACCATTTCCCTTGCCTGAGGCTTCTTTTTATCAAAAACAAGAAAGAACGGCACTGCCGATATTATGAGAAATACAAAACCTATTATCAGATCCGAGTTGAGAATGATGTAGTCTATGAAAGTTCTTTCGCCTACCACGTGGACTGTGGGTCTGTGAGTGTGGTAATAGATAAAGGCGACCATGAGCACGGGAAGTACTATCAGCACCACCCAGGCAGCGGCCTTGGTCCTGCGGCTTATGAAAAGCTTGGGCAGTTCATCTTTTCTGCGGCTTCCGAACGCCTTGTTTTCATTTGTCACTGCGGGAGCTTTCGACATGAGTCTATTACCTCCTCGCAGCGTATATCCAAGGGGAAGAATTCTCCCGCTATGCGGTTTGCATCTGTGGTATAGAAGCGGTTGCCCGCAAAGAAGTCCCTTGCGTTTCCTTCGGACATGAGCTGTCCGTCAAACATGAGCGCGCAGCGGTCCGCATAATTTGCCGCAAATTCCACGTCGTGGGTCACCACCAGTATGGAAACGCCCTTTTCGCAAAGGCCTTTGAGTATCTTGGCGAGCTGCGCTTTGGCATAGGCGTCAAGACCTTTGGTAGGTTCGTCAAGGATCAGAACGTCTGCTTTTTTCAGGAGCAGTTTCCCAAGAGCAAGCCTTTGGGTCTCTCCTCCCGAAAGATCGTAGGGATGCCTTTCCCTAAGCGGTCCGAGCTCCATAAGCTCTATCATATCCGCTGCCGCTTCGGGGTCGCCGTCTGCGCTGTCCAGAAGCTCTTTGAACACGGTATCGGCAACGAAAAGGGATCTGGCGTTTTGGGGAAGCATGCAGAGAAGCTTGTCCTTTGCCAGTTTGGTCTTTCCTCTGTAGGGTCTTGAAAGACCCGCGAGTATACGGAGAAGCGTCGTCTTGCCTGCGCCGTTGCCGCCGAGAAGGCAGAAAAACTCTCCTTCATACAGCTTTATATTAGCGCCTCTTAAAACATCCTTTGAGTTTTCATTGTATCTGAACCAGAGTTCTTTCCCTTCGAGAACGGTATTGCTCTTTTGCATATCGGAGGTCTTTTCCGTCTCCACGGTACCAGGTATGGAACTATTCGCAACTGAAACGGCACCGCAGTTTCCGGCATCGATTCCGCTTTCGCTTCTTTGGACCATGTCTTCAAGTCTCTTCCTGCCGTCTCTTACGGTAAGAGGAAGATCGTCCGTCTGTCCCAGTTCGCTGAAGATTCTAACCGACGCTGGAAGGCCGAAATATATCCTGCTCTTGTCCGGACTGTCTGCCAGTTCTTTGGCTATTTTACCGGGAGCTCCGCTGGTGAGTATACGGCCCCTGTCCATCGTAACTACTCTGTCCGCTACGGGGAAGACCTCGTCGAGGCGATGCTCGGTGAGCAGTATGGCTACGCCGAGTTCTCTGTTTATGCGCTGCACTGCCTGAAGAAGGCTCCTTGCAGCCAATGGATCAAGCATTGAGGTAGGCTCGTCAAGTATCAGAAGTTTAGGATTCATGGCAAGAGCTGAAGCAAGATTCATGAGCTGTTTCTGTCCTCCGGAAAGCTCCGTGGTTTTGCTTCTGAACCAGGGTTCCATGCCGAAGAATGCTGCCATCTCGGCAACTCTCCTTCTTATGACAGGAACAGGGAGGCCCATATTCTCCAGCCCGAATGCAAGCTCGTGCCAGACAAAGTCTGTCACGATCTGGTTGTCGGGATTTTGCTGTACGAATCCTATCTCGGATGCCGCAGTCAGCTCCGGCAGATCCGAAATCAAAGTATTGCCATAGTAAACGCTGCCTTCCCTTGCCCCTGAAGGTATAAGGCCCGGTTTTACCTGGCGAAGAAGTGTCGTCTTGCCGCAGCCGGAAGGACCGCACAAAACAACATACTCGCCTTTCTCTATTTCAAGGCTTACGTCATCCAGCGCTCTTTGGGGAGCATTGGGGTAAGCAAAGCTTAAATTTTCGATACGCAGGAGCGCCAACGTATTTCCTCCACTGTCTCAAGCATGCCGGGCAAAAACATAAGCGCGGCATAAAAAACGAACAAAGTATATGTAGCAGGTCCCAAAATAACAGGCGTCATTCTGGGATAAAAGTCCATGGTCCCATGGCCGAAGCATCTTGCAAGTATGCATATGCCGCCTACGGCAAGAATGGCCCCGAGCGTCCTTGCATCCCTTCCGTCGAAACGGAAAAGATGGAAGGTAGTACGCCTTCTTGCTCCGTAGCCCCTCGCCTTCATGGAGTCTGCCGTCTCAACGGCGTTTTCCATGCTCATGGTAAGAAGTACGGACAGATTGCGAAGGGCAGTGCCCATCTTCTGAAATAGTCTTGTACCCTCCTCTTTGAGCATAGCCTGAGATTCTTTTATCTCTTTTCTGTTTTGCTGAAGCTGAGGAATGAACCTCAAGGTCATGGTTATGAGCAGAGACGTTCCCGGGAAAGGTTTTCCGAAAAGGTAAAGAAACTTATCGGAGGTCATTACCTCCTGATAGCAGGTGAACCATATTATTACCGCGCAAAGAGAGCAGGCTGACACGAGCCCGTATACCGTAGCCTCAAGGGTGTACCAAAGATGATTGATCTCAAAAAGCGGCGTAACTCCTCTGTGATTGAACAGAGGATTCGCTAAAGCAATGAGGATAAACATAGGCGCAACGAAGCGCATTGTACGCCCGTAGGCTTTGCCTCCTCTGAGCCTGATGGAAAACCAGCTTGCGCCAAGAAATGACAGCAAAACAGTAACCGGATGCATACAAATGAGAGTCAGCACCAGCACTAAAACAAAGTAAGCCATGCTTACCGCAGGATGAAGGTTTCCGAAGAAACGCATTCTCAGGGATGTGTCTCTTTCCACTCCGATCCTCCGAGAACATCTCCGCCTTCAAGATCGAGACCGAGGTCGCAGGTATAGTTCCACTCTATCTCGTCACCGGCTTTTACGTAATAGACTCCGCAGCCGTAGTTGGGATACCATTTGTTGACGCAGTACATCCAGCCTGACCAGCGCCCTCCGTCGAATTCGTAGAGGTTGTTGATACCGTCCACATAACATCCACTGGACGTGCCACCTCTATACGACATATGGATCTTGTACTTGCTGCACACATAGGCAAGAACATCGAACACAGTCTGTCCGTCTTCGATCTCGACTGTAGTAACGGGCAGTATACAGCCGCTTGCGGGAACTATTCCCGCCCATTTGCTTTCGAGATGCATTCCGTTGTTTACAGCTGTGTCGCAGCGTATTGTGATAGTGACTGTTTTTCCGCTTCCCTGATTTTGGTTTCCGGAACCGCTCTGGTTACTGCCGCTGCTGTTTCCGGCTATTCCGTTCTGACCGGTATTGGTATTTTGCCCGCTGTTATCGCTTGTCTGCTGACCGGAGTTTGCGCTCTGGTTTCCGGAACCTCCGCCCTGGAAACTGCCGGACTGCTGGGAACTGCCCTGGTTTGTGTTTGCCGAAGAACTGCTTTGATTTTGCGAAAAGCCGCTCTGATTTTGCGAAGAACCGCTCTGTCCCTGGTTGCTTCCCTGCTGGCTGTTTTCGGAAGAATCTGAATAGAGATCCTGCAGAGCGCTTGACTGGCTGCTCTGGCTGCTGCTGTTTGAGTCTTCCTTTTTTCCGAAATTAAAGGCTTCGGAAAACCAGTTTCCTCCGCCGCTTTCCTGTTTTGCAGACTGCTGGGAACTGCCTTCTTCGTAATCGAGATCCAGTTTACCGCTCTGATTACCGCTTCCCGAAGGCCCCGAGCCGCTGCCGCAGGAGCAAAGCACAAGCACCATAAAGAGCGCAAGCGCTATAGATATAGTTTTCTTTACTGTGATCTTCATCTCTGTTTATCTCTTTGATCCTTTTATATATATGGTGAATGTACATTTTGATCCTTTAACCGGACGTTGAGTCCTGGTCTGGAAATAAAAAAAGGCAGCATAACTGACCGTGCAGTAATACTACCTTCACCTTGTTGGCAATATCAATTCGGACTTCAGTAGGTCTCCCGACTTACATCTCGAACGGATATCTGCAATGCCTTCTCAGAACACGGACTGCATATGCTCCAAATGCCTGATGACCGGTTTTCACCGACTTGCAGTATCCTCGACGCCCACGGTATTGGATATGCGAGGCCTCAAACCTCATTCCCTTGTTAAGCGGATACTCCTTGTCCGAAAGGACTTTTGCGGCAGTTCCGCCACTGAAGTCTATATTTAGGGGAAAATCGCATCCCCGCTTTTATTATATCATCTGTACGGAATAATACAAGGAGTCATTCCGTTTCTTTGTCCTCATCCTGATCATGTTTATTGTCTATGACCTCGACATCAGTTGGCTGATCGGATACGGAAGGAGATTTTTTCTTTTTCTTTCTTGCTTCGGGGTGCTCGGCAAGATACGCCTCGTTCGCCTTCTTCGTTTCAGCTTGCTTGAGTCTTCGCTCTAGGCTCTTCTGCTTTTGATATTTCTTGTGTTCCTTGTACAGAACCAGCTGATGATCGAATTCTTTCTGGAACAGTATATTTTTTCTGTAGGTCTCGTTAGACTTGTAAGGATCCATGTGGATCTTTTTGAGGATATTGTTCCAGTCTCCGAAACGCTCTTCAAGATAGAGCCAGCCTTCGATCTCACCGCTGTGGGGAGAATGGCCTAAAGCCAAGGTCTGTTTGAGCACATAATTCAAAAGCTCAACATCCGTATCGTTTATGTGAGCTTCTTTAAAAGCCTTTTCGCGAGCATTAAGTACTCTGGCGGCTCTTTTAGATAAAAGCTGAACATGATAATTGTTCAGTTTGTTCTTATTCTTCTTTTTCTTTTTGCTTTTGTTTACAGCAGTCATATGCAATAAAAAGGAGAAGGTTAAGCAACAACCCAGACAGAGGCTGACAATAATATAACCTTTTTTTCTTCTCACCACACGACTGCTTCAGTAGGTCGACTGACTCACGCGTCGAGCAGCAATTTGCCCTGCCTTCTCAGGATGATTCCCAATGACCGGCTTTCGCCGACGGACAAATGCCTATGCGTCTACAGCATCTGCAAAATGCGGGGCCTCCAACCCCATTTCCTTGTTAAGCGAATGCGCCTTGCCTATCGGGCCTTTGCGGTCGCACCGCCTCTGAAACAGATATTCAATTATGTATATATAATATACCCTAACACCCCCACATTGCAATAGTTCAAGATAAACGAAACACCGCTCATTTTTTTATGGCTGGCGTATGTCTTATTAGTACGTTGTACTACATCACTGTGGTTTGACTTCTCTTTTAAGTCTTCGCCTCAATTCTTTGAGCGTGTCATAATCCAGATAGCGCTCATAGTTATGACCCAAGGCTATCGGACGTAAAACCGGATTCGTAAGATTATTGGTTTTCTGAATGAATCCCTTTTCAATCATCCAATCTACTATATACCGCGCTTCCGCATAAGGAATGCCTTCCAGTATTCCTTATTCACTGAAATCATAAAGCCTGTTTTCTCTTATCTCTTCGCTTTCCCAGCCAAGGAGAATACCCAAGAATACTCCAAACCCGAAATAATGATATTCGCTGATATGGTTTAGACTACAAAGTATATCGTATATAACATCATTGAGATCGCGTCCGTTAAACTCGATCCCAGGAAGATTCGCTTTTACAATGATGCTGTTATCAAATGGATCTACTTCCATTTGACCGAGCGTATCAAATCCATCGAACGAAACCTCTTCCATATCCTTTTCTGTTTCCGGATCGGGACCAAAGCCTTTCATCCTGTAATATTCGTCTTTACCAATCACACGGTTGCAGCCATGCTTATTTCGTTTATATCCGGTACACCCTAAGAAACAGGTTTTTTCTTTTTTGTTTCTTTTGACAATTAAGTACCCATCACTGCACCTATCGCATTTCATGATGGATAGCTTTTTCCCCGCAAGGTCATTGGACATAAACCCGCAGAGCTCAGGTTCATTCATGCACATCCAAAGTTTAAGACCATATGCGTTCTTGTACCTGAATTTCATGGGATATCCGCAAATGGGACAGGTTCTTCTAAAGAGTTCCTTCCCATTTTGCTCATCGTTCCATTCTCCGACAAGAACGACATCATCGTTGTCCTCTTTGATTTCCAACAAGAATTCCGATGGATTCTGCTTCGGAGCGACAATATAATCCCTTTTCTTAGCCCTCGTGAGGGTCACATAAAATAAGCGACGTTCCTCAGCGTACTCTATTGCATTATCTGTTTTTATAACCAATGAAAGGAATGGATCGCTTTCTACTTTTGTCGGGAAGCCGTACGTTTCATTTTTGCCGTTTAAGATCACAACATTATCAAAGCCCAGACCTTTTGATGCGTGTGCTGTCAAAAATGTAATGTCAAGCCAAGGGTAATTGACACTTTTAAGCTTTCCTTCTTTCGACGTGAACTCAAACAATCCCGATCTTACTAGCATATTAGCCTCATAGTTGTATCTTCCGATAAAGAGGATCGGGCTATCCTCATCATTTATTCCTTCATCTTCGTTATAGTCCATTATCATTCCGAGGCAGCGCTCCACTGCTACGGATAATGCGTAGTCCTCTCCGGACTTTCCATTTGTTTCGTTTTTCGACCTGGTCCCGTCATAGGTCTGTATGATCACCGGATTATCGATTCTTTTCGTCGATATCAGCGATTTTTTGATCTGACGGTCGTTTTTCTGAATAAACTTTCCGGCTATATCTATTAACTCCTGTGAATTGCGATATGTGTATCTCAGCTTTAGAAGTGCAGCACTTCCCATCTTATTCTTGAAGTCTGTAAATAAAGATATATCTGATCCGCTGAATGCATAAATCGATTGCCAATCATCTCCCACCACAAGTATTCTTGCGTCCGAAACATCTTTGATGGCTGAAACCAGATCAAAGCGCTGTTTTGAAATATCCTGGTATTCATCTACGATCACATGATCAAATCCGAATTTCTCAACGGCATTCGTAAAACCTCGAATCTCATTTGCTGAATTGTTGATCATGTCTTCATAATCTATGGCGTTGTTTTCCTTCAGGTATCTTTGATACTCTGTAAACAACTCCCTACAAATAACAAGAAGCGCATAGTTTCTGACATCCGTTTCTGAATCTATCTTGCAATCAAAGTCTTCCGGTCCTTCTCCATTGACCTTGGCATTCTTGATGTATCTGGACGCAATGCTGACCAAATGTCTCACATACCTGTCGTTCCCGGCAAGGATCCTTCGCACTGTCTCATCTATGGGCATCATATTGAGATCGAATCCATGTGTATTCAGTTCTTCGTACAAATGCAGAACCGAGTGTCTTCCGTCATCATAATCTGAATATACTGTTATCAGGTCCGTACCATAGATATCATGTATTCTGGAGATATGTTTTAGTTCATCTTTGTAAAGCTGTAACTCATCTTCTGAAAAACGATCTGATTCCCATGACTCCGGTACTGCGACATACTCTATATATGCAGTCTTTCCACTTTGATTGATTCTAAAGTCCGGAGTATATGGCTTACCGTTTATCTCAATGTAATTCTCATATAACGGTTCGTAGCAATAATCTATATTGTTTAGATAAAGAGCGTTCGCTATTTGACATTCAGGATAAGACCTGACCACTTCATTGAAGATTTCCTGAGCTTTATCACTTTTGATATCTACGACTTCATCTTCATAATCTCCAAGATCACTTTTTAGAGTCGAATAGTTCTCTTTCGCCGTTCTTCTTATATACTCCCCCTTGTCTGTATACGGCGGGAATAAAAACAACGAAAAGAAAAAATACAGAGCTTTGACAAACTCTTCGTCTTTAAACTCTGCTTTATATAGATAGGATCTGAGGACCTGATTTATGCATTCACCGTCCACCACCTTTTGTGGCTCGTCTGCATGCTCCTTCAGAATAGAATCCCCAATTGAATGGAATGTGGCGATAGTACAAGGGATAGATAATTTATCGTTTATCTTATGCTTAAGCTCATCTACAGCCTCATTTGTAAAAGAAATAACAAGAATCTTGTTTGGGTCTACCCCCATTACCTCAACCAAATATTTGACTCTCGCTGCAATAGCGGTCGTCTTGCCAGATCCGGCACCGGCAACTACGATACAATTCTTTGCCCGCGTGAGGACCACTCTGCGTTGATCTTCATCAAGATTGATATTTGGGTCTATTTCATCAAGGATGGTATCCAAATACTCGTTTAGCAAGCGAGTGTTCTTTTGATAAATCGCATCGTAGAATGTATGTCTGAAAGGAGCTTTCAGTTTTGGACTTCTAATATATCCGCTCATCTCGCTCACTTGAGTTCAATTTCAATAATTTCGCCAGTGGCAGGATCGCATTTGCTGATGGATGTCACCTTTATTGTTTCCATTTCTGCAAATGCTTCATTCATCTCCTTGATCGTTTGCTTATCCAGCCCGGTGTCCCTAATTCTAAATTCAGTTTCAGTCATTTCCCCGTACCCCAAGCATGTTTGGATATAAATGGTGTATCAATTATACCACAGCATAGAGCATTTCCCAATCTCGATGCTGCAGCGCTGATTTTTCGTTAAAAATTAAAAATGGCTCATACAAATCAACAAGTCATAAAAAAGATGGGCATATTTCAGCCCATCTGTAGCGCTTCTTCAGAAGTTGTCAGAACAAATCAATTCCGTCTTCGTCATCCTCAGGATAATCGAAATTATTCCGCGGCAAAGCCTTCTCCAACGCCTTGACCATCTTCGGTTTATATACACTGTTCTTGAGAGCATATATGTTGGCAGACAGTTCTTCCGGATCCATGTCCTTGTACGTTTCCTTAAAGATATAGATCCTGCTGTCCATCATATCTATGGCATGAAGGACGGCCGCTTCCGGAATTGCCGGTTCTGTGATTGCCCCGAATTCAAGATTCCCATGATGGGACGCAATCATGTGCTCTAAAAGCGAAAGTCTGTCCACATCAGGTATTCTTTCGTCATCGCAGTTGATCTCGCCGTAGTATTCAAGCGTGAGAATTCCCAAAAGCGCATGACCAAGAAGTCTTCCTTCCGGGGTGTACTCCACGTGTCCGACCTTGGATGTCTTCATTTCCTGTATCTTTCCTATGTCATGAAGAGCAGTCCCGCATATAAGAAGTTCTTTATCGAGTTCGGGATAGTTATATACCGTGAACATTGCCTCCTGCACCATGTCTGCAGTGTGCTGCAAAAGCCCTCCGATCACGTTATGATGGATGGTCTTGCCCGCCGCCGAATGCATGAATGCCTCTTTCTTGTCCTTGAGGATCCTCAGCGTGACATTTGAGATCGGTTCGATCAGATCGTCTCTTTCCGAAGGGACATGGCTTGACTGAACGTTACATATCAGTTGAGTCCATGTCTTCTCAAAGTCTATATCAGCCTTTACTATGAACTCATCTATGGAGATATCTCCATACCTGTTCGGATATATGTCATCTATCGTATAGCTCCTGTCTCCGTTGTAGAGCGACACTTTGACTGCGATATTCACGACCGTTTCTATCTTCACGTCCTCGTTTTCAAGATCTGCGGCGGTTGTCTCGAATTTTCTTGCCGTGATGATACTTTCTCCGTCTGCAAGTTCAAGCTCCACATAAGGCTTATCATTTCTCGCCATCTTCTCGTTTACGCTCAGAAGAAGTGCCTCCCTCGCATAAGTTCTGTTAAGTTCCATTTCTTTAAATGATGTGCTTCCTGTCATTATGTTTCCCCTTTCTATTTTTCCAAATTGATTCTTATGGCTTTTGCTCCATCTTCTGTTACAGCGGTTTCCAAAAGTCTAAAGATACATTTCTCGTTTGCCGGATCACAGAGAAAGAGATTTACCGCCCTGAAAAAGGCGTAGTCGCTTATCTCCAGTTCCTTGCACCAGGCATCGAGTTTCTCGCATTCCTCGGCCGTAAAGTGAACCTCGACAGAATCGCATTTAGGTGACTCATCCCAGTTCAAGGGAATCGATCTGAGCGCCGCATTGCATATCATTTCGAAAACCTCAGAGCAGTCACTCCTCCTTATTGCGTCCACCTCGTTTTCCAAAGGAATGGACACCAGCCTCGCGCTGTTGACTCCAGTAACCTTTGACTGGCAGATGACTATATACAGTCCTTTAGCAAGTCTTTCTACCTTTTTGATCGTGTATCCGTTTAATTCGCTACCCATTTTCTAATCCTCCTTTAAACCTTCATAAACGGTAAAAACCATCTTCATCAGTTCGATGTATTCCGGGCTTAGATCCCCGGCTTTTTCTATTCTTCTGAGTTCCTCGCAAAGCGATCGCATAGTATCCTTAAGGCCCTTATACACTTTCGGATTCCCGACTATAACGATCTGAGCCTTGAGCATATTGCTCGTCAAATAGTCCTGTTTGGTGTGTCCGGTAAGACGTACCATTTTCTCGATCTGCTCGTTTTCTTCCGGAGAGACCCTGAATGCAATCGTCTTGTTTCTCCAACGGTTGTGTTCATCTCTGTTCTTTTTAGACATTCCCTTTTTCCTCCATCTGTTCGTCAAGTTTTGTCGCCATATCTACCTGTACCGATGGGAACATGTGCGCATACCTGTAGGTTATTTCCACGCTCTCATGCCCTACTCTTTCTGCGATTGCCACAGCGCTATATCCCATGTCTATCAGCAGTGAAACGTGGCTGTGTCTTAGATCGTGTACCCTGATTCTTTTCAGCCCTGCTTTATCTCCATACATGTGAAGCTTTCTGGAAAGAAAGGACTTGTCACAGGGAAACAGTCTTTCTTTGGGATCTACGTCATAGCACATAGCCACATAGTCAATCAGCTCCTCTGCAAGGAAATTCGGGATAGATATGACGCGATTGCTTTTCAGCGTCTTAGGTGTGGTTATAATATCTTGCCCATTGATGTGGTGAAACGTCTTGCTGATGCTAATAGTCCTGTTCTCAAAATCGATATCATCCAATGTCAGAGCAAGGAGTTCCCCCTCACGCATCCCGGTCCAGTAAAGGACCTCAAAGCAGTAATAAGCCAGTACATTTTCCATGACCTCTTCTCTAAACTTCATATATTCCTCTCTGGTCCAGAAGTTGAGTTTGATCTCCTTATCTGTACCCATGTTTCCAACTATGCCTGCAGGATTGTTTTTGAGTCCTAAATACCTGACTGCAAAATTGAGGATCGCGCTAAACTCGTTGTGGAGCTTCTTAAGATACGATTTTGAAAAGGGCTTTCCGTTAGGTTTCCTAAATGCCATCATTTCGTTTTGCCACTTGATGACATCCGTGGTCGTTATCTCTGCTAGCTTTTTCTTTCCGAAATAGGGAGTGATGTGTTTGTCTATAACACTATCCTTTGTCTCTACCGTGCTCACCTTTATTCTCGGATACATATCCTTTTTGTATCTTTCTACGAATTCCGAGAAGAGCATATCGGTGCTGTTCGCCTTTTCGAGCTTGAACTGAGTCTCCCATTCGAGAGCTTCTTTTTTGGTATTAAAGCCTCGTTTACATGTATGCTTGGTTTCCCCTTTCCAGTTCCTGTAGTTGAACTGCACATACCACTTTCCGGCTTTATCTTTGTATGCGGACAATAGTTTTCACCTCCTTTCTAAGCCACCCCGCCGAATACCTTGGACTCGAAGTATCTGCGGCTGATTTTGCCTGCAATAGTGATGTACCCCTGAGCCGACAATTCATCGTTAAGACGTTTGATGATCTTGTACGCCGTCGGCACCGAAACGCACATGTAATCCGCTACTGCTGCTGCATCCATAAACTTGTCATTAGACATTTTGTTTACCTCCTTATGTCTGTCTGTTTCAGGTGGAAAACAAAAACACCATGCAGGATTTAGAATCTCTACATGGTGCAATATCAAATCAATATCACCCGGCCATAACGAAAATCTATTCTTGCGAAACGCATTCCGCGAGGGTATAGTATTATCGTACGGCGTTGTAGGTAGTCGCATTACCTGCTCAACCACTTCGGAGGGCCTAATCTCCGGAGTGGCGTCGTATTTTTGTTTTCACTTTTGCTTTATATATGGTATCGCATATACAAGCCTTTGTATATGGTTCCATATATCTTGACTATACTTTAACATATATGGTTCCATATATCAAGTGTTTTTTATATTTTTTTTGAATTATTTTCTTTTTCTTATATTTTTCATTGAAATTGAATGTATCTCCGTTGTTTCCACCGGCTTCGCAGTGGCAAAAATGCCGAAAATATGGTAAATTCTTATCAGGAGGCAATGAACATTATGGCAGACAAGAAAAGCAGAACAGATGCCCAAAAAAAGGCTAGTACGAAGTGGGAAGAAAAGTATAAACATCGTGTTATCAGAGTGCCTCACGAAAAGGATGCAGCACTAATTAAGCATGCCGAGGAACTGGGAGAATCGGTCAATACACTTATCAACAGATTGATCGATCAAGAACTGAGTAGATAATTAATCACTTTATAAGGGGCATACTATTGGATAAAGTAATTCACATAAAAGACGGCGTAGCAAAAATCCTGACTATCGAAGAGCTTCAGTCAGGAATGATCTCCGAGCAATCATTGGGAAGACTTGAATGCCCATGCTGTCATAAGGTAGCTCATGTGTATCATTCTATCAACGGCGTCATGGCTTTTAGGGCAAAGCAACATGATCCGGAATGCAACATACTGTTGGAAGAAGATGAAGATGAGAAGTATAAGGTCAGAAGAATACGCATATATACTGACGTAACACTTAATAACGACCTGATCTTGTATGGGAACGATCGCGCTCCATATAAGCTGTCTGCCATGGATGAGGCAATTTCAAAAATTGATCCCAAACTTGCGATGAACAAATATACCCCTGACGAGGCAGAAAGATATGAGGAGGCATATCAATACGAGTTTCGAGTAAAGAATATCGAATCGACCAGTTCTCTTTTTAAAGAGATAAAGGCGAATGGATATGGATATAATATGGGCGACGGCAGAATAGCCGCAGACCTTCTTCTTGACGAAGGCGCTCTTTATACATTTAGACGATCTAGATTCACGGGCTTGAAAATTGCCCTTCTTACAAGATGCAATGGCGACGACCTGAAATACTTGAATAGTATCGGACTCGGCAATCTCCCCGGGAAGCCGATAGAATATGTCTTCCTGAAAGACGCTTATGTTACTGACATAAAGAACGCTGTCATTTTCAAGGTAAAAGCAAAGAATATCGAACAGAACAATTACTTTAAGACTCTTATAATGGGATCGAAAAAAGATCCCATCAAACCGAGAGACAAACGCAATTATATTGTCATCTATACCTTCTGGACACCGGTGCCAAATGACTTTATAAGGGTTTATACTGC